>Ga0307928_10003615_pt1 | contig 11802 bp, 16 predicted proteins | sample AceLakmetagen232_FD_201815 | JGI IMG/M metagenome (GOLD analysis project Ga0307928, IMG submission 201815) | Saline water microbial communities from Ace Lake, Antarctica - #232 | ecosystem: Environmental > Aquatic > Non-marine Saline and Alkaline > Saline | place: Antarctica: Ace Lake...
CAATAGATGTAAGACAAGGCGGGATATATAACAGAGGGTTTATTAGAGCAGACCAAGCAGCCTTACTGAACCAGCAATTAGAACTTATGCAGATGTCTAGGGGACAGAGGATTAGATCAAAGTTTAACCCTGCAAGTAGAGAATTCTTTATACTTAAGACAGGAGACGCTGTAGGTGGTTATATAGAGAACCACGCAAGACTTGTAGGCTGGCTTAATGATGTAGAGAAGGGTTTAGACTTTAAGAAAGCCGGGATAAATACTAAACACTTTATGATAGACTACGGAGATCTTTCAACCTTTGAGAAAAACATAGGTAGAAGGGGGCTCCCATTTTATAGTTGGTTAAGGAAGAACTCTGAACTGGAAATAGAACAACTATTCAAACAGCCTAAGAAGTTCTCCATGATACCTAAACTTAGGAACTATGTAGAAGCTTTAGATGATGATGACCTACCACCAGATGAATACGTCTATGAATATCTTAAGGATATGTACGCAGTTAAGATGCCTTTTGATGTAGGTGGGGAAGATGTCTACTATAATCTGGACTTTCCTTTTCAGGACTTAGCCATGTGGGCTAATATCCCAATGGGTTTAAAGGATCCCAACAAGCTTTTAGACTTTGTGAACGAATTTGCTTCAATGGCAAACCCCATGCTTAAAGTCCCTGCAGAAATGGCATTTAATAAGGAATTGTTCTTCGACAAAGAAATAAGGGGAAATAGCCTTACAGAAGCAAACCCACTAGCGCAGATGCTTAATATAGGTAAAGCCGGCACAGATGGTGCAAGATACCTTTCAGAAAAACAGGACTACCTTATGAGGCAGATACCATTCCTATCCAATCTGGGTAAAATTAACCCTCTGGAAGAATGGGAAGGTGGAGAGAAAGGCAGAACACAGACTAAGAGAACTACTGACCTGTTGTCAGCATGGGCAGGACTTAAATTTTTCCCTTATGATGAAGAAAAGGGAAAGATAAGCTATGAGAGAAAACTCCTTTCCGCTATCAATCAAGAGATAACCAACCAGAATACATTAGATGAAGGTTCAATCCCGGAACAAAATAAAATAGCTTCAGCACTTAAATCCCTATACGAAACCCAGATATCAGAAGAAACCGGGATGGATGATATAAGAAGCATAGAAGATATGTTCAGAGTAACCGGAGGAAAGACATCAGAAATGAGTCTAATGCTACAGCTTATGAAAGAACCTTATAAGGAAAAGGCAGAAAAGATATCAGGCAAGACACTATCCGAACTGATGGATTTCTTTGAGAGTGAAGGATACAACTATACAGAAGAACAAGTAAGGGAGTTGATCGGACAATGAGAAGATTTAAAAAATGGTTATGGTTATGGATTAGGAGAGTGGCATGAAACACCGAAGAGCAACAGATGTAATTACAGAAGATATGATTAAGGCGAAAGCTAACAATGGACAAAGCACCAAAGAACTTATTGCAGAAATGTCTTTAGAAAACAAAGTAGATCATGCAGTTATCTCAACTACTTTAGGATTTCACAATAAGTTTATTTGGACTTGTATAGGAATACTTATAACAGCATTTACGGGTGGCATTATAGCCATCATAGTAAGTGCAGTTCAGAGGTTAGTATGAGAACAGGAGCAAGTGGCGTATGCAGTATGGGTGGACTTACAGCCGAATGTAACTCCGCAGAACTTAGATTTTGGCGTGGTGATGAACAGATATTCAAGAATAATATTAGTGCTTGTATAGCCAATGATATATATATGATATGTAATCTTGACTTCCACAAAGATATACATGGTGGACATTACCCGTTTGATCCTAACAGGATAAATGACATGATGACCATTATGGCAGAAGCTGGGTGTATTAAATCCAATAGTCGCATCACAGTTGAAAACGAACCAATGAAGTATTGGAGTAAAGAACAGTACGCTGACATGGTTAGGCAGACATACGATAGCGTAGCAGGTCGCTGGTTAGTGGGTGCTGGTAATGAGGAATTTGGATTGGCAGAGGCTAGAGGTAATATGTATTATTATATATTAGAGAATTGCCAATTCGATTACTTAGATATTCATATACAATCTACTATGATTGGTACTGATTGGAGAGTAGACAAAGATAGAGTGCGTTACTGGTTAAATCAAGCTAGGGTGTGGGCAACCACATATAATAAGAAGATGTCATGTACCGAGGCTAACTGGAGTAAGATTGAAACAGCAGTTGGACACGCAGACTTGATGTGGGAAAGAGAACAGGCTTTGGCTTATGGACTAGAGGATTTTAACATTGTCTTCATAGATGGACTTACCACTACAAAACATTGGTTAGACTATCAGATTAGGGGAAATCAAAACTCTATATATTATCCAGACTTAAAGCAAAGAATGATAGATGAAAAAGAAATCATAATACCTGAGGAGGAAGATATGAAATTAGAAGTATTAAAGATAGGCAGTACAGGGAACCAGGTTCAATGGCTACAAGAGATACTTGAGATTGAATATGGTTACGAGAATGAATTACATGATGGGATATTTGGAAACTTAACAGACGAGCAGGTAAAAGAGTATCAAGAGAATTTTCACCTTGTTGTAGATGGCTATGTGGGAAAGAATACAATGACTAAGTTAATCAATGAAGCTGAAACACCTGACGATTGGGATAGACAACTAAAGATATATATGGCTTATGAATAGAAAACAAGCAATAGAATTGCTAAAACCTATAATATTTAGACTAGCTGAAAAGCATAGATGGCTAATCCATAAAGAGTCTTTGGCTATGGCACAAGTTCTATGTGAGAGTGGAAACTTAAAGCACGCTCCCGGTAACAACTGTCTAGGGATTAAATGGACTTCACACTATCCAGAGAACATGAAACAAATGCTATGGACGCATGAATGGGTAGATGGTAAATACGTGAAAGTCTTAGCTCCATTTGTAAAGTTTGAGAGTATAGAACAATGTATCGAAAAGGGATATATAAGAATACTTAATCTTAATAGATATAAGGAAACCAGAGAAAGTGTAGATTGGTGGGACGCTACAAGTTACATAAGGATAAACGGATATGCAACTTCACCCACCTACACGCAGACTCTTAGGAATATCATAATCAAGAATAAGATATATGAGATAGATTGGATCCATGGTTATAACGAGAACATCACAGATAATTTTATCTGGGGGGAAACATTCAGCAATGTTAGGTTTAATGGTAGGACTTACAGGAGAGTTATAGAGCCGCCGGAAGATTACTGGGAAGATACAGTAGACCTTGCCGGGCAGTTGCAGATAGGTAGAGATTATATAGGTAAGCCATTTACGGTAAACAGCTGGTACAGGACAAGAGATTATAATTCTTATATTGGTGGAGTCCCGGGAAGTCAGCATAAAATTTCAAACGCTAGTGACATCGGGACACCAAGAGGATTAACAAGCTATGAGTTCTATAAGATTATGGATACAAAAACAGATTGCACAGGCTTTGGGATAGGTAGACGTTATTGTCATTTCGATAGGAAGAAGAATGTAAAGAAAAGAGTTTGGTATTATTAATGCCGGATCCAAAGATAACTAAAGAGAAGTTCATAGAGTACATAGCCCCTCTTGTGGTGTCCGGGAAGCCTTCAGAAGTGATTGCACAGGCTTGTACCACAACAAACTACGGACAGGAAGCACAGGGCAGGAACTTATTTAAGAAGAAGTGGGAAGTAGATTGTGGCTATCCCTATGTAGAGATAAACAAAAGGATATTTGATGGCTTCAATCACACGATAGTCAAGCTGAAGATACGGAAGTACAGGTCATGGGCAGAAAGCATGGCCGACTACGAAATGAATGGGAATGATCTTAGGGGAATTATAACCCTATACGATTTAACAAAGTATGACGATTGAAGGGTGGTGAAAATATGAATTGGCAGGATTTAATATTTCAAGGATTGATTACAGTATCTCTAGTAGCAATGATAAAGCTTACCGCAGATGGAAAGATACGGGAGAACTGGTCTATGTTGCTTACTGTAGTGGTGGCGTTCGCTGTTGTTTATTTAGCAGTAGCAGAAAGTTTTGTAGTGCTTGATTATATCAGGCAGAGTATTTACGTTGGCCTCGGAGCAGCCGGTAGTTACAAACTAGCTAGCAAAGTCGGGGGCAATTAAGTTTCCTCGCCACCGGAGGAAGGGGCTATCTTAACGGGTAGCCCATTTTATTTGCTCTAAATTATAATAATAGTATATATTTACAAATATCTACTTGACATTAAAGATACAATATTATATACTACCCCCATAAACAAATAACAAAGGTGGTGAATATGACAACTAAACTCCAACAACTTTTAGATCTTAAAAGTTCTTCCCAGAAGTATGTAGCACAGGTATCTAATAGAACTCCACACATGATATATAAGTATGCACAAGGATTTTCTATTCCCGGTGCGGATGCTGCACAAGCGATAGCAACTGAATTCGGTGTAACTATATATTGGTTATTCCTAGACGGGAAGGATGATATAGATGACTACGAAGAAGAAAAAGGATACGTTAAAAAAGATGCGTTTCAAAGAATGTCAGGATTGTCTTAACATGATTGCAAGGTTCTACGATTGTGATGATTGTCAAGTAAGAGAAAAGAAAGAAAGGAAGAAATGTCAAAACTCTACAAAATAGACTTAGAGAAAACCCATATATCATACAAGCTTAAAGATGGTTCAGACGCTATAGGAACGACTACACTCTTGGGTAAGGTACACAGATGTTCTTATGGATTGGTAGTCTGGGGATGGCAACAGGGTAAGGCTGGACTAGATATAAAGAAAACCAAAGAGAAGGCAGGGGACATAGGAACAATAGCCCATGCACTTATTATGTGCTACTTTGCAGGATGGACTTTAGATCCTTCCAATCTTATTCCGGGGAACTTAGCAATAGCAGAAAATGCCTTCCTATCTTTTCTGGAATGGTTCGGTTCAAGGGACATCAAGGTAATATCAGTAGAGGAAGAAATGGTATCAGAGAAACTAGGATATGGTGGTAGTACAGACCTCATAGGAGAAGAAGATGGTGAACTATGCCTATATGATTTTAAGTCCGGTAAGGGTATCTATGACGATCACTACTGGCAGGTATGTGGTGGGTACAGACCTCTAGCAATAGAGAATGGATACGACATCAAGAGAGTTAAGCTAATACATATACCTAAAGATGATAACTTAGACTTCGGTGAGAAAGTAATGGCTGATCCAGTAAAGCTAGGCTACTACCAGAAGATGTTTGAAGCTGATCTGGATTGGTATAGAAATGAAAGGAAGTTGAAAGGCAAATGAAAACAAGTGAAGCATATTCAAGAGGATACCGGGATTGTGCAACACTCTATAGGGGTACAGGCAAATGGTGGATATACCTTATTATAGGGCTGGCAATATTTTTAGGTATGCAACTAGGTTTTACAATAGCATATCTATATTTTGTGGGGGTATAATGAAAGAGAAACCCAAAAGAAAAGAGAAGGAAAACACAGAAGGTATGACAACAAAAGAAGCTAAAGAAAGGGGATTAATATGAATGACAAAGAACTAATAGTACCAGAAGTAGTGGAAGAAACAGGAATGGAACTAGCAAAGTCTACAGGCATTGTAAAGGTTATAGATGTAGAAGGAACCATACAGGCTTATAAAGAATTTGAAATGATTAAGACTAGACTTCTGGGTAAGGATGACTACCTTTACTTTGATAAATATGGGAAGGCTTCTTTTGATGGGACAGGCACAAGGTATATAAAGAAGTCAGGGTGGAGAAAAGCTAAAACTGCATTCGGTATAAGCATAGAATATCTTGATGATGGTGTAAGAGCAGAGAGAGAAGATGATGAAGGCAAGTATTATGTCTGGTCTTATAAGGTCAGGGCATCTGCCCCCAATGGTATCTTTCAGGATGCAGTAGGGGTATCCACAAGTCGTAACCCATTCTTTAGTGTCAGGTATGTAAACGGTAAGAAAACTAGGATCAATCCAGCGGAGAATAACATAATGCTTACAGCCCAGACAATAGCAATTAACAGGGCAGTATCAGACCTAGTCGGTGGTGGTGAAGTATCTGCTGAAGAAATGAGTCAAGCATCTGCTGGTAGTTTGTCATCTAACGCACCTGAAGGGGGTTCTAAGCCACGTACAGAGGAAAAGGGTACATCTGGTAAGGAAGAAACAAAGTACCCCTCTAATCGTGAAGTATTAGAAACCTTTGAATGGGACAAATATAATGATGGTGCAGTACCGGCAAATGAAGGATGGACAGAGAAGAACGGAAGGAAGTTCCCACCATCTAATCCATTAAGTCAGGCCATCTATCACTTCTCTACATCAATGATCCCGGACAGGAAGGAAGCAGGATCCCTTATAAAGAATATCGTAAACAAGAGTACATGGGATATGAACTACGGGGAACTAAAGAAAGTAGCTGAAGCCTTAATAGAAATGGATGATGACCTCAAAGGAGAGACAGCAGAAGGCAAGAAGATGGAAGATGTAACAGATGAACAAATGGAAATGGGGAATGATGGAAATTAATAAACAAGAAGTTATGACTATGGAAGATCAGGTATTACCCCTGATGGTACAGGCTGAAAATTATGAAATTACAAGTAATGAAGTAGTTGATGAAGCATCAAAGTTCCTGAAGAAAGTAAGGGACACAGAAAAAAATATAGAGGCAAAGAGATTAGAGTTCACTGCACCATTAAATCAATCCTTAAAGGCTCTCAACTCTACCTTTAAGAAGCTAAGAGAACCCCTAGATGATGCTAAGAGGTTAGTGTCTGACAAAATCCTGGTATGGCGCAAGGTAGAAGCCGAGAGAGTACGGAGAGAAGAAGAAGCCAGAGCAAAGATAGAAGAAGAAAAGGTAAGGAAGATCCAAGAGGCTCTTAAAGCAGAAGTTGATGCAGAGAGTAAGCAAGTGTTGATTGAAGAACTTATTAAAGCTGAAGAACCCAAACCTATAGTTGAAGCACCTAAGAACAAGATCGGGAATGTCCAGACCAGAAAAGTATGGACTTATGAGGTTATTGACAATGATAAAGTTCCCGGCAAATATACAGCAGTAGTGCCTGTCATAGTTAATCAAGCTATCAGGGATGGAATAAGAGAGATACCGGGACTTAGAATATATCAGGAAGAAAAGCTGTCAATCGTAAACAGGTAAAGGAGAGATAAATGTCAGTAGAAAAAGTACATGATGGACAATTAGTATGTAAATGTGAGAGGTGCAAGCCACCTAAAGTATGGATGCCGAAGGGTAATAAGATGCCTTCTACCTGTCCACAATGCAGAAGTAAGCTATGGAATAAGAAGAAACAGGAGATAAAAGCAGTAAAAGAAGGGGAGATACCACAAGTAGCTTTGATATGTGCGATAGTACAGAAGTTCTCCTGCATATACTATGAGGATAAGAAACCTTGTACCCCAGTATGTAATACGTGTTTTACATTACCTGTATGGAAGGATCAGGCAAAGATAGACGGATTGATGGAAGCCTTTGACTTTGGAGTGGTAGAAGTTCCTGAACCGGTTATAGATATAGAGGAAGCCATAGAAGGTACAGAAGATAAGGTAATCCAGACTAAGACAGCTGAACAGATAATGGCTGAACTTGAAGCAAGAGAGATAAAGGAACCTGAACCTAGCCTTCTAAGGGATGGAGAACTACCCCCTGTATCCGGTGGCAACAAGGTAGACAAGGTTAGTGAAAAGCTAAAGTACACAGCAGCAGCAAGGACTTGCGGGACTAAGAGCCTAGATGCACAGGGTAAATGGCAGTGTAACTTCTTTACCCATAAGTCAGCCAGCCCACCATTCCCTTATTGCGGACTATGTTGGGAACTACCGGAGATCTGGGGAGATAGGGCGGTAGGGGCTAAATGAAAGCACTAAGAATACTGTCATCAATCCTTATTCTTGCAGTAATAGGGCTGGGTATCACAGCCTACTACTCCAGACAGCAAATGAATGAGTCCAGAGAAGATGTAGCACCCCTACAGGAAGCTATTAAAGGGCTAGAACTGGACAATGGGACTAAAGCTATTACAATAGAGGAACACGACAAAGACACAGCCATCCTGCAGGGAGAGTTAGATCAGGCCCATGAGAGCCTAGCAGTACAATACTTAATAGCCGAGAGATATAAGAATGAAACAAAGTCTTTAGTAATATACATTGAATTCATGCAAGAACTATGTGCTGCGAATGGGATAACATATCCCTTTTATGTGTTAAATTAAACTTGACAAACAATTACCTATAGTATATTATCTAAGGTGGTGATAAGATGAAAATAATGATAACCGAATTGAAATGTAAAAGGTGTGGGCATAGATGGTATCCCAGAACAACTACAATCCCTGAAGTTTGCCCTAAGTGCAAAAATCCTTATTGGAATAAGGACAGGAAAGAAAAGAAATAACTATAAAATAAAAGTTACCTGAACTGGTAACATTTAGGATAGACAATTATGGCTAACCCACAACTTGAGAATGGGCATACTCAAATTGCGAATGAACTTTTAGAGGCTATATATAAGATACCTTTATCTGATTACGAACATAGGGTGTTCTGGTTCATAATAAGAAAGACTTATGGGTACAGAAAGAAACTTGATTGGATAGCACAAATACAAATAGTAGAAGGTACAGGAATATATAAGTCCCATGTTTCAAGAACAGTAAAGAAGTTGTTAGAAAAAAAAATGATTACTAAAGAAGGCAAACAAGTAGGCGTACAAAAAGACTATGACTTATGGGTGTTACCTAAACAGGTAACTCATGAGAAGTTACCTAAACAGGTATCGGAAGTTACCCCGATTGGTAACAATAAGTTACCTAAACAGGTGTACACAAAAGAAAAGAAAGAAACTATTACAAAAGAAATATACTTAGACATACTAAATTGTTGGAATAATAAGAACATAAAGATCCATTCTATTAGCGAGAGCATTAAAAAACAAATGAGAGTAACATTAAAGAAATATAAAAAAGATGAAATACTATTAGCGATAGATCATTATTCAATAATGTTAAAGGACATTGATTGTAAAACGGTATCTTATACGTGGCCGTTAGAAATATTTTTAAAACAAAGTAATTGCTTGCCGTATTTTTTAGATGATGGAGTCAGGTGGATTAATTATAAACAACCTAGCCAGAAAGGTGAGATAGACAATTATGACACCCTATAAATTAACAACAAATAAATTAACTACATTACCAGAACATGACGGAGAACTAGAACTGGATACCCTAGCCTGTATAGTATGGAATGTAAATAACTATTCCAAAATTATGCTTCTTGAAGAAGAAGATTTTTATACGATGGAAGCAAAGGATATATTCAATGCTTTAAAGGAAGGATATAAAAGGGATAAGGTTATAAATCTACCAACTATTAACAAGAGCATTAAAGGTACTGATTTATATTTACAGTTGACCAACAGAAGGGATGGTGCAGTAACTACACAGGTTAAGCATAATATTAAGGAACTAAAAGCAAAGACAGCATCAAGGAAGATACAGAAAATATCCCACTATTCCACTATTAAGGTATCGCAGGGTGATAACCCGGATGAAGTAAAAGCATGGATGGTAAAAGAGATTGATAAGATAAATTCTTCATACCAGAAAAAGGATATTACCACAGCTGAACTCGAAGAACGTTTTGATGATATGATTGATAAGGCCAACGATGATCCTACCACTTCAGGCTTTCCCAAACTGGATAGAGCCATTGGTGGATTTAGTGAAGGTACAATGACAGTTGTTGCCGCTGCACCGGGTGTGGGGAAAACTACTATGGCTATAAATTTACTGTACCATTTCTGTAAAAACCTTAACAGGCGTGTCCTATATGTAACACTGGAAATGAACTTTGATACCTTATATTTGTGGTTAGTGTCAAGGGTAAGTGGAGTACCATACTTTGATATTAGGTATAGGAGAAATGAGATAAATAAGAGTCAATGGTCAGCCATAACTAATGCAAGGGCAGAGATAAGTAAATTTGACCAGATACGAATGGGGGAAGAACGGATAACCATTGATGATATAAGATATAAAATTAAAGAAGCTATCCCTGATGTAGTTATTATTGATTACCTGCAAAAGATAAAGAACAAGGAGAAGTTTCATAGTGAGTATGAGGGAGTAACAAATATATCAAATGAGTTAAGCACAATGGCTAATGAGTTCAACGTGCCTATTGTAACCCTGTCCTCATTGAGTAGAAGATACACCGAAAGACCTGATGGAGTACCCAGAATAAGCGACATGAGGGGGAGTGGGGTTATAGAGCATGATGCAGAAACAGTATTTCTCTTGCACAGGGAGTCAGCTTTTGGAAAGTTTAAAGGAGATCCCCAAAATGATACTGCTAGAAGCAAATTTGAGCGTAGTGGGAAACTTCTGATAGCAAAGAATAGACATGGCATAAGCAACAAGGCTATTGATATATATTTCGATGGTGCAAAAGTATTAATAAGAGAAGCAGAGGAGTGGGAGATATGAAAATTGCAGTAAGAAGAATTGGAGATGATGATTGTGAACCTTCAAACGATTATGAGATAGAGTCTAGGCAGATATACAATAAGATAATGAGTATGTATAAGAAAACTGGCGAGTGTCCTTATTGTGGGAGTTCTGTAACCGGGGGAGACAATCAAGTTATAGATGGGGGTTGGTACAATGATTTAAAATGTTCGCATTGTTGGTGTGTTCCACCCTTAAGACCGACAATACATTATGAAATATTAAAGAAAGTAATGAGAGAGATAACAATTTAAAGAACTTGCTGGGGTAATTACTTAGTAGTAGTGTATTAATTTATTATCCCCAGCAGGTAGATAGGAGAGATATGAGTTTAAAGGAATTAACATTAGAGGGCGAAATAGATAGAGTACAAGTGGCTATAAATAGGCTTAAAGCCTTTGAGCCACCAGAGGGATACTACCTAGCCTTTAGTGGTGGTAAGGATAGCCAAGTGATTTATGAACTTACCAAGCTGTCCGGTGTTAAATTTGATGCACACTATAATTTTACTACAGTTGATCCACCGGAACTGGTTAGGTTTATAAAAGATTATTACCCAGAAGTAGAAGTACATAAACCAAATATCTCTATGTTTAGGCTTATACCTAAGAGGTTAATGCCCCCGACTAGAAGGGTGAGATACTGTTGTGATTTCTTAAAAGAAAGAGGTGGCAAGGGTAGGTTTGTTATCACAGGAGTAAGAAGATCTGAAAGTTCAAGGAGATCCAAGAGGGAAATGATTAGTAGTTGCTACAGGATAAGGAATAAAAAATTCCTGAATGTAATAATCGATTGGGATGAAGAAGATGTATGGGAATTTATTAAAAAGTATAAGCTTAAATATTGCAAGCTGTATGATAAAGGAATGGATCGGATCGGCTGTATCCTATGCCCGCTGCAGACTAAAGCTAAAAAACTAAGGGATATAGAAATGTTCCCGAAGTTTTATAAGGCATACCTGCTGGCTTTTAAGAAGATGCTGGAAGCAAGGGGAAAGAGAACTGATCTTAAAACAAAATGGAAAACCCCAGAGGAAGTTATGTATTGGTGGATACATGAACCCAGCAAACAATCACAAGATACATTATTTAATTAACAATAAGGAGAGATATGAAATACAAAAACATAGACGAAGTGCTAGAGGATATAATTGGAAGTGCATTAAACGATCATGCCAACGAAGGTGTAGATCGCAATGGTGAACCGGATGGATTTGAATTTATTATGG
>Ga0307928_10003616_pt1 | contig 11801 bp, 21 predicted proteins | sample AceLakmetagen232_FD_201815 | JGI IMG/M metagenome (GOLD analysis project Ga0307928, IMG submission 201815) | Saline water microbial communities from Ace Lake, Antarctica - #232 | ecosystem: Environmental > Aquatic > Non-marine Saline and Alkaline > Saline | place: Antarctica: Ace Lake...
ATGTTCGCACCCTTTGTTGTTCTTACGTACACGCCATAGTACACGTTCTAGTTTCTCTATACTCATATGTGTTCACCGCAGTCTTCACATATGTAAGTGTCCATTCCGTTGTTGTTAGGATCATCGTATATGATCTTTATTTTGTTGTGTGCGCATGTCATTAGTTATCACCATCATAAGTGTCATGTTGATGGTGCCAAAAGTTGTCTTGTGTTATTTCTTCGTTGCATTTTTCACATTTCATGTTTCTTTACCTCGTTGATATTTGAAGCGTATTTCATACACTTCATCGTTTTCTTTTAGTTTGTCAAGCAATAAACCATGTTCGTTGTTAGCCCATAGTTCTGAGCCACCGTACATGATCATATATTTGTAGCCAGCGTCAATTAAGTTAGCTTTCTCTATTGTTTTGTATCTTTCCATTTTATTTGTTTCTTTAGTTTTTGCCATTCAGATTCATATGTTAATGGATCGGAAGGAGGGAGTTGGCCACGTTCCCAGTATGCATAGGCCATTATTTCTTGTTTTGTCATGTGTTTGTTTGGTTTCATTTGTTTAACCGTTCAATTAATTTAGTTACAAGTTGGTAATTAGTAGTAGTTATACCTACAAGTTTAGTTAGTTGTTTTTGTTGTGCTTCTAATCTATGAGCCAATTCTAGATCGTTAGGGTTCTGAGTTAGCATGTCAATGATATTTTCAGTGTTAAACCGGTGTTTAGTCTTATGTTCTTTCCGTAAAGTTAACTCTTTTTGGTAAATCTTGAAGTGAGTTAGTAAGTTGTCTAATGTTATAGCTTTTATTCCTTCTAAACGTAAATGGGAGTAGTCTTTATTAAACTCAATAGTATTAATAATAGTTTCTTTAGGAGTTATTGTAGTTGAAGTTATTTGCTGGAGGAGCTGCGCTAAGAAAGCAAATACCATACAAATACTGCTTACATTCAAAGGATAGTCACAACTAACCCGAAATGTAGCATTATAAGATTTTGAAATAGTGAGATCGCAGTCTATCAAACCAAAGCTAAAAGAGCGGGTTAAGGGGGGGGTTTTTGGTAGTTGAACTGTCATCACGAGATTGTGAAACGTCCATGAGAGGAGTGGTTGGTTTAGGGGGGTGTCCCCCCCTAACTCAATTATGTACCAACCTCTAGTGACTCTTTTGATATTTTGCATTTTTGGTAAAATTGATTTAATTGTATTTACGTTTAGCCTCGTATTAGAGGCGATCATCTTTGGTGTAGCTCCATTTTCAGTGGACACCAAGTAGTTCTTTATTTTTTCCATGGTTTGGAATACACCCCTACTAAAAGTTGTAACGCTTAGTTGTGTTTGGTTTTTCATAAAGCGTCCCTCTTTATAGGTAACATGCTTTTTATTTCTGCGGTAGGAATAATAACAGAGTTACCAAACTTGTCCTTTCCGCATATTGTTTTAGCATAGGTTTTAGAAATAGTTAGAGTGGTAACTCTGCCATTGAAAGTCATAATTTTTACTGTTTCGGATTTCATTTTCTTTTTTATTCGCCTAAATAATATACATTTAAACTCATGTATGTTGGTGTGTAGTTTACTGAACTACCTGAATCGTGTCTTGTTCTTAAATCTAAATCCCAGTTTGCAGTTGTTACATTTATGATTCCACAACCTGACTCTGAACCCTTGTCACCGGAAGCAGCATATTTTCTATGACTGTGAATTTGTTCTTGTTCAGAGCCATTTAAGAATGCTGCTGTTTTAAATGTTATGTTTGAGCTTCCACTACTACCATTCATAGAATAATTTACCATATATTTACCGGTTTTTGTTATTGTAATTTTATCATTTGCAACATTAGTTGTACAGTTAGATGATTGACCATTTGTTGCAAAGCCTGTTAATTTTGTATAAGTTGTGCCAGTTGGTATACTTTGAGCAGTTGAACCATCATCTACATAAATATTTGCGAAAGTACCATCTTCTATAATTCTACCATTAACATGTAGTTTTTCATCAGGGGAGGTTGTTCCTATTCCTACATTCCCTTGAATAATCATATTATTCGCTCCAGGTTCAAGACTATCATAATCTAGTCCAAAAGCAAATCCTCCACTAGGAGAAACTGCCCATCTAGTCATACCCGCAACATTAAAAGCCATCTTTCTAGCAGTCCCAAAAAAAGTATTTCCATTACTATCTTGAACAAGGGCATATCCTGAATTAGAGACATCTTTATGTTTCCATACTGCATAAGTTGAACCTAATCCCCAGTTCCCCGTTTCCACATTTCCAATTATAGCACCTTCTCCTGCTGTATAAGTTGAACCTAATCCCCAGTTCCCCGTTTCCACATTTCCAATTATAGCACCTTCTCCTGCTGTTGAAGTTGAAACCTCTAATAATGCTCCTGGATTCGTCGTCCCGATTCCCACATTTCCAGTATTAGTTTTATATATATTTGTTCCAGATGCATCCCAGTAATTATTATCATCTACATATTTTTTATTTACTATGTCATTGTTATTTACTGGGACTTGTTGAATAGTACCTTGACTAGTAGAAACTGTTTTAGTTTTAATCTGTGGATCTATGTTTTCTCTAGCGTTATCGTAACCAGCGCTACCTAGGGGGGTAGCTCTAGCACGACGTGGTGTATTGAATGCTTGCGAGAGTTTCATTTTCTTAGTTCTTAATTATCTAGTTGTACCCATGTAGTTCCATTATGAACATATAAATGATGGTCAGTGTCCATATAAATCATCCCTTCCCTAGCTGTTGCGGGTGGGGCTGCTTGAGGTGTAAGTTCAAGAGGCGCGGCTTTTGCCGTGGTTGTTGTTATTAATATACCGGAGTTGTCGCCGTCTTGTTGAATTTTTAAAGCTACTTGGTCATCTCCTGCGTTATCTTGCTCAATTAATACAACTGGTCCTGCTGTTATATCACTTGCTAAATTTCTAAAAAACCAATTACTTCCTAAAGACCCTTTTCCATAACCTAAATTAGTAATTACAGTATTTGTTCCATTAAAACTATTAGCAAAACTTATTATATTATCATCTGAATCAGAAGCCACATTTATTCCCACTCCAACAGCTCCATTATGGTCAATGAATAAACTGTTACCAGTACCATCATTTTTAATACTTACTACTTCAGAGGTTCCATTTGTTGCATTTATTTCTAATTTTTTTGAGTCTGAATTGCTACCTACTTTTAGCTCTTTGGTTATTATTGCGTCTTCTTGTATTACCCCTGCCATTTATTTTTTCACCTTCTTTTTCTTTTTTGGTTCTAGTTTTATTGGTTCCGGTTCTTCTTTAGTGCCGAATTCATATTCTAATGAAGGAGGCATTTCGCCATAACCTTTTAAGCATTGTTCGTACATTTTTCGTCTGTTTGTTTCTGACATATTTATATACCAGTTATTTTACAGATTGCGTCCTCGTTTACTACTTGGATTTGTCCTACTTCCCATGCTCTAATAGTATATTTTATTCCAGGATCTTCAATAGTTTTAACCGTTAAGCCTACTACACTTTTCCATGTACATGCTTCTTTACCGATAACTACTTGAGCGCCTCCTACTGTTACGGAGTTTGTATTTATTACAGTTAAGCCTAGTAATTTACCTACAACTCCGTTCCTTGTTACGCTGTCAGTGTAAAACTGGCCAGCGTTTCTTATGTTTGCATTACCTAAAAGGTTAGCAAAGTCTGCCGGGTTTACTGTTAAGAAACCGTTTTTATCTGGGTTGTAGTTATCTATTGCTATCAAAGATTTTGCATTTAAAATGTCTTGGATAGGATCTCTGTCTGCTATTGTTGCATTGTCCCAAGTTGCGTTAGCTGCCTGGGTGTTTCCTGCATTATCTACTATAGAAGCTGCTATAACTGTGTCCACGCTTTTAGCTACCGCTCTAGCGATTCTTAATAAAGTTCTAGCGATCATAGGAACGTTATTAGTTTTTGCGTCTTCCCATGAAATTACTCCTTCCATTGCATGTTTTACATTTCTACCGCTTGTTTTTGTCCAGCTCACTTCACCATACGGGAATTTTGCTAGTCTTGGGACTCCACCTAAACTTGTTCCAGTTATTCCGGTAGTTGTAGTTTTTGTTAAATCTGCTGCTGTTTCTTTGTAATAAGTTTCAGTCCATGCGTTGCTTGATTCTATCATGCATAACTGTTTCATTTTATATTCTTGTAGTGCAAAGCCTTTAACTACTTTTGATATTGTTTCTGCTCTTAAGTCTGCTTCTCCGGTTGTGTCTGCCATTTATTTTCTCACCCTTATTAAAATTGATTCACTAGCTCCACCATCTTCTAAAGCGTAACCTAAAGCCCAACCTTTTTCAACATCTAACGTAGAGGATAAATCTACTGTGTTGTCAGTTGTTACTGCGCTTACACTATCTCCTTTTGTTGCACTTCCACCAGCTTTTGTTACTGCTTTACCTATAAAATTGGTTAAGACTGAGATAGTTGTTGCTCCGTCATTTGCTACTTTTTCATGTGCTGCAATTCCTACTACTGGTTTGTCTGCTGCGGAGTTAAGTTGTACCGTTCTAAGGTCTAATAGTTCCATTATTGCTCCTTTTGCTATGCCTGTTGCGTCGGCGCAAGTAAATTCTATCGGGTCTCCGCCATTACCCAATAGGTCTGTTACAATTATTTCATTTGCCATTAAAGTTCACCTTACTTTTATTTATTTGTAAACTAGTATATATATTTATTGGAATATATCTTCGTAACCAGTTCCTTGTACGTATTTCTGTGCTGCTTCCTTTTCTAGTTCTTCTTTCGTCTTTTCTTGTTTTCCGGCTTCTGTAGTTCCACCTAAAGTGTCACGTACTTTTAATCTTTCTTGTCGATCAAGTAAATAGTTTAAGCGAGAGTTAGCATTTTCTAATCTTTCGGCTGTCTTTTCTGCTTGGGAGATTAAATCTTCCTCTTTAGGTTCTTCTTTTATGATTGGTTTTTCTTCTTCCATTTTATTTGCTATTGTTAGAATATTTATAACATTCTATACATTTTATACCGTAACCTTCTTTTGGTTCAAAAGGGACTTGGCACGCTTTGCCACAAAGTGAGCATACTGCTGGGAACATTTCCTTTTTTACTTTAGGGATTTCTCTTGGTGTTGTTTGTTCTGGGACTAATGTTTTTTGCATTTCAAATCCTACTGTTCTTCTTTTAAGTTCATCTATTAGTTCTACGTTCGTATATTCGTTTAATTCTTTCATTTTCTTTTTCCTCCTAAACTATCCCAAAGTTTAATTTACTTGGGGCACTTTCTTGTCTTTTCTTTTCTTGTTCTTCTGCGTAAGCTAGCCAGAATTCTGCTTCGGCTAGTCTTTCCGCTTCCCGTCTTTCTGCTGCTTCTTCTGCTATTTTTGCGTATCTCTTGTCTTGTTCTTCCCAGGCTTTATTTTGTGCGTCTATTTTCGCTTGGGCTTGGGCTTTTCCTCGTTCGTCAAATAATTTATTGTTTGCTATTGTTCTTTCATCTGTTCTTTTATTTCTATCAATTTCTCGTTGTGCTGCTTCTGCGATCCTTTTATCTATTCTTGCGTCATCTTCTATTTGTTCTTGTGCCCTTCTGTCAATGCCAGCTTGTATTCTTCCTTGGATTATTTCGTCTTCTGTTTGGCCTGTTGCTATTTTTTCTTGTTGGATCGCTATACTAGTTTTATCTATTTCTAGTTTTATCCTTGCAGATTTATAAAATCCTGTTAGTGAGTTTAACACGTTTACATATGGGATATTGTTTAGTATTTGATTCCATAAATTAGGATCTAATATTTCTTCTTGTTCTTGTATTGCTAATGCTGTACCTTCAAAGTCATTATTAGCTTCTGCGGTTTTCATAGCAAAACCTAAGGTTTGTAAGGCTTCTTCTTTTAAGAAACCAGCAAAAGGATATGAGCCAATACTACTTATTACTCCAGCGGTTGCTACGCCAGCTACTACGCCAGCTACTAATTTAGGTTTAGTTAATTGCGGGCTTAATCTTTGTAGCCAGTTTGCTGTTTGTGCTATTGATTTTGTGTTAGTTGAATATAAATTGCTTACTTCTGCAAAAGCTGTGGATATTTTTCCTTTAGTTCCTACTTTTGCAAGTTTTGCTACTAAGGAAGTTCCTTTACTTACTCCCTCTATTGCTGTGCTAATAGGTAACACGTTAGATAAAAGCCCTGCTGCATAAATTGGGTCTGTGTTTCCTGGGTCACTTACCACACCACCTTTGGGTTTTTCTAAACTTGCGCCTCTTAAAAATCTTCCTCCTATTGTTCCTCTTGGGTCATCTGGTTTTATTCCTGTTTCCCCTGGAACTGCTGGAGTTAATAACGGTCTGTTATCTTGTTGTAAACTTGTGCTTTGTGTTGCCGGGTTAGGAATATTTATTGGTTTTTGTGATTGTGGTAAACCTGTAAATGTTGGAGTGGGTGTAGTTGTTGTTGTTCTTGCTGCACTTCTTGCATTATTTGAAGCTCGTTTAGCGGAAGATCTAACATTACGAGGTTTAGTTGAAGTTGTTGGTTTCTTCTTTTGTCTTTTGTAAAAGTTACCTAGTGCTCCCATTTTTATCGTCTCCCCTTCATGAGGACTATTAGTTCTCTTATTGCTTTAGTGTTATCTTGGATCGTGCATGTGGTTTGGTAAAACATTAATAAAAATGCTACGATCGGAAATCCTACTGTACTTATTGCTGTTATTGCGTCCATTATGTATTACCTTCTAGTTCTGCTGTTGTATCATTTGGTTGTGTTGCTTGTAAATCTCCTTGTTTACTGTCGTCACTTATAACGTCTTGTTGTAAACTTGCAGGGAATGTTAATTGTATTTCTAAATTTAACTGGTTTAGTATTTGTTCTTCTATGTATAATTGTTCACCTTTTACGCTTTGTTCAAAAGCTAAGTAAACAATTTTACCGCTTGCGTCTGTAAATTCTTTAGCGTTTCCTATAATGATCTGCGGAACATTAACCGCTTGAAAGAAGTAATCATTTAGTTGATTAATCCAGGTAATAGGATTAAGCATTGCATTTGCTGCAACTGCCTGGAGCTCGGGAACAACTACACCTTTAGGAACGTACATGTTTTCACCGTTAGCTCTAGCTGTGTCTTGTTTTCTTTTGAATGCTGCTATTTGTGTTTCATCGTCTGTGTCTAAATGGAAGATCCATAAAGGATCAATATTTCTATGGAGTACTCTTTTGTAATCGCTCATGGCTTCGTTCCTTGCTAAAATTATCCATTTTACGCTAGGGACTACTGAAATTCCGTGTATTTCATCTGCTACTCTTTTTCTTGATAAATGTAATATTTGATCAGGTCGGTATTTCTTATTTGAATTTCCTTTAACTTTGCTTACTTGTTCGTATCTTATCACTTGACCTTTTGCATTTTGGACAATGACCATGCTAGAAGGGTCTAGAGGTTTTAAATTCACTATTACATTTCCCTCTCCTCTAATAATCTCTGCGTAAGAGTCCCCTCCAATAGTATATGTTCTTATTAGATTGGTCATGATCGTGTTAAATGAATCTTTTCCGTTGCCTTTGATAGTGCCTAAAACCATTTCGGTTATTTCGTCACTTGTGAAACCAGCACCTATTGTCCAGTTTGCTTTAGCGTCAATAGCTGTCTGGAGTTCCGGGATCTCTTTATAGTAACCTAAATTTATGTCCCATTCAGTCATCTGCCAAGTGGTTTCTGGTTGGTCGCCTGCTGCGTCAGTGCTTTGAGAGTCTACGCTGTAATCTACTATAGTGTTTGTTAAATCTGAGGCTTCTGCTGAGTCTATGTTAGTATCTACCATTTTATTTATTACCTTGTCCTTGATTATAATGTTTTTTTATCTTATAGAATTTTACATTTGATTGATTTTGTCTTCTCATGTCATGCTCTATACTTTTAGCTATTTCTTTTTCTAATTGGTTCTGATCTTTGAATTTATCTTTCTTGTAAACAAATTCATGACGTAAAGCATGATCCGTTATTATTCGCATGAATTCTCCTTCTTCTGTGATTTCTAGTATTCTCATTCTTCCCACCCAATTATGGTTAAATTTACATCTGTATTGGTCACAGTACTATCAAAATATATATCTGTTTCAAACTCTAGTGGAGTTGGGAAAGTTAATTGAATAGTGTCACCGAAAATATTACTCATGCTTTGGATATGTTTATTAGTTCCACCTGCACCATCTTGTAATTTAAACCGACCTATACCATCATCATCATCATTTACAATTGTGATAGCATTTATATATAAAGTTTTACCAGCAGTAACAGTATATAAAGTCGCACTCACATTACCTTTATTAGATTGTATATTAACTAAAGTACTACCTTGTTGAGCCCATCTTTGTTTCAGTAAACCTGTGTCTTGTTGTAATCCCCCACGTTCAAATAAATTAGCCATTTCTTTTCACTTCCATGATCTGTAAGATCACACAAAACCAACATATGATTAAGATTAAAAGTTCTAAGTTTGCTTCATGATAAGCATTTATTAATACATTGATCTCATTATTATTTAAATATGCCATTATGAAAGTCAAGGTCATGATAAATAAACCAGTTAAACAACTACCGTATGCTATTGCTTTTATTAGTTTTTTCATGCTATGCTTGCCTCTTTTATCATCTTTCCTATTGGTTCTATTTCTGATTCTTTCTTTTTTCCGAATTCTTTTACTAATGTTAAATGTTGCATTTCTTCACCAACATTTAAACCATCTAAGAATACGATCCCAAGTAGTCTGCCGTATTTTCCCACCCTGTTTAAGGAATTGATTTCTATTGTAACTTCTTTCCCCAGTAATCTTGACTTTAACCATTCTGTTGCCTCCTTGCCTCCTTCGTTTAACTCCGGAGCGTCTATCTCTAAAAACCTTAACGGGAAGTCGAAGTCTCTAAAGTCTGTTCTTAATGTGATAGTGTCACCATCATGTACCTTTACCACAGTCGCTTTAAAATCTTCTGTGATTTGTACGTGAGGGCTTGTGAATTGGAATTCGTTTAGTTGAGTGTTTGTTAGTTCTGGGTAGTTCTTGTAATCATGATCCATGTATGCCATTTTATGATGTTAGTATGAATTCTTGCGCCTTTTTATCTCGTAAGATACTCATACCTCTTAATGCTGCGTCCCTTAATATGTTTACCATGTCTTCGGCTTCTGTTCTAGTGGTATAACCGCTCATATCATATTGGATCACATAAATAGCTGCTAAATTACTTGCTACAGCTTTTAGTATGTTTTTAGTATCTAGATTTAAAGTTGCATAATTGTCAGAGAAATTGTAACGGCAAAAGGTGTTGATCTCACTTTCTACCTGTGTCATGTAATCATTTACATAAGCTTCTGCTTTAGATGTTGCACTTGCACCATCTCCAGCTTTTCGTTCTACTTCTGCTGTTGTTGCGAAAATACCTGTATCTGCCATGTTATTATTATTTTAGGGAAGCATATATATAAACTTTCCGTTGTTGTGCATGTTTTTGACACAACTAAAAGTTTTGTTTTTAATATATGTAAATATTTAAGCCTTTTTCCTTAATACACCAGGCAGCTCTCACTAAAGCTTCAGTTAAATGTGAATATGTCCCAAAGATCTTAACGTTTCTTGCATTAGCGTTCTGGCCATATTCATATGTTATACTCTTTAAACTTCTCATTAAACTTAAATCACTGATCATCTCAATTCTACTTGTTTCCATTAACATTAATAAATTTGAGTATAAATCTTCTTTCAAGATTCCACGTTTCTTTTCTTCTCCTTGTACTTCTATTCTTTTGCTTGCATTGTTTAAACCCATTACTTTTCTGCCTAATTTATCTATTAAAACGTCTGTGACTGAACCACCCACACCCGAATCGTCTATAAAGATCTTCCTAAACTTAAAGATTTTATCCTGTTCAATAATTCTTCCTATGGTATCAGTTGTACTTACTCGGTCAGTCGTGAAACATTTTACTATCTTTAATTTATTATTTAACATCTCACAAACTACAAAAGCGTTCTCGTCACCACCATACCTTGCTATGTCCACGCCTAAATAGTATCTTGCAAAGTTATTGTAATCTTCTCCCATGGACCAGTCTATGAAGGTCATGCATTCCTTGATTAACTTTGTAGGGAAAAACTGGTTCCATTCATCTGTGAACTCGCCTAAATATTCCTGGCGGTATTCCGCTTTAGTTAGTCTTAACTTCTCTTTACGTAAGAAATCTTTACCGATCCTTTTACAGTCCTCACTACTAACATGGAATTGTTTGTAATCTTTATTATGGTGTGAGTCATAAAAAAAGCCTCCTTTACCAAACGGTGTGCTTAAAAACGTTTCCCAACCTAAACCTCTAGTTTTCTGGCTTACCGCTAACATTGGTTTTAAAGCGTTATATACAGCCATGGGAACATATGCCGCTTCGTCAATGTCTAAGAAGTCAAGCGCGTAGTTTCGTAAGTAAACTCCAGTCTTTCCTGCGGGTAATGAGTAACATATACTGCCATTCTTTAACATGACAGTAGTTTTTGTTGGTTGTTCCTTGAATATACCATGTTTATGTTCAAAGAAACGGCGGTTTTCTTCATTCCGTTTCATTGAAAGTTTGGGATCTGGAGTAAAACCACCAGCAGCAGAGATCACTCTTTGGTGTTCAACCTCTAGCCAAGACATCACCTTTATAAATAGTTGAGAGCTTTGCCTCTGTGCTGGGGCAATGATTAAAGATATACTCCCAGGATATTTAAGCATTTGGGTAGCCCTTCTACGCCCTACAGTCGTTGATTTCCCTACCTGCCTACCACATCTGATTGTGATTGACCCGGGATAATCTATGGCAGCCTGCTGCCATTTATCCCATTTAAAGTTGTTGTTTTCGTTGGTCTTTTGCATTCTTTAACCTGAGTTCTTTTGTTTCTTTTTCAAATTGTTCGTTGGTTTTGCCACCTAATTTTTTTATGTTTACCTGAGACCACATTAATAAGTATTTAGCGATGGCCATTTGTTTAGAGCCTTCTCTTATCTGTTGTTCACTTACTCGTTCTATGTCTTGCCAGTCCATTAATTCAAATTCGTTTTCCATTTTCTTGTTTCCTCGTTTTGTTTATATTTTGGTAAAAAATCTCTTGACCCCTGCCCTTACACACCCACCCTATCAATCCACATTCGCTATACATAACATACTAAGCTTGGGAGCGAAGCGACCAGGGGGCGGAACGCAGTGGAGCCCGGTAATATAGGATAGTTTCTTTATATAAGGTGTTCGATTTAATCCACCGCAGTGGACTATATGCCCCCACCGTCCTTTATCAACAGGTTAATAAGGTTGCCAATAGTTGTTATTGGTGATGGGAGTAAGAGCGTAAGCCTCCCATTCCTTATTGTTCTGTTGTGGATAGGTCGGCAATACACGCTATTATAATTCAAGTGTATTGCTTATCGTTATAAGTGGGGGCTAGTGCGTCGTTGTTCGTAGTTTTTGATCGTGGGGTGGATTTAGTTAGTGTTTGTTATACCTTATCTATTTAGTAATCACCCGTTAAGTCATTTCCAGTTAGTATGATGTGGTGTTTGTCATAACCTTTAATCCAACCTAAGTGCTGTAAGGCCTTTCTGTTTGATTTGTAGGTGTTGTTGTGTATGCCACATTCAACCATAATAGCTCTACGTAGGGAAGAGTTTAGTATATGTTCGCACCCTTTGTTGTTCTTACGTACACGCCATAGTACACGTTCTAGTTTCTCTATACTCATATGTGTTCACCGCAGTCTTCACATATGTAAGTGTCCATTCCGTTGTTGTTAGGATCATCGT
>Ga0307928_10003619_pt1 | contig 11796 bp, 9 predicted proteins | sample AceLakmetagen232_FD_201815 | JGI IMG/M metagenome (GOLD analysis project Ga0307928, IMG submission 201815) | Saline water microbial communities from Ace Lake, Antarctica - #232 | ecosystem: Environmental > Aquatic > Non-marine Saline and Alkaline > Saline | place: Antarctica: Ace Lake...
ATACGATAAAACAATTAGATTTGCTAAAAGCTTACACAACCTTGGAATAAAACAGAACGAAAATATGATTGTTGTGGCGCCAATTTCGGTTGAATTGTATATAGCTCTAGTGGGATTACAGGTTCTTGGAGCAGTTCCAGTTCTCATAGATTCCATAACTCGTAAGGACCGGTTGATTTCCATAATGAAAAATGCCAATCCTGTTGGCATCATATCGTTAGATACGTGGCTACCCGTATTTAAAGAGTATTTCAATAATCTTAAAACTAAGATTCAAATATCAAACAACAACTTTTGGGCTTTGGATTCACAAAACACTAAAGGATTGCTAGACAATGCTCCTCATAAAATACAGCCCGTTAACCAAGAACAAACAGGCCTTTTAACATACACGACAGGTAGTTCAGGAACGCCAAAGGGAGTGAACAGAACACACAGATTTCTTTGCGCACAGCATTGTGCTCTGAAAAGATTATTTCCTTACAAAAACAGTGATATTGATTTACCTGTATTTCCAGTTTTCACTTTAAACAACCTAGCATCTGGTATATCAACGGTTATCCCAGCAATAGATGTCAGTCGTCCCACTCCAAAAGATCCTGAAATACTCCTATCTCAAATTGAAGAATGTAAAGTCACTTGTATGACACTTGCACCATCATCTCTCAAAAGTTTAACTAAATATTGCAACAAAAATAATAAATCTTTACAAAATATCTCCAGAGTATTAACTGGGGGCGCACCTATAAGTGAAACAGATATTTCAAATTTTACAGAAATAACACCAAACTCAAAAAATTGGATACTATACGGATCCACTGAAGTAGAACCAATTTCTTATATCGAAGCAAAAGAAATGCTTAGTACTGAGTCTTCCAAAATAAAAAACGTAACAAAAAAAGGTGTGAATGTTGGCAAAATCGATGAGCACTTAAAATATGAATTTATAAACATAGGCACAAAATGTTTTAATGAACCTACAGATTTATCTACACTAAAAGTGAAAAAAGGAGAAGTGGGTGAACTTGTGGTTACAGGTGAAAATGTCTGCAAAGAATACTATAAAAACGCCGAAGCATTTACTCGTTCGAAAATTATAGATAAAAATGGGGCTATTTGGCATCGCACAGGAGATTTAGCCAGAATAGACGACAACGATTCCTTATGGATAGTGGGAAGAAAACACAATGTAATTAAATATAAAAATGATTATCTGTTTCCTGTTCAACCAGAAATTTTACTAAAAAACCTATCCTTTGTTTCTAATGCTGCTTATATAGACCTAAATTGTAAAAACAAACAAACTATTACGGCTGTTGTGACACTTAATGAGAACAACAAGGATAAAAATAAGTGCAAAGACACGATTTTTAAAACTTTCAGAGACGCCAAAATTCCACTTGATAAAGTAGTGTACTTAGAAAAGATACCCATGGATGTTAGACATCACAGCAAAGTTAACTACAATGATTTGCGACAGGAGCTAAATGAAAAGCTTAAGTAGATGGATACAATTCATTATGGAACGTTTTAATCCCCTATACCATTTCCCAATGATCGTAGTTTTTATTGGTAGTCATTACACTTTGTATACCCATCTTATAGCTACTGACCTCCATGAATCGTACTCTGATTTTCTTCACTTAATACCATTATTTTTAGCAGTTGCGCTTTTTTTCTTCATCTTACGTTTATATGATGAAATTAAAGATATTGAGTTTGACAAAAATTTTCATCCTGAAAGACCCGTGCCCCGAGGGTTTCTTCATAAAAGGGAGATTAAACAGGTCATACTTTTCCTCATTATAGTAGAAATTCTTATATTCTCGTTCTACGGTAAACAACCTTTATTACTCTGTTTAATTACTATTGGCTATTCTTTACTAATGTATAAAGAGTTCTTCTTAAAAGAATGGCTGAGAGCACACCTTACTACATATGCTATAACTCACACTTTTATAGTGATACTTATATCACAAACTCTATTTATCGCTCTGTTTGCTAACGATCCCGCGGACTTTTCGCTTGATTTACTATATTTTTCGTTCGGAGGATGGTTTATATTCAATATTTTTGAGTTTGGTAGAAAAACTTATGCCCAAAGTGAAGAAAAGAAAAACTTAAACTCATATTCTAAAGTATTTGGGAAATTGGGCGCGGTTCTATTAGTAATGTTAATGGCTGTACTTAACATACTGTTTCTAGATAAGGTACCAGTTGCACTTAATATAAATTTAATCGTTATTTTTACTGTGGTAATGGGTTTTGTGGGACTTATATACGCAATCTCAAAAGATACTCTCTTCGCAAAACTTTATAGATCCACCACACTTCTCTACATAATACTAACTTACACGACGATCACTATATTTTGCGTATGAAACAAAGTAACATAGAATAATATTATGGTAGTTTTCTATTTTGCATGTGTAGGCGTGATTACATTAGCAGCTTATTATTTTGTATTACCCTTACACAAAAACAGGCCAATACTAGTTAGACAACGAGGTTTGACTGCACTTGGTGTATCCTTAAGTTTAATCAGCTTTCCATCTTTTGGCGTCTGGTCTTTAGCCATAGCAATCCTAATAGCAATGCTTTTCTTTACTACTGAAATGTGGTTAGTGTATGGAATAACAACAATACATATATTCGAAGCTCTTGAAAAGGCTTCCAATATAACAAGATCCCCCGTGGAACATTTAGCTGATGTCCACTTAATCGATAGCAGTACAAAAATAAAATCATATAAATTATGTAGAAAATTAAACCTAGTTATATTTAGTACAAAGAAATATTCGAAAAGAGTGCTCATCACCAAGGAAGTATTCAGAAAGTTCATCCAAAATTATCTACTTTAATTTTGTGATAAACTCAAATAGTAAGCGTAATTATTTTAAGGAACACAAAAATGACTACAGTTTCATCAAAAACTACTATTAATAAACCGTTAAACGAAGTTTTTACCTATATGGCATCCCCGTATAATGGCCCAGCTTTCGTACCTAATTTAAACGAGAATACCAATATCTTCCCTGAACAAGACGGTGTTGGTCAAAAATTTGATTGGCGATTTAACATGGCTGGAAGCGACCTTAGAGGAAAAGCTGAGGTTATAGAATATACAGCTCCAACTAAAGTCGTGATTTCCTCAAAAGGAGACGCTGACTCAACATGGACCTACGAGTTAACTTCGACAGATAATGGCAGTACAGAAGTAAAAGTTCAAATCGACTATGAACTTTCGGAAACCGCATTACAAAGAATAACGAACAAACTAATAATTAATAAAATTGCCCAAAACACAACACGTCAGATGCTTGAAAACTTAAAGACCATTCTTGAAGTTTAGAATAAGCCAAGCTTTCGCTGAAAAAATATAGCAAGATATACCTAGAAAAAGTTTCCTGTAGTGTCTCGTTTGTCTTATTTACATCCTGAAGAGAATAATATTTCATGACCGTACTTCTCGACCAGGAAAATTTTGTACAATTACAACGTGAGTAAATTATTATCAAGAAATCTCATGAGCTTCTTTGGTTTTTTAACCCTGATTTCCGGTTATTTTGTTGTTTCAGGTCATACTAGTTTGTTATTTATACTAATAATAGAACTGTTCGGGTTTGGATTTTGTGCAATAAGTTACTTCTTTACTCCCAAGAAATAGTTACAAATGTGGTCAGCTATGGCAAACCATGTTTTTTTGATAATATATAGTTATGAACACAAAGTCGATTTTCATTGCATTCAGCATATTAGTAGTAATTACGGCACTTGGATTGTTCCTATTCAACAGACATGATGCCGGAGGCGTGATAGAAAATTGCATGGGGATAAGAATCGTTACAAAGGTCTACAAAAATCCCACAAATCCAGGAAAGTTAGAGCAACACGCCTGTATAGGAATATTTACTAAATAAAGCTGCGAACACTAGTTACTATGGTCGACCAGAAAAGTGTACAGATCCGTCAAAGATGGATGTGGGCATTTTTCTTGTTTGTGTGACATGCGAGAAAGAGTCTACACAATACTTAGTGAACTTAGTAGTTGTGGATGCAACAGGAGCGTAGCGACGGTATTGCCTGTCACCCCGACCATTTTCATATGATACAATTTACTTATCAAGCGAATATAGGTGCTTTTAGCATCGAATAACGAGGCACGATTGGGCGCCTACAATGATGAAGAATCATCAAGAGACTCGCTTCCATTATGAACAACTCCCTATGGAGTTGTTTTTGTTTTCAAAGCTAATACTTGTAGGAAGCCGCATATTTCATACCCATACCTACTGGAACTAACAAACTCTCATCAAACTTTTCTGTATCCCAGTTCTCAAAAATAGATTCTGCAAGTGGAATAAGCTGTTCAAGATTCATCGCCCCTTCTCGACCATATAGCCTGGAGAAACCATGTATGGAATAACATTTCCAGAAATTTCAATACCAACGTACTCAACCAAGTCTACTTTGTTATTATTACCATATGAGTATACGAGTTGAAACCAATGAAAATCTCACACTTCTCTACTCATTTCTAAATAGATTTGACCAGGCAGGTGGAGATTCAAACACCCACCCATTACAAGAACAGGTAAAAAATCATTTCAAAGATTATATGGGAAATGCACCAAAAGTAGGTGAATATATTCATGAGCACAAGGTGGTGGTTTGGTCACTAACCGTTGGTAAACCTCCAGAATTTGAACCGAGAAATGTTGAGATATCCTCGGAACTTCACTGGCATATTGATAAAGGTAAAATTATTAAACCCTATTTAGTTGATTTCTACAATAAAACTGATTTTAAAACTTATTATAAGGAACTAGAAATTTCCCTTGAAGCTATAAAAAAAGAAATGGAACAAATTATTTCACAAGCAAATGTTGAGGAAATGTTAGAAAGAGTATGGGGAAAGAAAGTAAAAAATGAAATGGTCGTAATTCCAAACCCATTTACCCACGGAAGCTTTGGACCACAGATTGGAAACATTAATTACCAAGTAGTAGGTGTTATGGGGGAAATTAACAAACGAGCACTACTTCACGCTATTATTCATGAAGGTTCTCATCCAATTGCAAAGGAAGTATTAAAACCTTATAGAAAAGATATTGATGAAATCGAAAATTTACTTGAAGAGGCAAAACAACATCCGAAATATCCGAAAGCATACAATAATTGGCGAATTTGCTTCGAGGAACATTTAATTAGGGCTGTACATATTGGGTTTATAAGTGAGCGTGTCTTTGATAATTATGAAATAGAAAAGGGTTTGGAGTTGGAAAAAAATAGAGGCATGCTATTTATAACCACATTTTTTGAAAATCTTCAGGAGGGCAATATTTCTGACTCTATACTTGATATATTAAAGGCACTAAAAAGATGTAAACATGGTTCGCTATAATCAACCATGTATCCTAGAGAAGCCGAGTATCGTACAACATTTTCTGAAATTTCATGACCGACGTGCTCGACCATTGCTGCTTTTCGCCCTGTTATAATTTCTCCATGATCAAAATGGAGGATAAAGTCGTCGCGTTAGTTTTAACAACATTTATTTTTCTCTACAGCTTCTTTTTCTTTGCTAAGAAAATAAACCTAACAACTGCCGACCTTGGACGACATATAAAAAACGGCCAAATCACATTAGCAACCAAGCAAATAATCTCTACCAACTTCTACTCATATACTGAACCTGAAAACAAAACTATAAACCATCATTGGGCTTCAGGAATAATATTTGCAAAAGTACATGGTTGGGTAGGTTTCACAGGCCTATCGATTTTTTATGCATTTATTAACGCCATACCAATAGTCCTATTCTTTCTTATTGCAAAGGAAGAAACATCAATAAAAAAAGCCACCATCGTATCTATTCTGACTATTCCACTTATTGTGAGTAGAACTGAGATCCGACCGGAAGGTTTTAGCTACCTTTTCCTTGGAATTTTATTTTTCGCACTCTACAAATTTCGCAAAAAACAACTCAAGTTCAGATTTGTACTCCCATTAATTTTAGGATTACAGCTCCTATGGGTAAATTTACATATATTTTTCATATTCGGATTATTTCTAATCGGTATTTTTTGGTTAGACGGACTACTAAACCAAAAAGATAGTGAGTACGTAAGACGGATATCAATAATAATTTTCCTGTCCACACTAATATGTTTAATAAATCCATACGGATTTAAAGGCTTAATAGAACCTTTCATGATCTTTAGAGAATACGGGTATATGATAGTGGAAAACCAGTCTGTCTTATTCATGCAGAGAAGATTTCCCGAGTTCTTATATGTCCACTATGAAGTTATGCTACTTCTGGTACCGGTTTTTATTGTACTTTTCGTGAAAGAAAAATCATTTAAGGAAAGGATCATTTTTGTTATTCCCGCAATAACTTTTGCCGTTCTCGGATTTAAGATGATCAGGATAATCCCGCTATTTGGGTTTTTTGCTATACCTTTTTTTGCAAGGATACCAAGACTTCCAGATAAAAACGAGCAGACGGCGTATCTTTTTTCCATAGGATTAGGTTTGTTAGGAATATTTACAAAAAACTTCTACTACTCCCCCTTTGACACACAAACTGGGATGGGCGTGCTACCAAACAACAATAACTCCGCAGAATTTTTCAAGGAAAACAGCTTAAAAGGCCCAATATTCAACAATTACGACATTGGAGGATATTTAATATACCACTTATATCCAGAACAAAAAGTTTTTGTAGACAATCGACCGGAGGCATATGGCGTAGATTTTCTAAAGAACACCTACATTAAAATACAAGAGAATGAGGAAACGTGGAAACAATGGGACAAAACCTACAACTTCCAGACCATCTACTTTTATAGACACGATGCAACTCCCTGGGCGCAGCCCTTTCTAATCGAAAGGATAAAAGATACGAGCTGGTCACCAATATATGTAGATGATTACACAATTATTTTGGTCAAAAATAACGATGAGAATAGCGCGATCATTGAAAAATTCAGGATCTCTGAGAAGGTCTTTAAATATTAAAAAATTGTGTGAGTGAACGAGTCTCAAAACATGCTGTCTAAACTGTGTCCATTTAAACCAAGACTGTCCTGGGTTTGTCCAACATGAAGTCGAAAAACACCCTATAATAAGTTATAATGTCTGCTGATATGAAAGGAGTAATTTACCTTAACCAAAAAAGCAAAGATGAAACGGAGAAGACTAAAATGCAGTTTCCAAAAGAGTCTCCGCTAGAAGAGCGGGTGCACAATGAAAGTACTATATCTCGGATACCCTCACAAATAGCCGACACAAGTGAAAATCAAAAATCGGACGAGCAGCAAGAGGAAAATGAATGGGCAGAGAGTGCCGATCGAGAAATATTTAATCCCGCCATATTTCCATATCTTGAGCAATACAAACAAGGCGTAAAAATCAAAAAGAAAACCCCCGACAACGCAATCTATGTTGACGAAATCGCTACAAAAATAGCTAAGGTCTACGAAAAAGTTCGTAGAGTTATCGACTGGAAAGAAGAAAACTTAGTTAGAAGAACATCCATTGAGAGAATACTTAAACGCAGATTAATATCGGAGATATCGGAAATTACGATGCTGCCGGATTTAAAACCTAAGGAAATTGCGGGACCAGTAACTCTTGAAATAATACGCACCGGATATTTTGAGAACGGAAAAATCTCAGAGGATAAAATCACTGCCGTAGCCAAAATATTGGATAAATACATCTACATATTAAAAAACAGCCCGTACGCAAAAGAAAACGCCCTGGCCATAAAAGTTAAAGTTCATTTCTATAACTGGATTCTAGAAATAGCCGCCTGTGAGATAGAGGAAACGCTAGACTACCCATACAAAGAGGATGCCCTGTTAAATTTCATGACAGAAACAATGACTCAAAGAATCAAGATTATTCCTGAAGGAGCCCTATCTGAAGAGGAAAAATACATTCAAACCTACATAGCAGTACACAAAATGCTCTTTAATTTAGACGAACCCGTAATCACCTATCATGTATTAAAAAATAAGTACCCACTTTTTGTAGATAATACGCAGATTTTTACAGAAGAGTTCACTGACAATATAGAAAACATTTGGAATAACATAAAGGAAGAGTTAAAACATCCAAAAAGAGGCGGGTTCCAAAATATTTGTGAAAAATACGATGCTGCGTTTCTAATACTATCAGATGTATTAAAGGACGTAGAAGATAACGAAAATTTGGAGGAAGAACTAGCTAAAAAGGAAAATCTTCACAAACTAATAGAAAAAGTTTACAAAAAAAGGTTCTCAACTTTAAAGAAACGTTTATTTAGAAGTGCCGTATACTCGACTCTTTCGATATTTGTAGCAGGAGCCGCAAGCCTTTTTGTTTTTGAATTTCCAATCGCAAAGCTTTTTTATGGGGGATTTTCTCCCTGGGCAATTGTAGCCGATATTATGATTCCCACAGCACTTATGTTCATTCTAGTGGGAATAATCAGACCTCCAGCAGAGGATAATCTACCTAAAGTAAAAGAAGAGATAGAAAAAATAGTTTACATTACCGAAGAAGAAATTACATATAAAATGAAGCTGAACAAAAAAGTCAAGAAGGTCCAGAACTTCATATTTGGAGTAATTTACCTTCTTGGTGGAGTAGCATCTTTGTTTTTTATCTACAGGATATTTAAAATCGCTCGAGTGCCCTTAACATCACTTTACATCGACACGGTAAATGTGGCGATTGTAGTTTTCGCCGCTATGGTTATTCGACAAAAGTCTAAGGAACTAACCATAAAAGAAAGAACCAGTATATTTGAATTTATACTTGATTTCTTCTCTATACCTTTAGCGAAGATGGGAAGCTGGCTTTCATCCAAGTGGAAAGAGTTCAACTTCATTAGTGTCTTTTTTTCAACACTCGTCGACACACCTTTTTCTACATTCATTGAACTGTTGGAGGGTTGGAGAGACTATATTAAGGAAAAAAGGGCCGGAATTTAAAATCTCACAACGAAATTTAATATAATCTTAATAGTTATTTTGTAAGATTGTTTCATGCTCAAAAGAATTAAGTTTCTTGCTATTGTTCCGTCGATACACGAGGACGTAATAGTCTTTAATGCCTATTTCTTCTGCAAAAGCACCAAACAAATATTTTTCCTAAAGGTAGATAATAAAATTGTGGATTTTGTAATTAAAAATAACGAACGCCAAAAAGACCGGTCCATAAATTATAACTTCGTTAAGCGTGTGGAGATCTCAAACATATCCGGGATAATTCTACAAAAAGAAAAAGATCAAAAATACAACACAATAATAAAAACGAAACCAAAATTTATGGCTAAAAAAATCACAACATCTTTTTACCATGGATTTATCACGTCCCAACTGCTAAATATCCCTATGAAAATCGACAAAAAAATACTAAAAAGAGAGGGGATTTATATTACAAAAGAACTCTTGGAGGTCTCTTTAGCGCAAGTGTAATTCTATATTCTGTTGGTGCTCCGCAAGCGTTTCAGAAAAGTAAGTAACGCCTTCCGAATCTGTCAGATAGAAATTGTAAGAAGTTTCTTTATAGTTCAAAACTGACTCCAAAGCGGAAATACCTGTACTAGAGATCGGTTTCGGCGGAAGTCCCGGATATTTTCTAGTATTGTAATCAGCTTCATAATCAAGTTCCTCTTGAGTCAAACTATAAGGCCACCAATCCATTTCCCTCGCTACTTTCTCCTTTGGACACACGCGATCAGAGGGAAAAGTACAGCCAGAGCGTAGCGATGAAGCGTAATACTGTACAGTAGCGTCGACGCCCAACGTGGTATCCTCTCTTAGTCTTTTCACTAATATCCCGGCAACCAACGGGCGATCATAAATATCTGCGACCTCTCTTTCTATCAACGAGGCCATGATTACCACTTCGTCTTTTGTAAAACCCAACTCTTCGAGATCTTCGCTCTCTAAAATATCTTTGGTTCTAAGTTCAAAAGTATCTTTAAGGCGATCGATCATTTCTTCGACAGTAACATCGGAAGAAAAAAGATAAGTATCCGGAAAAAGGTACCCTTCATAGGGTATGGCCATTTCAACAAAATCCTCGTAATCAACGTCATCAAACTTCTCGGAAGCTATTAAAGCGAATTCTTCTACGCGCCATCCTTCTATAAATGTGACCAAAATATCATTTGTTCCGTGCTCTAAAATAGAGATCAAATCCTTTAGTGAAATTCCCGCCGGAATAGTATAGACGCCTGCTTGAATATCGTTTTCCGAATGATTTGTAACCACATATAGTACAAATAGAACTTTAGAATTAATAACATCTTTTTCGTAAAGCTTACCAGCAATTTCCACAATACCCGTTCCCGGCTCTATTTCAACTTCATGTTCATCGGACGTTTGGGAAGGTCGACTTATAGCAAACCGATAATAAACTGTCGCTAAAACTGGAGTAAAAATAGAAAACAAAACAGCTAAAACCACATAAACAATCTTCATCTTTTTTTCATCCAAAACGTGATATTTCTTTGGATCAAGGTCATCCGGCATATTGCTATGATAGCATAAAAATAAATGGTAAAATATACATTGCAGGAAGTCAGGAAAGTGCTCCGTGCCTCAAAACACGGAGAGGAAAGTCCGGACTGCGCAAGGTAAGGGGACGGAGGGCAATCTCCGACGGATAATACATAACCGCTGGTGCTCTTTACTAGAAATAGCAAAGAGACAGAGGGTGAATCAACACCTTCTGAGAGCAGCAGAGACGAGCTTTTTCCTAAATCTTCGGACACGGAGAAAGAGTGAAACGGGCAATCCCACCCGCTGAAATCCACGACCGCATCGTTTGAGTTAACCTGACAAGTCTACTTTGTAGCACGATGTGAAGATGGAGCGTTGGAATCATTTGGATTCAAACGACTCGGCGATAATGCAAGCGCAAGCGAACATTTCGTCGAGCGTAGATAGATGCTTTCCCTCGACAGAATCCGGCTTATAGACTTCCTGCGTCAAGATTCTGTAAGAATTTTGGCGACTCAACATAAATACGAACGAATGTGAGGATTTCGTTGTGGCGTACAAGTTTACTAACTTGTACGAGCTAAATATGATGCTTTAGCATTTATTTAGGGCTTACAAGTTCGAAAGAACTTGTAAAAAGATAGTAAGGTACTGTGGGCACTTTAACGACTAAACGCAAATGTGAGCATTTAGCGTGCATTTTGTACCGATGTTAGAATTTTGTAAGGAAAAAACTATTCCTTCAGAGTAGGGTAATGGACAAATCGCCTGACTAATATACCTAAAATCATGGTTACTGGAACCGCTAAAATCGCGCCTACTATTCCAAAAAAATCGCTTCCAATAAGCAACGCGATCAATATAATCAAGGGGCGAAAACCTGAAACCTTTCCCATGACACGAGGAACCAAAAAGTCATTCTCCAACTGTTGAACTAAAATTGATATCCCCAAAGCCAAGAAGCCTTTCATAGGAGACTGGGCAAAACCGATTGCAGTTACTATTACAGAGGTAAAAATCGGACCCAGTTGGGGAACAATCTCTAACATCCCTGCAATAAAGCCTAAAGCAAGAGGATAATGTATTCCCGCTAGAAAATAGGCAAAGAAGCTAAAAACTCCTACAGTAGACATTAATACCAACTCCCCGCGTACCCAAGCACCTATATTCCGTTCAATTGACACTATAATCTCACCTACATCCTTCCCAACTTTCTTTGTAAACAGATTCAGGAAGCGGAATTTTATGTTTTCCCAATCAAGAGAAATATAAACGGAAAGAACGAGAAAGGTAA
>Ga0307928_10003622_pt1 | contig 11788 bp, 35 predicted proteins | sample AceLakmetagen232_FD_201815 | JGI IMG/M metagenome (GOLD analysis project Ga0307928, IMG submission 201815) | Saline water microbial communities from Ace Lake, Antarctica - #232 | ecosystem: Environmental > Aquatic > Non-marine Saline and Alkaline > Saline | place: Antarctica: Ace Lake...
TTATCCCTAAATAAATTATCATATATGTAGTCATTAAAAGAGAAGATGTTAAAACATCTCTTTGTCCTACCGCTAATATATAACCAGTATATAAAGCAGTTTCTATTATTCCTAATAGAAAAACTAAAATATATTTTTTATATTTATTCATTTTTTATGAAATTTTTTATGTTTAAACAATTTATCAAAAATCTTTGGTAATCTTTCAATGAATTCCAAATTACATACATCTAATAACGTATCTTGAAATTTAACAGGTAAAAAATGTGAATTTGGACATCTAAAGAAATAAAAATAATTTTCATTTTTTATGCAATCATAACATTCTTTATATTTTTTATAGAATTTATTTTTCATTCTACATCCCCATTTTCTTTAATTTTTAAATTTTCATATTTCGCTATTTCATCATCATAACTATCCATAAGCAATCTTAAAGTTGTATTTCTTTTTAATCTTCGTTTGATTTCTTTACGACATCTTATAAGGCATCCTGTCATATCATTATATTTTTGATAATTGGGTTTATCACCTAAAAATTGAGTAATAAATTTTTTTACTTCTGGCAATGTTATCACTAAATTATGTTTTATATGATAAAATATTTGATAATTTAATTCTCCTGCTGTTAATGCAGGTTCTCCATTTCTTAATTGTTCACGTCTATCATTATTTGATTTAATATAAGGCATTATTTAACTCCTCTCCTTATTATATAATCTATGCAATTACATCCTATTACATGTTCTTCCCCTTCTAATACTGGAAAAGGTAGATTTTTAGGTATACTATAAAGTAATAATTCTTTTAATTGTTTATCTGTATGGTCATACCATTCATTATAAATCAGTAATTTATCTTCTTTTTTAAAAACTTTCATTTTACAAGCTCTTCCTTTTACATAATCCATATCAACTACAATATTCTTTGGATACCTATTATATGGGAAAGGAATTTCAGGACGAATACATGCTTGAGCTTCACCATCAGTTAAACCAAATTCTTTATACTGTAAAAACCCCAATCCTTGAGGGATTGATAAGTCATAGACTTTTTTCACAAATTTAATCAAATCTACCCCAGTAATCTCTATCATTATTCCTCCTAATTATCCCCACAATGTTCTTCGTCTTCATAAGAATTTAAACGCTCGTCAAACTCATCTTCTTGTGCCTTAATTAATATAGTCTTATTCTTATCCTCTTGAATTATTTCTCCATTATTATGTTCTTTCAATTCTTCTAAATCTTCATAAAGTCTATCTATTTCATCACGAAGTAACCCACCTATTAATTCTCTTTTTCCAGCTTCTTCTTCATCAATAATTATTTGTATTGCTTTACCTAATCTTTTCATATCATGTAATAATTTCTTCATTTCTGAATTACTAAGCATTATTCTAACTCCTTTGATAATTCATCAAATGTTTTCTTTCTTAATTCTCCTCTATCAGAAAAATCACGCCAAAATTGTCTTCTCTTTTGTCTACTTAATCCTTGCTTTAGCATTTTTTTATCTATATATTTTAATAATTTCAATGCTTGATTTAATTGTTTCTTTAATTCATTATATTGTTTTTGTTTCTTTTTTTGCTTTTGATAATCAGTATCGAATACTAAAAACATATTATTATATAATTTAATTAATTGAGTAAAATATACTTTTAGAATATCTTTTAAAAAGAAAACAGTTTCTCTTGATGTTCTTTTCTTTCTTAATTCTTTATTTAGAAATCTAATTAATCCCAAATGTAATTTTATTAATGTATTCACATTACCTCCAGAAAAGTATTGCATTTACCAATGTTAAAAGTATTCCAATTATTTTCATTCTTAAAGAAGGAGTATATATTGCTATATAAAAATAACCACTCACCATCATCCAATAAAATATTCTATATGTCATTATTCTTCCTTTAATTCTTTTTTTGTTATAATTTCTACCCATTTTATCAGTATATTAGCTAATTTAGAATTTTTAAATTCTTTATTACGTATTGCCTTTAATTCTTCATAATAACCAAATTTATTATTACAACAAAATGTAAAATTCATATTTGCATCAGCATTATCAGAAAAATATATATAAGAATTTCTATGCAGGTTGCCCTTAAAAGAAAAATCACATGTTCTATCATGATTACGTTCCATAGTTAATCTATGACCTACAACTGACTTCGCAATATTAAATTGTTCTATAACAACAGTTTCTATCTTTTTAGTATTTTCTATATATTTCTTGTTAAATTCTACTTGTATTTTTAATTTTTGTTCATCTTTTTTATCTAATAAATCTGAAATGTTAAGTTTCTTTTTAAACATTATATCTCCTTATTTTTTATTTCTCTTACCCAAGTCCATAGCATACATAAATGTAACAGGGCGATTCTTAGATGCTCCCCACATTAATTGTATAGGTTCGCTTTCTTCGCCCATTCTTTCTGATAATTCACCTTCACCACATACAGACCCACCACGAATTACTGTAATTCCTGAACGGTCATTAATCCCCCAATGATGATAATGACCATATACTAAAACCTCACACTTATGTTTCCTTGCCCAGCCTAAAAACTTTGCCTTACCTGAAGGCGTTTCTGATTGTTTTGGTGCTATATGTCTAATATGATATTTCCATTCTTGCACTTCAAAATTAAAATAATCTAATTCAGAATAATATATTTGTACCTTATCATTTTTTAGCATTGTTTTACACCAAAAATCTAAAATTAAATATAATTGCAAATCCCAATTAGCATTTGGGTCTTTTGATTTTCCTCCCTCTCTAATTTCTCCATGATTTCCTTTAACACCATAAAATTTTACATTTAATTTTCTTTTTAATAATGATAAAATAAATTTTTGAATAACTTCTACAGCTAACATTACCTGAAATGGTGGAGATAATTCTGATTGTGTTTCTTGTGAAGCATATATACCCATTCCATCTAAAATATCACCAGTAGACATGATTACTGCATCTTTTATAGGTGTTCCCTTACGAATATTATCATCTAATAGTCTCAATATTTCATTTAATAATTTATTAATTCTTAATTCAAAGACTTTTACATTATATATTTCATTCCCAAATTCATCTTTTATAAGTTTACCAACATGCCAATCTGTAAAATGTATCATTAAAGTATCGCCTACTTTAGAAAATTTTTTATTTCTTTTTGTTTTCATAGGAGTTATATTCGCCAAAGTTTGTTTTAGTTCATATATCAAATCTTTATTTGTTTGAATAAAAGATTTTGGTGTTTCTATATTTTTAACGAATTTAAGCGTTCCCCTCATCAACTCTGCTCTTCTATGAGAAATACTCTTATAAGAGCGTGATAATGCTATACTGATTTCTTCAGTAGATGCACCTTTTTCTGCCATCAATCTTACTTTGTTTTCTTCTTCTTCTGTCCAATTACGCATTTTTTAATTCTCCTCTACTTATAGTATACCATATTTTAAGATAATCAATATCTGTTATTTGCGATTTGTTTAGTAATTTGTGTATTTGTGAAATGAAATAATCGAAGAGTTTTATTATAAGAAAGAATTTTATTCATATCGTTTAGCTTTATCCTCATTTTTTTATGTACTTTTATGTCTCTAATATTAAGTATACACCGAAAACGTAAAATACAAATTTTATTTTAATAATTTTTTAATTTTTATGATGATTTGTGATACTCTTTGTTGTGTAATGCCTAGCTTTTTTGCTATTTTTATTTGTGTTAAACCTTTCTTATTCAATAAGTTAAGTAATATTTTCTTATCTATGCTATTATCTAATTCCTTCAATAAATCTTTAATTTTTGATTCTACAAAATTCTTCTCAATATTTTTATTTGCTGGTATATTTATTCCTGATTCTCTGCCATCAGAATCACTAGAATATAACTTTACATTATGTAAAGTTTCTACAAAATTCTTATTAATAAAAGATGGTATCCACATCCACAATGAAGAAAAAAGATAAGTTTTAAAATCTTTTTTTATATTAAAATCATTAATTAATCTCATTATTTCCATGTTCAAATCTTGTTCCACATCCACATATTCACATAGATATGATTTAAATAAATTAAATGTTCCTTTTTTATTGTTATTATGATATAAAGAAACAGGGAAATATTTTTTATAATATATGAATTTTGCTTTCTTTTCTATAATTGATTTTAATAAATCAAAAATATCATTCAATATTTGTTTTGATTTTGTTTTCTTATATTTAATGACTAAATTTTTTAATTCATTCATAATTTATCCTCGTTTTTCTTATTCTCAACATTGAGATTATTTATTTTCAACAAATTCTTCTAACTTATCTACAATATGGGTATATTCTTTACTGGTAAGCCATGAACAAGACTTCAATCCTTTAAGCCCTGCCATTGTACAATTCCATACACTTTGACTTTCTCTATTCCATTCTTCATCTATTCTTTTCTTTTTCATTTTATCTTCTCCTTTATTTCATTTTCTCCTTGTACATTTCTTCTATCATCTTCTCATCTGGGTCTGTATAAATGACTGTAGTATTTGTATTAGAATGACCCAAAATGCGTGATACCACTCCTATAGGTATTCCTTTTCTTATCATTGCTCTTGCTCCACTATGCCTGAACAAATGAATAGTTATTTTTCTATCTTTGAAATATTTTCTTAAAAGTCTTGGAATATAATTTATTTTTGCTATAGTTAAATTAAAAGCATTTCTTTTTTCTATTTCACTTTGAAAATATTGTTCTAATAATTTTTTAACTTTCACAGAATAATACAATATTCTTTCCTTTTTCCCCTTGCCATACACCTTAACTTTTCCTTCTTCTAAATTAAAATCTACTCTTTTCAATCCAAGTAATTCTGCTTTTCTTATACCTGTGTAAAAAAGAAAATTCATCAAAGCATGAATTTTAACTATACTTATTTTATTACTGTGATATGTTATTAAATATTTTATAGCTTCTCTTAAATCATTCTCAGTTAAATAATTAGGGATTTTTCTTTCTACTTTCAATAATTTAATTTTATACCATTCATTCTGTTCTTTATTTATTTCTAAAAATCCTCCATAACTTCTTCCTGCTTTAATAAAATTGTTCTTACTATTTAAACTATATTGATTATCTGTAAAAAATTGAGTAAGATTTTCTTGAGTAATATTCTTGTAATTGATTTTTTTTGATTTACAATATTCCAAAAATTTCTTAATGAAATTATAGTAAACCAAACTCTGACCTCTTGCCAATAAGTAATCTTTATATTTATCTAATGATTTCATTTTATCCTTATATTTTCTCTCTATTTATTTGTAAAGGCAACCGACTTTTTATTATTTTATAACATTGAGATTTAGAATTTTTCTGTAAATAAAAATCGTATTTATAAAATAATAATTTAGAATAATAATTTTTAATATCTTCATTCTCATCAAAAATGACAATAGTTCTTGTTTCTATTTTCATTTTTTCACTCCCTTATTTTTAAACTCTGAACATCGAAGAACTATCAATAAAATTTAATAAAAATTTGAACCATTTAGAATATGATTTAGGATTATCAATATAATATTTGCAATTATTATTTTTATTCGATTCATATGAATAATGATATTCTTTTTTTCGTCCTAATGGAGTATCTTTTATTGATTTTACTAACATACAACTCATATAATTTATCCTAAAATTTTTGCAATGTTCACAATAAATCTTCTTCATTTTATCCTCACTTTTGCTTTGTCCATCTTCTCAATAATATCCAAAACAAAATCTAAAGCATCTTCTTCACTAGATTCAGCAAATTGAATAATTTGAGTAATTAAAATTTTCATAAACATCAATTGCTTTTTATTTGATTTTTTTATAGAATTTTTATTAATCATATCATTCACTTTCTTTAAATAGTTCTGGGTCGTTTAAATTCCACTTAAAAGAATGAAGAGTCTTTAACATTCTATCTCTGCATTTATGCATACTTGTATGCTCATATACTCGTTTAATGACATCTTCAGCACCCTCTATGCCATAATGGTCAATTGTTCGTTTAACTGAATCTCTTACTAAAATTTCTACTATTTGGTCTTCTCTTTTCATTTTAGAAATATCTCCTTCCATATCGTTCTTGTCCTTCTATTTTTTCAATTTCTTTCTTACTATAGACATCTCCACAAATAATAACACCTATCACTATTGAGAATAAAACGATAGCAAATATTAGCTCAACAGGATACAATTTTATAATTTCATTTCCTTGAATAATAATAGAACCTATCATATTGACCCTCCTTTAAATGAAATATATCTTTAAATAGAATGAAAATAACAAATTACTCCATATAACATTGCCATACCAGTAATTATTCCTATAATTCCTACAATGAAGCCAATTAATATACCTAACCATAATTTTTTCATCTTATCCCTCCTCATATTCATAATCTAAATGACTTAAACATCCTTTACACCATATTTCATAATGACCTGTATCATCCTCATCTTCTCTAACAAAAGTTTTATATAATCTTAAAGATATACTATTGCAATTATCACATCTTCGATTATATACTATTAAAAAAATGATTAAACCTAATATTATTATAATACTCATTTCTCTCCTCTTAGTTTAGTTTAAAATTAAAATCATTTGTTTCATCTATTTGAACATTCAACAAAATAATATCTTGTTTAATATCTTCCAGAAATTCTACAGCACCTAAAATACTTACTTGTCCATATAATACTAAATCAGTATTATCTGTATCATCTTCTATAAAAGATTTTAAATCATTAGATACAGTATACAGTGCTGTTTCTAGTGCTGTTAATTTTGTATTTATTCTTTGTAATTGAATTGATGTAGATTCTTTTTTCATTTTCTATCTCCTTTACTCATATTTTCTTGTCTAGTATTGATACCTAATTTTATTAATTTTTTTTCATCCATTACTGATATTTTAATTTTGTTATATAGTTGTTTACATTTATTAAATTTCTTTTTAGCATCATCTCTCCACCATCCTTTAACTTCTATATGTTCATCAGTTTCAGATAAATAAAAATCAGGAGTATATGTCCGACCATTTTTTAAATCGAAAGTTTTTGATTCATATAACCATTTGATATTATTCTTATCTAAATATTTGGCATAAGCCACTTCAAAATAACTTCTCATCCAAATTTCTTTGTATTTTATATGTTTTCCATGAGTAGGTGGTTTACCATAATTGGGATGATTAATTCCTTTCATAAATTTATGAGAACATTTTCTACATCTTTTATGTGTTTTTCTACTTGTTTCTTTTCCACAATCCATACAGAAAGTATGTATTTGTCTTTTTTTCCCTGCACATTTTTTGCATCTACTTGTTCCATATAAAACTCCATTTGAAGTTATTTGACATCCACAATCAATACATTTAAATCTTTCATTACCACCTTTCCATTTTGGATGATTTTTTCCTTTAAATAATTCTATTTTAACTATATATTTAGAATTGCATTTTCTACATCTCATTCTATAATAACCAATTTTTATACCACAATCAATACAAATTGGTTGTTGACTAATTTTTTTAATATCATATCTTTTACAATTTCTTTTTATTGTAGATAAACTATAACCTAATATAATTGCTATTTGATTTTTTGTTTTCTTTTTAGTATAATACAATCTTTTTAATAATCGTTTAGATAATTTTATCATTTTTTAATCCTTGCAATAATTCTTTACCTTTTAAAGTTATAACTCGTCCTCTGGAAGTTCGAGAAAGCATCCCAGATTGCAATAAAAATGCCTCTTGCAAAAGTCGGTAGTCTGCTCTAGTCTGTTGCGTAATAACTGACAAAACTTCGATTCCGACTGGTTTGCCCTCCATTTCCGCCAAGTGCTTTAACACTATTATATCTTTCACACTTAGACTATTTTTAACGATTTGGTGCATATCTAAGATTTTTTTAATGTCTTTACAAATGTTGTAATCATCTACCAGCGACAAGGCGAGGCGAGGGGTATATCTGCAATTATTCGAAATCAATTTATACACTTCATCTGGTATTTTTTCTTGATATACTTGTTCATTGTATTGACGTAAAATTTTTTCTATGTCTTCTGCATTATAATATTCAAGGTCTACCGACTGACATCTGTCAATCATAGGTGCTAATCGTTTGTATAGTGTATTCTTTTCTGTTGTAGCTCCAATAAATATGAAAGGGCGAACTTCAACATTCCCAATAGGTAATAGAAAATCTTCCAACAACGGAAACATAAATTCTCCAATATTTTTATTTATTCCATGAATTTCATCTACAAATAATATTGAAGGTGTTTCTGATTTTGAATTTTCAATTAAAAAATCTTGTAAATTATCCATAGTAAAAGCACCACCGATATAAGTCTTAATGGGAAACGACAACTGATTTGCTATGATATAGGCTAGAGTAGATTTGCCTGTTCCCTTGCTTCCAGATATAATGAAATGAACAGGTTTAGTAGTCATTATCTTCTTCAGATTCAATCTAATCAGCATTTTTGGGCGTTCTTGCCCCACATATTGTTCAAGTGTCTGTGGTCTGAACGAATATTTCTTGGGGGCAATTTCATCAGGGGCATATTCTTTAGCAGATTCTTTTTCTTGGGGTCTGATAGATTCCATTATATAACTAATTCCACATACATCGAAAAAATTCATCTTATTCTCCTCTACTTATAGTATACCATATTTTAAGATAATCAATATCTGTTATTTGATAGATATGTCATATATACATCTAAATATTCATCATAATATCTTTCAAATAATTCAGGGTATATTTTTACTAAGATTGTGATTATTAATTTATGTATTTTCATTTCAGTTTAAGCCTCCTGTCTTATCTTTGATTTTAGATAATATCTTCTGTTAGCTTCCTTACGCCTTATTATTTTCTCTTGCTCTGATGATTTCAATTCATCTTTATCTAACCATTCTCTTATTCTTACAGCATAATCAATAATATCTACCATAGTATAATCTTTCTTTTCTTTTATTAATTGCTTCTCTGCTGATTGAAAAAGATTTCCTGTATATTTCATATAATCTCCTTTTTTTAATCTCCCCAATTACTAAATTCTAAACGATACATATATTTATGTTTAAATCCTATTCTTTCAAATTTAAACCAACCTATTCTAATAGCAAAGCCTTTATATTTCTTACCTATTTCAAATCTATGTATTTTAAACATAATATTTTTATTGTTTTATTAAAATTCTAATTGTAATTTAGGTTCAATATTTCTTCTTTCTAATTCTCGAAAGATACTGTCATATATTAGTAAATCATTCACTCCATAACATTGTATATTATAAATTAAGTTATGATAAACTTGTGCCTCTGTTTTAAGTTTTTTAATAGTCCAATCTTTGAAATGAATACTTTTATTATTTTGTCTTTTCATTTTATATACTCCTCTTTGTTATTCTTCAGTTTTAATATTATTTTCTATTTTCCAACATTCATCACATAAAAACGGGTCAACAATAGGATAGATATGCACAAATGTTTCTTTTTTACCACATACACTACAAGTATATGTCTTAGCTAATGAGCTAACCTTTTTCTTTTTTTTATTTATTTTTTTTCTTTTCATTTTATTATATTAAATTAATAAAAATTACTATAAAAATTAATATATATATTATCATAAAAGTAAATCTAATTATATTTAGATAATTATTCATTTTATTCTTTTTCGTTATATAAACACCAAGTAGAAGTAATCGGGTCTGCAAAGCATTGATTTTTTCTTGGCTTTTGAAATACATCAACAACAACGCCTTCTTCATCTGCCTTAATTAATATAGTCTTATTCTTTACATCTACATACATATATTCATCATCAAATTTTATATTACTAAATGTTTTTTTCATTTTCCTTTCTCCTTTTCAAATAACTTCTCTATACTATTATAAATTTGTCCTAATTTACTTTAGTCAATTTCTTTTTCATCTTTTCTTCTCCTTTTCTTCAGGGAAGGGTAAACTCTTATTCGTTCCTCTATTTTGAAGTTTCCGTTTCCAATATGATATTTCTTTTTTCTTTTTTAATAATTCAATAAACCAAATTATACATTTCATAATATATTAAAAATTTATAATCACTACTCTATACCTTTTTAATTCCACTTCCCACTATTTTTTTCACAAGTATAACAAATTTTAAAAAAGAAATTATAATCATCTGTAGGAACTTCTTTACCACATTTTTGGCATTTATAAAGTTTTGTTTTTTGTTCTTCCCCCTGATTTGACTTCATTTTTTCTCCATTAGATTTAACTGTATCTACACGCCACATTGATTACTCACTTGTTTATTATGCTTCTATATAATTATCTACTAAAAAAGCATCACTATCTAAAACACAATCAGAATTATATATCTCATCAAACGCTTTATCCTTGTAATATTGTTCATCTTCCCCTTTTTTTGTTTCATAAATAAATGTAACTGTAACCTTTTTTTCTTTCATTTTATTCTCCTTTTATTTCTAAAGCCACTAAAGGATTTATATGAGTATAGTTTTCTAATACATACTTACCTGCCTGTAGACCATTAAATTTTCTTACTTTATTTTTTTCTGTAACTATTGTCGGATTAAAAGGATTATGTATATTCAATACTAAATAATAGTTTTTCATTTATACCTCCCTTTTATTCTAAAATAAATTAAACTTATCCTGTCAACAGTAATGCTATATTTATTACCATATATAACATAATACCAAAGACAATACTAAATAAAATAAAACCTATAATTGTGCCTAGTATTTTACTCATTATTTATGCCCCCTTTTCTTTATTATATTGTTCTTCTTCTATTATTTCTCTTTGTTCTTTTTCTTCCATACCTTTCTCATACCATTCTTTTAATAGTTTTAAATCTATTTTTCTCCCCTGCATTTCTAATTCAATTAAACTTATTCTTTGTAATTCATTTAAACTTACACAATCATAAAAATAATTGACCACACATAAACCTTTCCATTCATTAATCAATTTCTCATTCTTCATTTGTTCAATATTTATAATATCTTCTTTTTTTTGTCTAGCAAATGTTAATATTGTCTTATTTATTTTCATTGCAGGATTGCCATATATTTTCAATAATTCATTTCCTTTTTTTCTGTTCATCTTATCCTCTCCTTAGCTTGATAATTACAAACTCCTTCTTCAAACAAATATGTCATATCTGCATTACAGTTACCACACTCCATTACCATTGAGCCACCAAAGCCCAATTCTTCATAAGACCCTGTTTTTTTATTAAAAGAATATTTTTCATATACAGTTTCATATACTTCTGTTAATTCTTTTTTACATTCTGAACATTTAGGGATTTTATATTTTTTCATATTATATTTTCTCCTCTATGCGTTTTCAATTTTCCATTCTCCATATTCAAGTAACCAATTTAATTTTTCTTTAATAGTATTTATACCCCAATATTTGAAATAATCCCATATATTTAATTCATTATCCTCGTTATCAACTCCAGAAAAATCTGTATCGTGATAACTTGCTAAATGGTCTATTATTTCTTTTTTATTCTCAAATAATGTTCCGTCTGCAAAATATTTACATTCAAATTGTAAATCTCTTATTTTATACATTTAATTATATCCTTTTTAATTTACAACTACATACTAAACATAACCATTTTGAAATAACTTCTTTTGTATATATACTTTTATCATTAGTCCTTATTTTAAATTCTCTCTTACAATTTTTACAAATTAAATTTATAAA
>Ga0307928_10003623_pt1 | contig 11788 bp, 17 predicted proteins | sample AceLakmetagen232_FD_201815 | JGI IMG/M metagenome (GOLD analysis project Ga0307928, IMG submission 201815) | Saline water microbial communities from Ace Lake, Antarctica - #232 | ecosystem: Environmental > Aquatic > Non-marine Saline and Alkaline > Saline | place: Antarctica: Ace Lake...
TGTTCAAGCTTCTTTATCAAGATTCGGGGATTTACTTTTATCCAAGAAAAAAGTTAAAATGGAGTCAACAATATATTTAAAAACAAATAAATTTTAATCTTTGTATACCCTCTGTAGCTCAATGGTTAGAGCGCTTGGCTGTAGATTATTAATCTAAGGTGGAGATTCCTTTTGTGGATCACAATGAAGCCTGACAAGCCAAGAAGAACAAGCAGTGCCCGAGAGATCCAAGTTCAATTCTTGGCAGGGGGATTTTTTTATTTCAAATCACAATAATTCTTATAAAGTAGAAGATAATATTTTCAACATGAAAAAAATAAAACAATATGGTCCAATCCATCCTAAAATTAATGTTCTTAATAAAAAGGGAGAAGATTGCTCTTCATATTGGGGTCCAGACATATTTATTCAAAGATGGAAATATGAAAAAATACCCTCTTCTTTTTCAGGAATATTTGTATCTAACAAAGAACCTTTTGAAAGTATTTTAATTCATTCAAGAATGTTTGGAATTTATCTTGGAACAAAACCTATTGCAACACAGGTGCTAGAAGAAAAACACTACGACAATGAAGCCCATCTTTTTAAGAATGTAATAATTGTTCATGGCCAGTTAAAAAAAGACCTTAAAAATTATTTAAATACTAAAATTAAAATAGATTATAGTAAAATGCCAAAAAGAATTTTAACAATGATTTCAGAAAAAGAAGAAAATATTTCAAACATATCTAAAAGTCTTGAGTTGTCTTTGGATGAATTTGTTCTTGGAAAATAATTCATTTATAAAGAGCAATTAAAAAAATCAATTAATTTTAGAAATTCTACCGTATATAAACCTATTGTCTTCACCAAAATATATGACAAGTCATAGAAGAATTTAAAAAGAGTTTTGTCCATAAAAAGCTATTAAAAAAGGTGTTACAAAAAATGGTAGCTAAAGAAAAATTTGAACAAACCATGGAAGAAGAGGATGAATTAGACAACTTTATTGATGTTTTAGATGATTAACTAATTATCTTTAGAACAATTTTATTGTTGTCTTTGTTAATTTCTTCAAAATTCCCCTTAATAGAGAGTTCTAACTTTTCTATCTTTAATTTTGTAATTAATTGATTTGTTATAGTTATCTTTTGGGTATATCCCACATTTATTCCTTCTGATTCAATTTTCTTAATTTCTTTTCCATCTCCATAAACTATAATCTCAAAGTCACTTGAATCTGCAAGCCCTTGATTTTTTATTGAGATATTTAAATCTAAAACTCTTCCTTTCATTTGTGCAGATGCTCCTTCAAATTCTAAATCCGGTAAACTAGGATAAACATATAATTCATTTATTTTATCTAACATATCTTGACCAATTGTTTGTTTACATTTACTAATAGGATACATAATATTATTAGAATTTTCAGAGTGATCAAATCCTAAAACATGCAATAATTCATGTATCGCTACATTGGGCCTTTCACAATTAGAATTCTTCATTAAGATAATCTCTCCTCCTTGAATAACATTAAAATATTTACCGATTGTAACATTCACAGGCCCACCTTCTCCTGCAATAAAAAATCCTTTTTCTATTGCTTCTCTTTTATCTCTTTTTTCACAATAGATTTTAATTAAACCTTCTTCAGAAGGCTCAAAATCTAAGATAGTTAAATTTTCCATAATTTCAAAAGCTCTTTTCATATCTTCTTGTCTTTGAAGATTACATTTTTCATCTATAGTGTATGAAATATTTTTTTCTTGAAATCGCATATTAGAATAAAATTGCATTTCTTTCTTTGAGCTAAGACTAAAATTATCTGTTTTTGGAGCATCAAAATCAAAATTAACAGAGGTTATAGGAAATAACCAATATAATGTAATTAAAGATAATAAAAATAAAGCAACTAAAATTAATAGAATTTTCTTTGTACTAGATCTTGGTTTTTCTTCCTCTTCCATTTTTGATAAAGGAAAATATCTTATTTAAAAGTAATTAAAAAAATAAAAATAAAAATAAAAATTAAATTTGCTTAAGGAATTATTCTGCAGGTGTAGTTTCTTCAGCAGGTTCTGCTGCTGGTTTTTCAGTAGCTTCTTCTGTCGTTTCTTCAGCAGCCCCTTCTGTAGGTTCTGTTGATTCTTCTGCAGGCTTTTCAGCAGCTTCTGGTTCTACTGCTGGTTCGCTTGATTCCTCTGTAGCAGATTCTTCAGAAATTGTTTCACTTGTTTCTTCTACTTTTTCTTCAGTAGTTTCTGCAGGTGTAGTTTCTTCTGTAGTCTCTTGAGTTTTGTTTGTTTCTTCATCCATTTTTAAAAACCTCTTTCGAGTAAATTAAAGAACATAAAGTCATTTTTAAAGCTTATGACTCACTAAAAAAGACAGCAAATTAATATGCAAATCAACTGTTAAAATCTTTAATTAAATAAAAAAAAGGGAGAAAAAAACCGAAGCCCCTCTCTCCCACACTTTAACCGAAGTCAAAGTCATCTAACCGAAGTCAGACAAAATATATAATATTTCGAAGTTTAAAAGATTTTCGGTTAGGGTTTTTATTAAGAAAGGAATATAAAATAAGGTGTTTAGTGTAGGGGGTTATTAAATTTTTATAGTTGTATTAAGAAAAAATCATTTTTATAATTAACTAAAACTCTATAAACATTATAGCACATTTATTCTTATGAAAATAAAAAATTCGAGAGTTGTTATTTATTCTATAATTGCCCTGGGGTTTCTCTTTTTAACTTTTAAAGTGGATTGGTTATTTATAATTGGAGCAGTAGTTTTAATGTTTTTGAATCAAAGGGAATTAAATAAAAAGAAATAAAATATCACCTAAATCTTTAAAAATATAAAAATTAAGTTAAATTTATGGAAGATTATTTTAATATATCTAAAAAAGATTCAAAGTATTTTTTTAGTATTTTTATGTCTTCTTTACCGTATCATCTAGGATTTCTTGGAGAAAACTTTAAAGATGCAGGAAAAAATGCAGAAAATTTAATTAACGAATTTTTAAAAGAACTTATAAAAGAAAAAAAATCTCCTTCACAAATATATTTATATAATAATCTTGATGGAAAAAATATTCTTGATGAAGAAATTCCTAAAGGTGAATTAAATCAACTAAAAAGAGATTTAACTTCTCGATTTCCAAGCGTAAAATTTATTATTAAAAATTCTCTTAAAAAGAAATAATCACTTTTTCTTTTTAGTTTTCTTTTTCAAAGGTTTTCTACCTCTTCTTTCTCTAGAAAATATCGCAACTAACTTATCATCAATTTTAATTTGTTTAAGTTTAGAGGCTCTTTGAGAACTAATACAACTTCTTCTAATAATGTCTTCAATTTGTTCTATTAATGTCAAATAATTTTTATCAGCCCTTTTTCTAAGAACTTTAGTTTCATCCTCACTAATACTTACTGTTAATTTCATTTTTTCTTAACATAAACCTTTTGAACTTTGAATGATTTGTAAATAGATTCTAATATGTCTGTTCCTGCATAACCTGCCAATAATGAAAGTCTAACATCAAAATCAAAGATTATTCCAATAAAGATACCAATAATAACAGCAATAACAACAGTAATACAATAATATCCCCACATAACTCTTCGTCTTAAAGATAAAGCTTTGAGTAAACCAACAACACCTCGAGTAAGCCCTCCAATTCCTCCAAGAAGGCCTGCTAATACAATAGTTTCCATTAATTATAATTATGAAAACAATTATTTAAGTGTTTTTATTACAAAAACAAACAAAAAATTAAAAAAAATAATAAAAAGTTAAATTAATTTACCAAAATCTAAGTTTATGGAAAAATCCACTATCTCTATCTTCTTGATCTTTTTCCATTCCTCTAAACTTTGTTTTTCCAGATTGCTCATCTCCTAATTTTTCTTTTAACTCTTTAACTGTTTCATAATCATCATTGTCCCAAGCTTCTTGCATTTGTTCGTGAAGATCATTTATTTCAGATCTTTCAGAATGCTTTTCAACAATTTTATCAAATTTTTCTTGGGTTAATTGAGATTCCATTAACGATTTCCATGTAGAAAAATCATTATCTTCAATTGCTTGAATCATAGAGTCTCTAAAAGTTTGCATTTCTGCAATCTCTGCTTCAGATAAATCTTGATCCATTAAACCATACCCTATATGTTGCCCATTTCCTTTACCTTGCGCAGGTCCAAAAGCAGCAACCATTCCAATACTTAAAAGAGCTATTGAAAAAATAGCAAATGTACTTAAAAGTTTTTTATTCTTCATTTTTATATCCCCCATTTTAATAATATAATTAGATAAAAATAATTTCTTTTATAAGTAAGATGGACTTAAAATCCATGCGTTTTATAAATAATAATGCACTCTCTTTTTTATGTCGCCAAGATTTCAAGGTATGATGCCTCAACTAGGAATAGGAACAGAATTGATTTATGCATTTGTGATTATCCTATGCTGTTTAATTATTTATTTTGCGACAAAAGAACTTTACAATATTACAAAGCACCAAGGAATAAGATATTTTAGATTGTCTTTTTTATTCTTTGCAATAGCTTTGTTTTTTAGATCTTTTATTAAGTTTGTTTTAATCTTATTTAACTCTCGTACATTATTTGATATTGCACCAAGAGCATTTGCAGGAGTCACCACCTTTATTTTTATGTATTTTAGTTTAATTGCTATTTTTTATCTACTCTATAGTTTAATTTGGAAAAAAGACAAAAAGAATTTGGGAATTTATCTCATGCACTTATTAGCTTTAGTAATTACAATAATAACTATTTTGTTAGGAAATATTTTAATTTATATTATTTTAAACGTTTTAATCTTAATTTTAATTCTTTACTTAATCTATCAGAAGAAAAGCAAGAAAAAATCAGGACTTTACTTTATCTATCTTTTACTTTTAGTATTTTGGATATTTAATATTCTTGATATTTTCATTCCAAACTTCTTACAATCACTTCAATTAATAATTTACTTTGTGTCAATAGGAATCTTCTTTGTAATATTATATCGGGTTCTTACAAAGATAGGATCAAAATAAAGATGGCAAAACGAAATAGATTAGAGGTAATAAGAGATATTCTAAAGATTATCCAAGATTCACACAATCTAATTAAATTAACACCATTACTAAGAAAATCAAATCTTTCATCAAATAGATTTTACCAATATTTAGAGGAATTAATACAAAAAAGACTTGTTGTTAAAACAGAAGGTCATATTAAATTAACAGAAAATGGGAAAAAATATTTAGAAAGGTATTCTAGTATTGTAAATTTCATAGAAGAGTTTGGATTGTGAAAGATTTCCATGCCGGGAGACTAGGGGGAGTTAGATTACCTCTCTACTTCTATTTGAAAAAATTATTAAGAATTGTTTTACTATCATTTACTGCTTTAAAGACAGCCTCTGAATTTTCAGAAATTCCATATCTTGCACTAAAAATATAACCCCTTTCTTTATGACCACTTACAGCAATATGGTCTATTGCATTGATACAATCTTTAGAATAAGCCCTAATTCTAAATTGTTGTTCCCTATTTATATGGCTATGTGCTTCATTTAAAATGTTTTTTTCTGTTAAATTCTAGCAAGAAATTCGCCTCTTTCTAAGGGGTCGGATGAATTGTGTTTGAGCACTTGACTACCACAAATTATTTCATATGAAAATTTAGACCTTTTTTCCTTTAATTGCTTAAATTCATTTAAAAATTCAGATTTTAGCTTAATAGTATTCCAAGCTTGATTGCTCTCGCCATAAGTCACTCTAACAAGAAGCAATCAACGGACTAATATAATCCTGTTTGCATAATAAAGGGAGATTCTGTGAAATTTCCTTTTGATTTGATTCTAACAAAACCATTACAAACCAATTATTTCTAAAATCCACCCATTTTATTTTTGCACCAGTTAATTCTTTAAGAAATTCCTTATTTATCCCGTTATTCAAAGCCTCAAAAAACTTACTTGCAGAAAATATTTCTAAACCCACAACAGCCCCTTCTTTTGAAATGTCTATGTTAAGAATATCGCTAAATTCTATAGTTTCAGAAGGAGAATTTTTTGGGTCAAAGACAGATAAAACATCGCCCTCACTATCATAATAATGGTCAAATTCAAAAATCCTTCTTCCCATAATTAATTCACGCTCCTGCACTTTTTAAATCTTTTTTTGTTATATTTATTTAAAGTCTTTCTTCCCAAAGGAAAGATAGTAATTATTCTTATTTTATCTCTAAAGGTTATGCAATATGCTCTTCCTTTAGATTTTTTATGAATAAAGTAAAGAGTGTATCTAGTCTCTCCTTCAACATTCTCTTTTTTCACATATTCTAAATTATCTCCTATTTTTAGTTCTTTAAAAACAATCTCTTCTGTTAAGCCCCTATTCCTATAAAATAAATAACTTGTGGGCTTACCAAATTCAAATCCTTTTGAAACATGTTTCAAGATTAATTTCTTAACTTCTTGTGAGTAATCTTTAACCATAAACTATAAATGAATTAATTATTTATATAATTATCAGAAAAAGTTATGTTAAGATGATTAAATGCCCCGATAGGAAAGCAACCTTTTTTTTAATAAAAATATTAAAGAGCCAAAATCAATAACACCAATTTTATCATCGGTAAAATGAAAAAAGCGCCTACGTCATGAAGCTAACTTTTTGTAATAAAAGGCGGGAGTCAAAAAATAAAAATTAAAAAAATAAAAATTAAAAAATTAAGAAGAATTAATATCTTCTTCTGTTGTTATCCTTATTAAAATCTCTTCGTGGTGGTCTATCTTCTTTAGGTCTAGCTTCATTAACTTTCAATTCTCTTCCGTCAACTTCTTTTCCATTCAATTCAGAGATTGCTTTTTTAGCAGATTCATCATCTGCAATTGTAACAAAACCAAAGCCTTTAGATCTTCCAGAATATTTATCTGAAATAACTGTCGCTTCTTCAAGTTCGAAACCTTCAAAAGCTTTCTTCAATCCTTCGTCATCAATACTAAAAGGTAAGTTCCCTACATATATTTTCATTGTGTCCTCCTTATATTTACTATAACTGAGAATCAGAATGACCCAATTCAAGCCTATTAAATATAGATATCTTGAATATTCTATGTTTTTAAAGGTTTGTACACCGAAGTTAGGTTTTTTCAGAGCTCTTAATTAATCCTTCTTCAGCTTCTTTATATTTTTCTAAAGTATCTGTTGGATACCAATAACCTTTATGTCTATGTGCATAAACACTACCCTTTTTTCCACAAAATTTTTCAAAACAATCTCTTTCAATTGAACATTTATCTAAAGGTAAAATTTCTAATACTTTTGGCTCCATAATGTAAGCCCCAGCATTGTTTAAATTAGAAGGAGCTTCTTCAACAGTAGGTTTTTCTATAAATTTAACAATTTTATCTCCATCTAATTTAGCTATTCCATATTGAGTAACATCTTCTACAGGAAAGAGCGCAAGAGTTATGTCTGCTTCTCTTTCTTTATGAAGTTTTATCATAGAGGTCCAATCAAAATCAGCTAAATTATCCCCATTTATGGCAATAAAAGTTTCATTTATATTTTTAGCAGCTTCTTTAATGGCTCCACCAGTTCCTAAAGGTTCATCTTCAATACAATAAGAAATATTAACTCCCAAATTTGAACCATCTTTAAAATATTCTTTTATTTTATCTGCTTTATAGCCGATAGATAATATTATTTCTTTAATTCCGTGTTTTTTAAAATTCTCAATAGCATATTGGATTATCGGTTTTTGATTTATTGGTAACAAAGGTTTTGGAGTGTTATTTGTTAAAGGTCTTAATCTTTTTCCTAATCCTCCTGCTAAAATTATAGCTTTCATGATTAAGTTAAGATGTCTTTAATTTATAAAATTATTCAAATTCAATATCAATCTTTTCAAACGTCTCTTTTATTTCCTCAAGAATATCTTCTAATTCTTGATTAAGATACTTTAATTTTTTTTCTTTAGATGCTCTTTCAGAATCAATTGTCTTTATTTCAGATTTTATTTTATCTATTCCTTTTTCTAAAAATAAAATCCCAGTATCTTCAATTTTAATTTCTTTAATTTCTTGAGTCACATTATTTATTTTCTCAATTAATTCTAAAATTTCTTTATTGTCTAATTTTGCTTCTTTAAGAAAATTCCCTAATTTTTCTATCCCATTTCTTTTAAGAGCCACATTAAAATTTTCTCTAAATTGTTTAACCAAATTCATGTCTGTTTCAAATTTGTGATAAAAATTAGTAAGAGGTTTAAAATCAATAATTTTACTTAGTTCTCTTGTAATTCTTTGCAATTCTGAATTCTTTACTTCTAATTCTTGCTTTTTCTTTTCTTCTTTAAGATATCTTTCAGATTTTTTAATTTCTTTAGCTTCATTTTCTTTATTTTCTAAACTTTCTTTTAATCTTTTTATTTTATCTATGTCTTCATTTAATATCTCTAAAATTTTAGATTTATTTTCTTTAATATTATTAAGTTTTTCAGTGCTTGTTTCAATCAATCCAATTGTTTGAAATTCTTTAAATGATTCTTTATATTGTTTAATTAACATCTCTAAATCTTTGAAAAACTTTTTTATACTATCTTTTGTAGCTTGCATCTCTTTTCCGACGATAAAAGTAATTTTTTCATAACTTATTTTAGATCTTTTATCAAATTCAGTAAAAATATCATCTATCTTTTTAACAATTTCTTTGCCACTATCAATACTTTCTAATCTTTGTATAACTCTTTGTAAATATCCAAGATAATTTTTTAGATTTTCTTTAACAATTAATTTAACTTTTGCATTTACTTTTTTAGCATTTATATCCACATTTTCAAGGACAATAATCTCTTCTTTTAATTCAGAAATAAGCCGAGACATTCTTTGTTTGACAGGATTTAGAAATTCTTCTTCTTTGTTATTAAGTTCTTTTTCTTTATCAGATAACCACCGATTAAGTTGGTTTTGAGATAATCTTTGTTTCTCTTTAACTTGTTTATCTTTTTTAAAAAAATCAAAAATTCCCATATTTTAAATAGAAAATTAGCAATTATAAGGTTTTATGTTGTAGATATTCAATCCCAATAATACTTATAAATTATTAAAGCAATCAGATACAATGATAGATGAGGTAAGAACGCACTATAATAAACATACCTTAGAGTTACTTTATGGTCCCTTTAAAGATAAAGAAGAAAGTTTTAGTCAAAAAGGTTTAATAAAAACCCTTACACCGTATATTCATCAAATAGTATTAGTACAACATTTTGGAAACTCTTCTTATGATAAATATTCTGAAAAAAATAAATCTTTTAGAGGAGATTTAGAGAGAATACCTTCTTTAACCCTACCTTTTATAGAATCTATTAAGGAATCCATATTTCCAGGGGGACTAGTTATAATGTCTTTTAAAAATTCTCAATACAGCCTCTCTGAATTTGAGAATGAAGGAAATTTTTCTATTGGAGGGGGAGATCCTAGAATAAATTGTTTTGGGAATGTTGCTAGGATAATGGATTTGAAACGAAATGTTTTATTTGAAGATAAAAATCGTGTTTTAGAATGGAATGAGATTTATGGAGAAAATATAAGATAAATTAAGTGCTTCTTATCCTGAAATAGTTTGTGCATTTGGATTAGGAAGATATTTCTTAGGAATAGACGACCCCATATCTACATAATAAAACATTATCTACGAGAATGTAAATTTCTTTTAGGTCCACTTGAACTTCTACTTCTTGGACCGTCTGATTTAGAATCATTTCTTCTTGGTCTCGAACCACCTCTAGAATCACTTCTTCCTCTTGAATCTGAACTTCTACTATATGAACTTCCTCTAGAATCACTTCTTCCTCTTGAATCTGAACTTCTACTTCTTGGACCCTCTGATCTAGAATCATTTCTTCTTGGACCACTTGAATAACTTTTTCTAGGGCCATCTGATCTTCGAGAATCACTCCTTCTTCCATTACTTGGGCTATCTCTTCTTCCACCACTAGATCTCGAATCTGATCTCCTAGGACTTCTAGAATCTGAACTTCTACTATATGAACTTCCTCTAGAATCTAATCTTCTTCCATTACTTGGATTATCTCTTCTAGGTCCTCTAGAATCACTTCTTCCTCTTGAATCTGAACTTCTAGATCTATTTGGACTATCTCTTCTAGAATCATTTCTCCTCGGTCCTCTGCTAAACCTATTATCCCTTCTATCAGAATCAACTTTTATACTAACTCTTTCAATATAAGGTAAATCTAAAGGGGTTATTTTAACACCTTTTAATTGCATTAATCCTCCAAATTTTTCATAATCTCTACTAGCTAAAATTGTGATTGCTTCTCCTTCTTTTCCTGCTCTTGCAGTTCTTCCAATTCTGTGGATATAATCTTTTGGCTCAATAGGAACATCATAATTATAGACATGACTTACATTTTGAATATCTAAGCCTCGTGCAGCAACATCTGTACAAACTAAAATACCTGAGCCTTTTTTCTTAAAATCATCTAAAACTCTTGATCTCTTTTTTTGATCAAGACCCCCGTGGATTGCTTTTGCATCAATGTGTGAATTTATTAAATTACTAGCAACAAAATCCACATTTCTTCTTGTACCGCAAAAGACTAAAACAAAATTTGATTTTTCTTGTTTTAACAAATGTACTAATAATGAAAACTTCATACCATCTGGAACATCATAATAAACTTGATTTAATTTTGAAGGATCAACCTGAGATTCTACAGCTATTTCAACGGCATCTTTAGTATATTTTTTAGCTAAATAGTCAATATCTGGAGAAATTGTAGCTGAAAACATCATTGTTTGCCTTTTTTTAGAACATTCATTAATTATTTTTTCAACATCTCTACTAAAACCCATATCAAACATTCTATCTACTTCATCTAATACCAAAAATTTAATATGATCTAATCTTAAAGTTCTTCTATCTATATGATCTAAAATTCTTCCAGGGGTTCCAACAAGAATATCTGAATCAGCAATTCTTTTCATTTGAGGTTCTATTTTAACTCCTCCATAAACTGCTGTAACACTAAGATTTTTATTTGCACCAAAATCTCTTATAGACGTTGCAACTTGTTCTGCAAGTTCTCTTGTCGGTGTTAAAATCAATGCCTGAATATGTTCACTTGGTTTTAATTTCTCAATAATTGAAGATGCAAATGCTAAAGTCTTTCCACTTCCTGTTGCAGAACCTCCAATAATATCTTTTCCAGCTAAGGCTATTGGAATTGCTTTTTCTTGAATTTCAGAGGGTTTTGTAAATCCAAAACCTTTTAACACATCTGTCAATTCTTTACTTAATCCTAATTTTGTGAATTTTTCCATTTTAACTTTTAAACGCATTCTATTTTTTACAAATTTTTCAAGAAAGATAATAATCTATTTTTCCTGAGCGCAAGTCATTAGAGACATTTTTACTGCTCAAGACCTACTAAAACGTTTGTCGTATAATTAACCCAATTTAGGAGTTTATAAAGCTTATTGATTAATCGGCTTTGCGTATAAACTAATTATCTAAACTTTCAAAGTAAACTAATCTCCTATGATTATGAATAATTATCCTTGCACAAACTTGAGTAAACTTAGAACAAAATTTCAATTTTGTAATAATTCCAAACACCCTCTTAAAACTTGAATGAAAACTTTCAGTATGGCTTCGCTGATGATAATTAATTAACCAATTTATTGTGTTGTGATAAAATTCCAAATACATTTTTTGCCAATAAACATCTCCATTAATATTATTGCTTTTCTTTGGAAAAATATAAGCTCGCAT
>Ga0307928_10003624_pt1 | contig 11787 bp, 23 predicted proteins | sample AceLakmetagen232_FD_201815 | JGI IMG/M metagenome (GOLD analysis project Ga0307928, IMG submission 201815) | Saline water microbial communities from Ace Lake, Antarctica - #232 | ecosystem: Environmental > Aquatic > Non-marine Saline and Alkaline > Saline | place: Antarctica: Ace Lake...
CTTGTTCTTGAATCTGTTCTTTTCGTTTATATTCTTCATGATCAGATGATTGCTGAATTGGTTCTGCTTCTTCTACATATTCTTGAACTGGTTCTGCAGCTGGTTCTGCAGCTGGTTCTGAAACTGGTTCTGCAACTGGTTCTGCAGCTGGCTTCTTTACAAATGGAGTAGTCATTTTAGCAGCATAATTTAATGCAGCTCTGATCTGTTGATCGTTTAATTTTGAATACTTCTCTCTAACCATTGCAATAACTTCTCCCCCAATTAGTTTAGCAATTTCTTCTTTTAATATTTTAGGCATTTTGGACCTCCTCTTTATTTAATTGTTTTTTAATATTTGAGCCCCAAATTAACAACACCACTACACCAATTATAGAATAATAAATTTTATCAGATAATAGTTTCGCTATAATATTATTATTACCAAGGGCGCTGTATGATTGTTGCACCAATATTCTTCCATCATTAACCATAGTTAAAAAAGCAGAACCTGTCATTTCAAAAAATAAGTATGATGTTATTTGTAAAAATAAAAAAGCTATACCAAATCCTAGTATTGTATAAAGAGTTCCCAAAAGAATAGATTTTCCCCAATCCATTTTATTTATTTAATATAAGTAACGCCTTCACTACTTACCTTAGAAATTATCTTGATAAGTCTTCCTATAAGAGTTGTATTTCTCATATTTTTTACAGGCACACCTAATTTATTTAAATCATTTATAGTAAGAGCATGCGCATGTTCTATATTTCCATTAGTTAAATACTCTGCTAAATGTTTTCTTTCTTTTAATGATAATCCGAAACCAATAGTCTCTATAAGATGATCTCTAATAGATTTTGTATATTGACTTCCCGTCATCGCCATACTTATACTTGAGTCTTCGGCCTTCTTACCTTTAAACTTCACTATTTTATTCCAAGATTTAGCTGATCCGGAACTAAATAAACTTCCAAGTTGAGGATCTACTGGTCCTAAGCACGCCGACTGCGCCATATAGATTTCATCTGTAGATAGAGATAATAATGTTCCACCGCTCATTGCATATGCAGGGATGATCGTCGTTATCTTCCCAGGATAATTTTTAAATAACCTACTAATAAACATAGCACTGAACACTACTCCCCCTGGAGTATGTAATATTAAATCAAAATCTTTTCCTTGAAATTCATTAAGAGCTCTAGACACTTTATTAACTGTGTTCTGATCAATCATAGATCCTCCGAACATTCCTTGTTGAGTATGTTTAATAAATAATATAGGCTTTCCAGTTTTTCTCTTCATAGTTTTTAATACAATCTTAGCCGCGGTATTATCTATTCCACCAGATATCATTTGTCCAAAAAAGAACAATATAAAGAATGAACTAAATCCAATAGATATCCATAACTGAGTCCAGTTAGTTGTTGTCACAGTTGTAATCGTTAATGGTATCCCCCCACTCTCATCTATAAGAGAAGTAAGAGTATTTACATCAGAAGATTCTACTTCAACAGCAGAAACTAATCCAATAGAAAATGAAAATAAAATTACACCTAATAATACACTTGTTAGTAATTTTGTTTTATTTGTCATTTTATTGTTTATTTAAAAACCTTAATTTATTGTTGAAATGGTTCTGGAACTTCTTCTTGAACTGGTTCTGCTTCTTCTGCTTCTTCTGCTTCTTCTTTTTTATCTGAAGATATCATAAAAGACCCAATAATATACGCCAATAATAAAGAACCTATCAAACCTGTAGCTCCCCAACTTATGAAGAATCCGGGAACTTTTCCCATAGCAGCATAAATGCTTACACCCAACGTTGCTAAGTTTAATAAAATTAAAGGCATTCTTATTAGCCAACCGAAAAATGTTTTTGATCCCATATTATTAATATTTAAAGTAATCACTAGTATATAAACCTTTTGGTTTACCTATTGATAATTATATTCATCTGTTTGTACTTCCTCCGGAGTAACAACAGACGACACAACAATAGAATCTATCTTCTTATTTATTTTCAATGCAACCTTCAATATCTTTCTGATCCTAGATGACGTCCCAATTTGTATTAAATTTTTTACAATTAGTACGACAAAGAAAATAACCATCACGATCATAGCGAACTTTATCCATAAGAAAACATCAAACGGAATAGCATCTACTATCGCATTTATGAATGTAATATAATCAATATCTACCATTTATTCAAAACCCTCCGTATATTTTACTTGTTTTATTAATGACGATAGTTTATTTTTAGATACTAATTTTTCAATCTCCGGTGCTATCTTATCTTTCCAACATGAAAGATGATATGTTTCAAGTTTTTTCATCTTTGCAGGGTTTTTAGTTTCTGCATTAGTGGAGCACGATATAGACTTAACCCACACTCTGGCCTCATCGTTTTTAATAAGATCATTACAAATAGGACAAACAAGAAAACGATGGTGTGGTTTCTTTGCTGGAGTCGCCAATGCTTTAGCGTGGCATGCAGGACACAACTTGGAATACTTAGTTCCCTTATGGAATTCTTCTCCACACTTCTTACAAGGATAACCCATTATTTTTTATCCTCAGAATTTAACTCGGTATAAGGCTCTAAGTCTTTAGGATATTTTTCAATTATCTCCTTAGCTTTTTTATTATATTCATTAATCCACCCATCTTTATGTTTTGGTGGTCTATCATCTTTCCAATTTTCTAGAATCATACTATCCCGCAACACAGATAAACAAGCAAGAGCCTTTGACACATGACTCAAACCAGAATCTGGATCTATATCTTCTCCTTCCCACCACCCCATCAAATGTCTCATGGCGGCATCATAATAAACCGACGCTCTAACCCCAGCAACTCTATAATTATGTCTTCTATATTTCCTTGCACCTTCCATCATACCTAATCCAATCTCCATTAAGACCGGAGCAGAAACAACAGACAATGGAACCTTCTTAATACCAACTGCATCCTTAGGATTTGTATCTTTACTTACCATTTGAATTCTCTAAACTTTTAATCATCATTTTATTTATTGTTTTTCTTTGAAATTCTTCAATAGTATTTATTATTTCTCTGGCCATCTTTCCAGAAACTTTTAATTTATACACAAAATAAGCTTCTAAAATTTCTTCATCCAAACCATATTTTTTTATAATATCTAAAGAATTATTTAATTGTTCCAATCGTTTATTAAAAGTATTTAACGACGCCGAAGTATTTACCATTATAACCCCTTCATCTTATCTTCTAATTCTTCAGGACGAATACATTTATCATCTATAAACAAATCGTAATATGGTTTATCAACAATTAAATAATGGTGCTTAACGTTATGATCCTTAAGCCATTTTTTTGTAACAGATTGATACATATTACTTCTTGCAGTGAATATAAATACAGTGTATCCTTTATCATATAGCTCATTTGTCATTGCAATAATTTTATTGTTTGGTGTTATAGTTTCATATAATGCGCTTAATTCATTAGGACTTAATTCCCATAGATTTGGAAAATTCGGAGTATTACTAAGTGTACCATCTAGATCAACAGCTATTCTTTTTTGTTTATCTTTATGTGACATATTATAAACTCACATGGACATCTTTATGAGTTTCTTCTTTACCATTTTTATTGTCATTACGTTTAACTATCAAATGTATTCTTGGCGATCCTATCTTTAATGGAGGAAGCATCATACGCTCTGCATATGTATTATTCCATTCTAAATATCCACCACAATCAACAAGCATTTGTCTAACAACACTAACATTCCCTTCTGTTGGATTTATAATCTGCGTTACAGCAGGAACAGCACCCAACATATGATTATGACTTCCACAATATATATCACAGTTTGCAACAATCTCTCTCATCACACCAACACGGTTTATTTTAGCTCCAATACTTCTTCCATTTCCACCAGTTGTATGATGACTGTATAAAGTAAACGATGTTCTAGGAATATCTTTTTTTGAATGACATGACATCCTAATTACATATATAACAGAATCGCCCATATAATCTATTCCAAGTCTTTCACAAATAGATATTGTTGGAGAATATCCAGCAAAGTCACACATTCGCGTTTCATGATTCCCATCAATAGCTCCAAGGATTTTATTCTTAATAGGTTTGAGTAGTTCAACGGCCTTCGCAATCTGATCCTTAAGATCCATCTTCTGTTCAAATGGACTACTCTTACTTATTCTTGTAGCACAATTCAAAAGATCTCCCTGTAATATGGCAAATGCATTTGGTGTATTCTTAATAAAGTCTATATATCCCGTAAGCTTTTTTTCTGATGCATCTGTGAAACCTTTATCTCCTATATGCAAATCTCCAAGTGGATATATATAAATATCCTTATATTTTGTTCTAAATTCTTTTACTTTCATTTGTTTTGTCCTAATTGTTTATAATAATACATAATGTATTCTCCTACCTTTCTTTTCTCTAAAAAGATCAATAAAATCTATCATTATTATGTATAATAATAACACAACCAATGCTGTAATAATTATTGGCGAAAATACCACAATTAAAATAAATACCAATAAATTTGCCAATATAACAACTTTTATATTTGGTTCATCACTATCATAATCATGATAATTATTATCTTGATCTTGATCTTGATCTTGATCTTCAAAAATATCATGTACCTTTTTAGTTTTCTTAGCTGATATTGTCTTTGTTTGTTTGTTTGTTGGTTTTGTCATCTTGTTCTATTTTTGTTAATTATATAAGTTTTCTCTAGTATATAAAGCTTTTGGTTTTAAGGTATCATATATCTTTCCGAATGAGAGAAGCCACCTCTAAGTATTACTAGTTTTTCTCTAGCCCTACTTTGCCCAACATAGAACACTCTAATCTCAGATTCAAACGCATCCACTGACTTACTAGCTTCTTCTGCTATTCTTTTAGATATATCTTTAAATATAATTACGGTATCTGCCTCCTGTCCTTTGCTCCCGTGGATAGTAGAAATCTTTAATTTAACTGGTAAAATTACTTTTTCTTTTATCGCAGCTTTAAACGCGATCTTTGTTGGATCTGAAATATCTAAAATGTCATATATTTTTTTATAAGTTAAAAAATTAAAAAAATTCGCATTAAAACCACCAGCAATAAGATCGGAAAACTCATATGATACCTTCTTACTACCTTTTTTAAAACCAACCTTTGACCCTCTCTTCATTAACCCAAATTTAAATGGAACCACTTCAAAAAGTAAACCAGCCTCTTCTTCATTTAATGGTTTCTTTTCTACAAGTTTAAGTGTCATATTAAAAATAGCCACAGCTTTTTCAGACCAGATAGATTGTCCTTTTATTTCTCCATACGGTATTCCATTCGGAATTAAAAAATCCTCCATTATTCTCTTTTTATAATAATTAGTTCTTGCTAAAATAAACGTAGATTTTTCTGGATCTATAAACTCACTTATTTTATTAAGATCTCCTTCTATCTCTTCTTCTATTATTTCTCCACCTTGCTTTACCGGTTTAATATTCGTATGAATATGTTTATCCTTACGCATATGTTTATTTATATATTCTGAACAATGCGTATTGATCTTGGATGCCATCCGAAACGTTTTCGGAAGAATGATCTCTTCATCTCCTTTAAGTATATCAAGCCCCCTAATTTCATTTAAAAGAAAATCAGCATTAGCTAAATTAAAGATATAAATAGTTTGATTAGGATCTCCTGAAATATATACATCCTTTTTATCCTTTGCCCATAATCTATATAAAAAAAATTGAAGCGGTGAAAGATCTTGAAATTCATCTAAAACTAAAACATCAGCATCTATAGTAAAACCATTTTTATAAGCAATTAATAACATTCCTGCAAAATCTATAAGATCATTTTCTTTTAAATATTTTTCATATTCTTGCAACACTTTATATATATTAAAAATATTACTAAATAAATCAGTATACTCTATGCTTGTAATATTTAATTTTGAATATACATTAATTAATTCTCTTTCAGATTTAATCTCTGTTATGTCTTTACATGATCCCATCCTAAATTTATCATAAAAATCTAAAATTAAATTACCATGAATTTTTTTATCACCTTCATTGGCCATAATATCTTCATCTGTTCTAATAATCTCATAATTTAAATGTTGTAACTTAAAAAATAACTTCTTCTGTTTTTCCCTAATTACTTTCTTATCTGCACAGTACTTCTTATAGCATATAGAATGAATAGTTCCACACAGATGTAAATCCTCTTTAACACAATTAAACTTTAACATTAATCTATCTCTAGCTTCTTCAGCTGCAGCTTTTGAAAAAGTACAGAAACATATCCGGTTTAAAGGCGTTCCCATATTAACTTCATGTTCTACTTTACTAATTAATGAAAAGGTCTTACCGCATCCTGCACTTCCTAGTACTATGTGTGTTGGCATTTTTTTTGTTTCTTTGCTTTCCTGATTTTAATTTGTTTCTTTATTTGTTGTTTCATATCTTTCTCATCCTCTAGACTATCGAAAAAGTAATCTCTGAAACCATCTCGTTTAGTATTCCAGTCATCGTATTCTTCTATTGGTTCTAATGCATTTTCTATTATCTCTTTCCATTTCATATCTGGACATATTATTCTTGGCGTGCTCCAACCATCATGCTTCCTATCTTTGCTTGACGCCCATTTAAACTTACCATGTTCCATCGGACCAGGGTTATCGTTTAATGGGGCTGGTTCTCTCAATGCTTCTATTATCTTTTTTGCTAGTTTTTTATCACTTCTTTTCTTTTTCATTATCTTAATTAACTAATGTATCCTTCACTATATAAACCTTTTTGTTTTAACTCTCTATGTTTCACTAGATAAAAATAAAATAAAAAAGTAATCATTCCAGAAGCACCAGCTAACATAATAAGATCACCTATTGAGTATGTTATATATCCAATATGAATTATATCAGAAAAATAATAATAAGAAACCTCTGACCTATTCTGAAAAGTAAAATGAGTATCACTAAACCAATATGGTCCAGATACTTCTACTGGCATCTTCCCACCATTAGTTTGAATCACTTTAAAATTTGCAGTCATCCCAACCATCATAACAACCATGGAAAAGAAAATAAAAAATAACCATAATTCCCCTTCAGTAAAATTAGTAAAAAATTTATTCTTTTTCATTGTTTAACTCCAAAAGTTAATATAATTTATTATTATGATTAGTATATTTGGATAATAAGAAAAAAACTTTATTAATATTCCAATAATTACAAAAGTTAAAACAACAGAAGTCCATCCTATTAATTGATTTTCAAAATTCATTTCTTTATCTAATTTTCTATATAATTCTTTTATTTTTTGTTTCATTATTTTATTTTAAAATCCTTTTTTTTATTATTATTTGAAGCAGCCCTTATAGAAGTGCATATCACCTTTACGTAGTATATTTTCTTACGTAGTTGCATCGTAGTAAATTAACTCTGTTTTATCGACGCTATAATTAATTACTACGTAATACTACGTAACTACGCATACCTACCTATTTCGCCTGCTTGCAAAAAATTTACTTCTTTAAGGGCTGCTTCAATAATACAATATAAAAATCCTTTTTTATTTAAATTATTTTCCATATTATTTAATCCTCTTCATCTTTTTTTATATAAAGATTCTTTGGATGATAGTATTTTTTTAATTGATCCATATCAGCTAAATTGAAAAATCTAGAAGGAATATAATGTCTTAATTTGTGATTAGATAAATATTTTTTTTCAGGTTTAAGTTCTTTAATTATTTCTATCATATTTAAAGGGTATATATCTCCAGGTGCAAATCCCATATTGATATTAGATATAATTGCATCCCATACTTCTTTATTGTATTTCTTTTTAATATCTTTATTGTTTTCTATTATCATATCACTCATTTCTTTTTTCATTATGCCCATACCTATATTTTTTGCTGCGTTTATTTTACCTTTTTCTATTTCCCAATTATCAAGAACTAATGGATGTTCCTTTGCATATGCAACTTGTTCTGGGGTTAACTCTTGTAACCTTAATCTTTTAAGACTCGCTTCGCGTGCCGCGGCACGCTCCACTCGTTTTCTTTTTATATTTTCAGCGGCATCTTCCAATTTCTTTACAGCTATTAGTCTTTGTATTTCTTTATCTTCATCAGATACTCTTTCATTTTGTGGGATATAATCATCTCTCATAACTCTAAGTACCGGATTATTTTTAATGTTTTCTTCGGCTAACTTAATAAGTGCATCCATCTTAGCTTTCTTTTCTGCCTTTAATTTTTCGGAAGTCATTTTAAGTACCTAATTCAGAATTAGTTTCTGGTTCTTTAGTTGGGTCTTTAGCTAGCTCAATTAAATGTTGCGGCGCAATAGTTTCCGATTCTATTGTGGTTTCTGGTTGTGAAACTTCTATATTAATGTCCCCAGTTTTTCCAGAGGCTGCATGTATATTCGTGTCACTCATCTCACTTTCCTCGCCTGAGTTATCCTGGTTTATTATCTGGGGACTGTGATCTTCTTCTGAAACTTCTTCTGGTTCTGAAACTTCTTCTGGTTCTGGTTCTGTTTCTAAGTGTAACTCTGTTTCTAATCTAAGTTCAAATTTAGATGGATCTAATCTCCAGAATCTTTCAGATTTATTTTCTATCTTAATAGGTATAGAACCGGATAGTAATACATCTTTCATAATATAACCCAATTTCCTTATAGTAATAAATAACTCTGCTCTCTTCAAGAACTTCTTTATACTTCTAGTTGGAACATAAATACAATTATTCTTCATAGTAATCATTCCATCTTTAACAATATAATCATCAGACACTATACAACTGTTGATGTAGTCTATAAGGGCTTCACGAGCTTCCAGACCAACAGATAAGTGTTCAGACATATCTTTAGCCACTTTTCCATAAGATCGGTTCCAGTGGCTTACTAGCTTACCCCAATCATTTGCAACTCCCTTGTATTTTGGAAGCATAACTCCAAATTCTTCAAAGAATTTTAATATGAATACATTATAGTCTGCTATTTCTTTTCCTTCCATCTTAACAATCTTTCCAGCAACCTTTATTTCATATATTTTTTCTTCTCCGGGATAAATAACAAATTCATCAATATCATTTAGTTGTGCCCATTCAGTTATCGAAGATTTATCGACTCCTTGTAAATTACGTAATGATTCTAAACAATGTTCTATCGCACTTGGAAGCTCTATTTTAAATTTTTCGATAAATATAGTTGCGGCTGGTTTTGTAATAAATAATTCATCTTCTTTTTCTTCAATGAATGATTTTCCTATTAACAACTCTTTTATTCCATTCCACTCTGATTGTGTAAGTCCAAACTTATGTTTTAAATCTTCATACTTATATTCTTTAGTTCGATTTGTCAACCAAGTAATAATATCTTCACCACGCATCATTTTCCTAGCTCCGCTATTATTTTAATTACTACTATAACAAATGCGCAGGCCAATAACAACAATATTATATTTTTCATTATACTTCCATATATATTAAATATTTCTACTGTTTCATTCCATACATTTCCTATACTCATATTCATTTTTTTTTCTCCTTTATTTCTTTTGGTTTATTCCATATGTTTTTTATTCCAATATATAAAAACAACATCATAAGTACAATATAAAACCAATGCGCATATTCTCCATTTGTATATGCATTATTTGCCATCCCTACAGCTAATACCATCCAAAACCATAGTGCCCCTTTAACAAATTCCCAATTTATCATTTTTTTATCTCCTTTGATTTTTCTAACATCTTTCTTTCTTTAAGTTTGAGTTTCCGTCCATCGGTTTCTGCTTTATGAATTTGTTTATGGTGTTTTTCATCAATAACAAATACTGGGATTTGATCCATACATTTTTTTGCTCTTGTGTGTAATATATCATGATCCTTTTTTGTTTTTGGTTTTCCAAATATCTTTACTAATTGATATCTTACTTGAAAATAATTAAACAAATGATGTTTAGAATTTCCTTCTACTATTTCTACTATATTTGATTTCTTATTCATATCTTCCTTCTTTTATTAATTTATCTATTCTTTTGATTGTATCTTTCTCTCCTTTATTAATTCCTTGTTTAAATCCTTTGTTGTATCCTTCTTTATATGCTTCTACCTCTTTTTGTTGTTGTTTTGTTAATTTAATCTTTGGTAATTCCATATTTCTTTTCCTCCGGCGCGTGAATCTTAATTATTTCATCGTCTTTTGTAGAAGTTCCTCTTGTTGTTTTGGTTCTACGAGCTCTATTCTTTAAATCTTCTAAGATAGGATCAAGGTCTTTTCCTTCTATTGTTTTAATAATTCCTGTATCTCCAGGAATGGATATTCTATTTGGATATTTTTTAGCAAGTCTAGCTTTTTCCCCAGCTGACCTTCTTTGTGCTGTTTCTGTTTCTAGTTGATCCATTCGTTTAATATAATTTATTTTATTTTCTATTAACTGGTCTTTCATACCGGCCATGTTTGCTAATATATCAAGGGCGTCTTTAAAGTCGCATTTCTTATATTCTCTAATCATACTAAATATATTCCAAGATCCTTCACAGTGGAAACAATGTGCTGTTTCATTATTAAATCCTAAACAGTGTCCGCCTTTAGAATCATGAAACGGACAAGTTGTTGGATTGATATCTGTATTTACATGAAGATGATCTAAAACTTCAGACATAGGTAAGTTATCTTGTAATTCATCTAAGAATTCATCGCTTTCAAAATTATCGTTACAATTTACCTTCTTCATTTCTTTCTTTGGCTTCTTATCAAACTGCATTAGCTTAGTTTTTAATTCTGCATAATCAATAAAAGAAATAGGTACATCTTTTACTACTGTATAGTGGTTACCATTTGGATGAATACTACCAGGACCAATAACTTGTTTACCAGATGATTGACAATCAAATAATGTATTAAGTTCTTCATCAAATCCTTTGAAACTACCATCTCCGTTTGTAAAATAATATAGATGTAACATTCCACTTCCTGTTTTAACGGTGAATGTTTCTGGTAATAATGGCAATGCTTTTTCTTGAACTTCGACATTATCAAAATCTACTAATATTAAATTCTTTTCTCCTCCGCCTATTATTCCATAGTTTCCATCGTCTGCTATGTGGTCTAATAATTCTTTATCATTATAATTTATCTTTTTCTTTTGCCATTCTTTCTGGAAAGGTTTCTTTCCTCTTTTTTCAACTAATACAAAGTTAATTCCTTTTTGTTGTAGTCTTAATGGTATATTTATCATATTTTTTTATGTGTTGGTTTAATTTCGGATGGTAATTGTATCGTCTTTACTGTTTGTATATTTTTATATTTATTTAATGTCATATTAAAAGTTACTATATTTAGGCCTCCCATTCATATTTTTTGGTGCTCTAAAATTATCTACTTTATAAACTTCGCTAATAAATATATGTACTTCTCCTATTACGTCATCTTTAAATAACCAAACATCTTCTTTTAGTTTTTTTAGAAATATACCATTCAACCAACTTTTATCGGTTTTATCTATGTGAACTTTTGTTTGTTCACTTAGGAAGAACTCTATTTTTTTTCTATTATTTTCTATTCTATCATAATCATTTATCATATCATATTACCTTACGATTTTAAATCATATTGTTTATTATTCCATTAACTATATAAACCTTTTGGTTTTTTGTAATTCTATGTAACTACTATTGGGTAGTGTGTCTTTTTTCCAATTATATATAATTAATATTATCATTAAAAAACTAACAAATCCTATTGCTTGGTTTGGTGTTAAATCATAAG
>Ga0307928_10003625_pt1 | contig 11786 bp, 8 predicted proteins | sample AceLakmetagen232_FD_201815 | JGI IMG/M metagenome (GOLD analysis project Ga0307928, IMG submission 201815) | Saline water microbial communities from Ace Lake, Antarctica - #232 | ecosystem: Environmental > Aquatic > Non-marine Saline and Alkaline > Saline | place: Antarctica: Ace Lake...
TTGGTAGAATAGTCAGGTGGAAACGACCATTTGAGATATTAAAAGCCACAAAAGAACTCGGTCTTAAGAATTTAATAATGGGACTTGTTAATGATGGTGTTTATTTTAAAGAGATACAGGAGATGGGAACAGACCACATTAACTGGAATTATTGGGAGTGCGATAGTAAGGAAAGAAAAGATGCTTATAAGAATATGACTATTTATGTGGGTTACTCAGATGATAGCCGAGAAACTGGAACTCTTGGACTTTTAGAAGCTATGTCAAGTGGAGTTCCGGTTATAACAACTCCCTGTGGAATCGCTGCTGAAATTATTGAAGATGGCGTAAACGGACTTGTGGTTGACTTTGATGATTACAAGGGCTTAGAAGCCAAAATCAAGCTTCTAATGGGCGATAAAGAGCTAAGACAGAAGCTAAGAAAGGGTGCTTGGAATACTGTTAAGAATATTACAGAAGAAAAGATGGCTTTAGAATTTAACCAATTATGGCACGAAGTTGCTCACCCAGACCAGCCATTAGTATCTGTTATTATTCCTGCTACTTATGATAGGGCAGAACAAGTCAATGATATTTTAATGGCGCTTGATGAATCTAATTATGGAAATATTGAAGCTGTTGTTTGCTGGGACGAAATAGATATTGTTCCTATAGAATGTAATAACCATAGAATTACAGTTAAACATATATTTACAGAAAAAGAAGGATACAATTTAGCAATGGCTCGTAATTTAGGAGTAATAGAATCTAGTGGTGAAGTGTTAATGTTTTGTGATAGTAGATTAAAACCAAATGAAGATGCGATATTAATGTTTCAACAAGCAATAGAACACGCCCACGAAGTTACTATGGGTGGAAAGAAAAAGGTTTGGTTTTTTGGAGATAAGGGAGCTGGTAAGAGAGATTTTGTAGAAAACTTTAGCGCTGTTAAGCGTGAATACTTTGTTGAGTTTGGAATGATGAATGAAAGGGTTACACAATATGGAGGAATGAGTCAAGAGATAAGGAGTCGTTGGAAAAAACAAGGTAATACATTTACATTTTTACCAACAGCAAAGGCCGTAGAAATCAAAGGTTCTAAAATGACTAATGATAGACGAAAGAGTATTAAGAGAATGAAATTATTATTATATAAAATGTATTATGGAGAAAGAATTTAAAAGACAAGCGTGTGAAATTTATAGTAGAGTAGTCGGATACATTAGACCAATTAGTTCGTGGAATCCTGGCAAATTATCTGAATACAAAGATAGAAAGGTTTTTAAAATAAATAAAAAATATGGAAAAGATAAGAATACTAGACCATAGTTTATGAAAAAAATACCATTAACAAAAAATAAATTTGCTGTTATTGATGATGAGGATTATCATTATTTATCACGATTTAATTGGTTTGTAGCAGATGATGGAACTGGACACTTACACGCCAGACGAAAAATAAAAATTGATGAGTATATTGGAATGGAAGTGATGATAATACCACCTAAATCATATTCAAATATACAGCACAAAAATAAAGATACATTAGATTATCGTAAAAATAATCTTATTTATGAAAGTTATTCAGTAAAAAGACATAGGGCTGATAAACAAAAAGGAAAGACAAGTTCTAAATATAAAGGAGTGTGTAGATATAAGACAGGACACAAAAAAGGTAAACCTTGGTCTGCTTGTATTTATAAAAAGATAGATGGAAAACTTAAAAGATTTCATTTAGGTTATTTTGCAAATGAAAATGAAGCTGCGATTGTTTATAATGAAAAAGCATTAGAATTGTATGGTGAATTAGCTTATCAAAATAAAATATAAATAAATAAAATACTATGTCAGAAACTAAAACAAATGGTGGGCAGGGTAAGTTAAGAATACTAGACCATTCTTGGCACCTTGCCCACCAATGATCAGCACGACCAAATTAAGGCAACAAAAGATTTTATTGATTGGACTTGGCTTATACAACATAGGCGTGGTTTTAATACAATTCCAAGAGGAAACTTTATTGAGGAGTTTGGAGTCAAACAAGTTCCTCATTATGAAAAAGGTAAATATGATTTAGCGCTTGTTCATCTTGATCAACAATGTTTGAATGAGGGAATTTTAGCAAAGGGAAAGGGCAGTTTATATCGTGAATTGAATGAAGTTATAACTGATATCCCTAAACTTTTAATATGTCACGGAACTCCTTTCTGGCCTGAAACAATGGGTGATGTCCAGACTTGTGAAGAGATGGCAAATCTTATTGGTAATAATTGGGTATTAGTTAATAGTTATGAGGCTAGACTTCAATGGGCTTACGGTATTGAGAAAGCAAGAATGATTAGAATTAAATGTGAGAGAGAAAATAAAAATTGGAAACTTGTTACTAAGGCAGAAGTTGATGAGATGTTTGGTTTTGCAACAGTTGGTATTGACTTAGATAAAATAAGAGCTATATGGCACGGTATTGATCCAGTTGATTTTCCAAATAATCCAAAAGAGCCTAGGGTAATGACTATGGTTGCAGCTGCTGGATTATCTGACAAGTATTATGGAAGAATGTTTTTGAAATCTGTAAAAGATGGATTACTTGAAAAAGGAATAGCACATTGTTGGGTAACACAAGATGCTATGTTTAAGAATTTTAGTGAATATTCTAAGTTTGTTAGTAGAAGTTTAATTTATATTAATCCAACAGAAGAAAGCCCAATGCCTAGATCTAGAACAGAAGCTATGATAGCTGGTGCTTGTGTTTTAACTACAAGATATCAAGATGCTGATGATTTTATAGAACATGGAGTAAATGGATTTATAATTCCAAGAGATCCAGAAAAAGTTGTTAATTTAATTGTATCTCTTTTAGAGGAATATAGCACAGCAGTTGAAATAGGAAAAAGAGGTAGAGAAACAGCGCTTGAGTTATTTAGCCCTGAAAGATACAGAAAAGAATTTTTGGATTATGTCAATTATATAATTAATAATTCAAAATAATATGAAAGATGTTAAAGTTCAAATTATTACTTTTGAGCAGTATGAGGGGAGGAGTAATATAGGCTCATCAAGAATAAGAGGTCGCTGGTTGGCTAAGTATTGGGATGGTTGTGAATTATATAAGCAAGGTAGAAAATCAGAAGTTTGTATTTATCAAAAAGCATATTGGGTAGAACACGCAAGGGCTTTCACAGGTATTAAGATATTTGATTTATGTGATCCTGATTTTCTACATTTTGGTTATAGGACAAAAGAAATGATTGAAGAAGTAGATGTTATTACTACCTCAACAGAAGCTCTAGCAGTAGCCCTAAGGCAGTTTACTGATAAACCAGTTATATGTGTTCCTGATAGATTAGATTTAGAAGAACATAAATTACAAAAGAAACATATTGGTAGGGCTAAGAGTGTTGTATGGTTTGGATATTCAACCGGATTCCCTATGATTGATACTGCTATAAAAGCAATAGAGGAATTAGGGCTTAATCTTATAGTCATAGCAGATCAGAGTTATTTACTGCCTATTCAGTTTGTAAAACCAGAAATACAACAAGGAATGACAGAATCAGAACAAGATAAGGTATTACAAGATCAAGATAAAAAAGAACATTGGATTGAATTGATTAATTATAAATGGAGTCCAGATACAGTAAATGCTGATATCATTAAGGGTGATATGGTTATCAATCCCAAAGTTAAAACAGGTAAATGGAAGTTTAAGAGTAATAATAAGACATTGACTGCAAAAGCACTTGGAATGCCTGTGGCAAATTCGCTTGAAGATTTAGAATTTTTACTTGATGAAAAAAATAGAATTAAAACTGCAGAAGATGGATTAATTGAGGTGAAAGAAAAATGGAATATAAAGCAGAGTGTAGTTGAAATGAAAAGTATTATTAAAACTTTACAAAATAAAGTGTAGGTGTTATAATTACATTATAATTATTAATGTAATTTTATGCCAAACAGAAAAATTAAAATTCCTTCTAAGAAATGGTTTATTCAAAAATACCTTAATGAAAAAATAGGTGTTTATGAAATAGCAAAAGAATTAAATTGTTCAGTTAATACAATTTATCGTGGTATTAAAGAATATAATATTTTTTTACCTCATTATAAAAGTGTATCAGGAGAAAGACATCCAAATTGGAAAGGAGGTAGGAATAAAAATAATGGTTATATTAGAGTTTATAGACCAGAACATCCAAATTCAGATACGCATAATACTGTTTATGAACACAGATTAGTAATGGAAAAGAAATTAGGTAGATATTTAACAAAAGATGAGGTTGTTCATCACCTTAATGGGGTAAAAGATGATAACAGAGAAGAAAATTTAATGATTATGAATAATAAATCTCACGGAGAAAAAGAAATGTCATTAAAAAAAGAAATGCAAAGTAAGATATTAGAGCTAGAAAAAATAATAGAAGAAATAAATGTTAAAAAGAAACAATAGATATATATGGTATTGTCCAAAGCGGGGGTGTAATGCTATTGTTGTCAAAACCTATAAGCCATTTATTGTTGACGGAATATTCAAATGTAAAAAATGTAAAGAAATTATAACTCCTGATAGATTAGCTAGGTATAATTTAGGTAGAAATCTTGATAAATTTATTGATAAATAGTGGCTAATTTTTGGCTAAATTTATCAAAATTTGACAATTTTTATTATAAATTGTATCATTAAGATAACAAATACTTAATAAGATAAACCTGCGTCTTTACTTTACGAAGTTTAGATAAAGAGGATGCGAAACTAATTTACGAATTAGCTATTGTAAAATTCATTATCATTATTAACTAATGCTGTTAGTTTACGAATTAATAGCTCTATACCCTATCTGATAAGTCAGACGTTAGGTCTGTTTTTATTGATAGGGTTTTTTATTTGTTAAATACAATTCAACCACCGTCATTGTTAGCAGGATATGACGTAAACTAATCTGGCTAAAAAGGATAAATATAACTTACTCCCTCTAAATGATTATTATTGGGACGTTAGCCCTCTTCAACATCAGAGTTGAAAGATAGTAGTCATCTAGAGTAAGTAAACGCCACCCTATTTATCTGATAACCGCTTCAATAATTATTATAGGTAGAATAATTAGGAAAAGTATTGTGGTTGATACAATAATACTAATTATTCTTCCTCTAATAACTATAGAGGTAGAATGGGTGGCTTATACAAAAAAATATGAAAATAAAAGAAAAAATTAAGGATTGGCTAATAGGCAAAGATATTATTGTACCTGAAATTAAAGCAGTTGAAAGTCCTGTGGGTTACGAACCTGCAATAATTGATGGTTTTAAAAGTGATAGAATAGACCGTAGGCAATTCCTTAAAGAGATTAAGGGTTGGTCGTTTGCTAATATTAATGCTATTGCAGAGAACATAGCACAAATTCAATTAAAACTATTTCAAGAAAGTGGAGATGGATTTAAGGAAGTTGCTAAAGGAGATATTTTAAATTCATTGAATAAGGTTAATGATTATACAACTAAGTTCGACCATTTTTGGTTGACTGCTGTTTATTTAGAAGCAGTTGGTGAAGCGCCTTGGTTTTTGGATAAAGATAAAGAGGGCAAGGTTGTTGGCATTTATGTTATTGATCCCTCAAAATTAAAACCAATTCCTGATGAAAGCAATAATAGAATTGTTGGTGCTTATGAATTTGACTTAGGAATGGGCAAAAAAGAAACAATACCAGCTGACCAGATAGTGCCACTTAAGATACCAGATCCAGCTAATCCAGTTAGAGGAATTGGAACAATGTATGCCGGAGCAAGAACTATTGATATTGACAATGCTGCAGAAAAATGGAATTTCCAATTCTTTAAGAATAATGCAAGTCCAGGTGCGATAGTTAAAATTGATACTCCAAATTTAACAAGGGAGCAAAGAGAAAAGATTAAGAGGAGAATCGAAGAACAATATAAGGGTGTTGAAAAGAGCCAACAGCTTTGGGTTTTATTTAATGATATGTCTGTTGAGCCATTTGGAATGTCTTTGAAAGATATGGATTTTAACGAGCAACAGAAGTGGACTGCAGATAAGATTAGAGGAATATTCAGAGTACCAAAGGTAATACTAGCCCAAACAGAGGGTGTTAATTTAGCATCAGCAAAGGCAGGCGAACAAGTATTTATTCAAAATACTATTAAGCCAAAAATGGAAAGGATTGTTCAACAGTTGAATGAGTTTTTTCTTCCGCAATTTGCAGGTACAGAAAAAATGTTTTTAGATTTTGTTGATCCTGCAACCCAAGCAAGAGAATTAGTATTACAGGAATATGATAATGGATTAAAGAATGGTTGGCTAACTATTAATGAAGTAAGAGCTGAAGAAAATAGACCTAGTATTGGTAAAGTTGGTGATATGATTTATTTGCCAATTAATCTTATAGGAAAAGAAACTAAGATATCAACTAAATCTATTCCTCAAATTTCTTATGATAGAAAGCAACAGTTAAATTCAAGAACAAAACCATTAATTGATAAGGATAATATTAAAACATATTTGAGTGGTGAAATAAAAAAGATGTTAGTTAATAGCAGAAAAGAAGTTAAGCCAGAAGTAAAGAAAGAGGTAAAAAAAGTAGAAACAAAACAATTCACTCAAGAACAGAAAGATGGTTTTTGGAAAATTAAAGCTGCGATTTATGATAAGTATCTTCCAGTTATAAGGAAAGAAATGGACGATATATTTACTCGTCAAGAAAAAGAAACATTAAAGAAGTTAAATGGTCAGAAAGAAATTAAGGTTGATGTGAGTAAAGTTCTTTTAGATAAGAAAAGTGAAGCTAAGAAATTTATTCAAGTATTTACTCCAATAATGACTTTGTTAATGGAAGATAGTGGAGCTGAAACATTTGCATTTTTAGGTGTTGATCAAGCACTTGATGTTAGTGGAAAGGAAATACAGAATTATATTAAGAGCCGAACAACTCATTTTTCAATTTCTTCATCAGACACAACTAACGATAAAATAAAAGCAACATTAGGAGAAGGATTGCAATTAGGCGAAAGTCAAAATCAACTTTCAACTAGAATTGCTAATGTCTTTGGTTCTGCAAGGGATTATAGATCTGATGCAATTGCCCGTAGTGAAGATTCAAGATTTAATGTTGAAGCAACCGAAAGAGCATATATTGAATCAGGTGTTGTTGAAAGTAAAGAATGGATCATCAATCCAGGTGCTTGTCCAATCTGTATTCCATTTAATGGTAAACAAGTTTCGTTGGGAACTACATTTGCAGATAAAGGTGATGAAACTACAACATCAGATGGTGGTAAATATATGGTTACTTATGAAGATGTGCAACATCCGCCACTGCATCCGAACTGCTTTATAGACCATAATATTCCAATATTTACTTCTAAGGGTTGGAAAAAAATAGGTGATATAAGTGTTAATGATTTAGTTTTAACACATAAAAATAGATTTAGAAAAGTAACTAAGTTAATTAGAACACCAAAACAATTACCAGAAGTTAGCACAATTGAATTTGAATTTACTGAAAAAAGAGGTGGAAAGAAAAAGCATATGTGTGAAGAATTGACATTAACAAGCAATCATCCAGTTTTGGTTAATGGTAAATGGATTGATGCAGGAAAAATTAATATTGGTGATAAACTTAAAATTTTATCTAATTATTGTATTACTTGTGGTAAATTAATTCCTTGGTTTAAACAAACTTGTAATCACACTTGTCAAAGTAGATTTGTAACAAAAAGACAGTGGGCTAGTAAAGAACATAGATTAAATATATCTAAAAAAGTTAGTGAATCTATGAAGATGCAATGGCTTTTAGGAACTAGGGATTATAAACAATTAGAAGATGCAAGAAAAAATAATAAAAGTGATTTCTTTGGTTCCCCAGAATGTATAAAAATGGCTCATATTGCTTTAGGTAAAAAGAATTATGGTCAATCATATTTAGAGAAAAAAGTAAGGTGGATATTAGAAAAAAATAATATAGAGTTAACACCACAATTTCCAATTAAAAGAAATTATAAAGATACTTTAGGTAGAGCTAGATATTATTTTGCTGATTTTATAATTAAAGATACTAATATTTTAATTGAATGTGATGGTGATGAATTTCATAAAGACAAAGAAAAAGATGAAAGAAGGCAGAAAGAGATTGAAGGTAATGGTTTTCAAGTATTAAGATTTTCAGAAGAAACTATTAAGAAAAATTTAATGAATGTTTTACTTGAAGTTAATCGTGTTATGGCAAATCATAATGGTGAATATAAAACAATAAATGTTGAAGTTAAGGGCGTAAGAAAGTGGACACCAAAAAAACCAAAAATGCTTTATAATTTTTCTGTTGAAGAAGATGAAAGTTATATTGCAAAGGGTTTTGTTGTGCATAATTGTAGGTGTGATATTATAGCTGTTCTTAGACCTGAAAAATCAGTTTTGACACAAGCTGAAAAAGATGTTATTTATTTGAAGAAAAAAATTATTCAAGACAAAGAAGTTTTTATAAATGAAACTGAATCAAATAAAAAAGAACACGATTGTAATGTTGATCACAAACTCAAAGAAAACAAAGAAGATATAAAAAATGAAATAATCGATGAGATATTAGAAGATGAATAATAGAGAAAAAATAAAAAAAATTAGGGATAAACTCCTTAATAAAAATACTGATTTGATTTTAGATACTATATTAAAATCTAAAGTTGGACCGAAAGGCGATAAAGGTAACATACCAGTTATTGATGTTGATTATCCGGCACCAAAAGATGGTAAGACACCAGTTAAGGGAAAAGATTATTTTGATGAAAATGAAATAAAAGATTTTAAAGTTTCTGTTACTCCAAAAAGTGGAGTTGATTATTTTACAAAAGAAGAAATAAAAGATTTTAAAGATAGTGTTACACCAATTAAAGGTAAGGATTATAAAGACGGTGATAAAGGAGAAAAAGGAGATAGTGTAAAAGGTGAGAAAGGTGATATAGGAAAAACAGGTAAAGATGCAGATCAAGATAAAATAACAAGTAATACTATTGATGTTATAGTTAAAAAATTTAATGATTATAAAGAAAAAATACTTGAGGAAATTGGAATAAAGTTTACTAAAAGAGAAAAGGTAGTATTGGAAAAGTTAGAGATGAAATTAGCAATGATGGTTCAGAGCTTACAGGTTCACGGTGGTGGACTGGGGCGTAATGATATATTAGAACTTATTGCTGGTAATTCTACAAATAGATTTAAGGCAGATTTAACAAGTCAATGCGATGGTGCTAATATGGTTTTTACATTGCCTGAGGATTATACATCAGGCTCTGTATTATTGTGGTCAACCTACTATCCAATAGTTTATAGACCAATAGTTGATTTTACAGAAACAGGGTCTAATCAAATAACATTAGTAGCAGCTGAAGTTGGACCTCCAGAAACAGGTCATACACTTGTTGCTATATACGATAAAGCATAATATGGAAAAACTAATTAAAATTTTATCAATATTTGCGCTAGTTTTAGGTAGCTTAGTTTTTGGTATATCTATATTGTCTGCACCACCAGCTGGATCAGGTAATGTATTTAGAACAATAGTTCCTGAAACAGATAGTACTTATAATGTAGGTGCTGTTGGTAGGGAATGGCTTAATGGTTATTTTGATAATCTTAATATAAATATAACTGCTACTACTACTGAATTATGCTTTGCTGATCTTACTTGTATGACAACTGCTTCTGCTGGTGGTTTTGCTACATCTACTAACTCATGGAAAGAACCAGTAGAAGATAAAGATTTGGCTAGTCCCCCTGCAACTAATGCGACAGGTGATAGATATATTGTTGCTCAAGGTGTGCCTGAATGTCCGAGTGGTTGGACTGAATGGGTAGAAATTGAAATAGACTCATCTAAGGTAATTGCTACTGAAACAGATTATACCTTTTGGTTTGAGTTTGCTTCCTCAACTGCTGATGTATTTACTTCGGCTCAGACTGACGGAGATGATATTACTTTCTTTTTAAATAGTGCTTATTCTGATATTACTGATAAGTTAGACCATCAGATTGAAAAATATGACGATACAGGAACTTATCTAGGAGCTTGGATTAAAATGGATAGCTTATCTTCTAGCTCAAATACTACTTTGCACATGTGCTATAACAATCCTTCTGCTACTAATCAAGAGGCAACAGTTAGTGTTTGGAATACAGATTGGGGTATGGCTTATTATATGGATGCAACAGGAATTGATGAATCAACCTATGGTCGTGATTATGCTGGTTTACAAGGAACACCGACCTCTGACCCTAGTTTTATGGCTCTAGGTAGAGCTTATAATGGAAGTAATCAAGGTTGGGCTATGACTAATGTTGCTTACTGGGAGAATACTTGGGGAACTGAAGCCGTACAGACTGTTCGTTCTAAGGTAACTGTTTTCACTACTGGAGCTGATGTAACTACTCGTCAATCAATCTATACTGAGGGTGGTGGTTCAAATGGTGATTTACTTTATATTGATGGTGGTAAGGTTTATATGAGGCAATGGGCTGAAAGTAATGGCTGGGGTAACTGGTCAACTCAGGCTGCAACTCATCAGAGTTTAGCTGTTTCTGCCAATACTACTTACATTGCTTTTGCTAATTGGGAATGTGTAGGTGGCACAGCTCAGGCTTGTGCTTCTGGTAGCCATCAACTTCATATAATGGAATATGGTGGTGCTTTCACTTCTCATAATGCTTCTTCAACTGTTGGTCATATGAACGCCCATAGTGGTAATGGTGGCTTCTCTTATACAAATGGTTCTAAAGACTTTCATAATGGTTCTGCAAATGGAGTTTACTTTGGTGGTTCAATTCATCAATTTGCTTCCTATGACGAATACCTAAGTGCTGATACTTCTGAAACTATTGCTAATAACTATATGGCAACTAGCACTTTCTATACTATTGTCGAACAAACTGCTGGTGGAGCTAGTGGAGACTGGGCTACTCACGAAAGAGATATAGCCGAGTGTAATACTGGTGGTACTCCTTGTTCTGCTTGGACTTTTGAAACTCCTGAAGATGGTTGGGCAGTAATTGTTAAAGACGAGGATTTGCCTTACGCTTATGATGATACTGATATGGTTTGGGAACTTTTAATTTCTAATATTCAACATAATCTTTTAGATGATATTCAAGGTGGTGATTTTGATTTATCAGAGTATTACCATTTAACTTTAAATGAATACACTGCTTCTACCAGAGATGGTAACGAAACCCAAAATGGTTTAATGCCTGCTGGTTATTTTAATAACTGGAATTTAGGATATACAAATAGATTAGATAGCGTGGTTGATACTACTAATATTAATTTAACTTTATCTGATAACATATTAACTGCTTCGAATACTCCTAATATGATAGTAAATTCTGTTACCACAACAGATAGAGTTTTAGTTGGCACTGATTTAAATGTAGGTAGAAATGCTACTACTACTGGAACAATGTCTGCAACTACTATTGAAGTTAATGATGATTACATAACAGACTTTACGGGTACTAATCTTTCGGTAACAGCAGGAGTATTAAATGCTACTGGTGGTTCTAGTGGTAACCCCTTTGACCAATGGTTAGATACTACTTCAACACCCCAATTTAATTCTGTTACTACAACAGATAATCTTTATGTTGGTGGTAATTTGCAAGTAGATGGTAACGCTACCACTACTGGTCAATTTAATATTGGTAACAATACAAGTTATTTAAGAAGTTATCTTATTCCTGGAACTGATATTCCAGTATTAGATGGCTATTCTTCTACTATCGGTGTTAATGTAACAGGAATATATAATATTGGAGC
>Ga0307928_10003627_pt1 | contig 11784 bp, 15 predicted proteins | sample AceLakmetagen232_FD_201815 | JGI IMG/M metagenome (GOLD analysis project Ga0307928, IMG submission 201815) | Saline water microbial communities from Ace Lake, Antarctica - #232 | ecosystem: Environmental > Aquatic > Non-marine Saline and Alkaline > Saline | place: Antarctica: Ace Lake...
AAGTGGCAGGGCGAAAACAGTAACGGGTTTGATTTCTGGCTTGCCAGAATCCTGTTGAAGGGTAATCTTGTTTGTTGGAAGCCCAATAGTTCTATTTGGCTATCTAACGTATCTTAAGAAAGGAGGCCATTAAATGGCTAATTTGAAATTAACACACATAGTTCTAACTGACGGTTTCCCAGGCGAAGGAAATCAGAATCTTGGTATCCCTACTGATGGGTGGGATAACACAACGGAAAACTGTAATACATCTGATATTACAAAATACGTTGACCAACCTCCGATTCCACTTGGTCAAAAGCGAACTATCTATTCAGATGCGTCTGCTGCTCCCGGTATGTACACAATGGCATATCTGGCGTACCATGACTATTCGGCAGTAGATATTAGCGGTGACTATAGTGATGGACCTCCGTTCTGTGCGCATGCAGACACAACCCGCGAAGTAGTAATTGGAGAGGGTAGCACACCTCCATATTACATGCTTGCACGCGCGTTTGCATCAGACGCATGGGATGGGACGAAGGGTGCGCCAATGGCACTTCCTTGCTCGACCAGCATTGCTGGCGACAGTTCTCTTTCTGGCGATAACGCCGATAGAGGTTATGGTTACGGTCTTGGTTGGTTCTGGGTTGGCGGAGTTTGTCCGGTCAATGATGTTTCATTGTTCCGTGGATCTGCTGATAGTAAACTAGGTGCTGATACAACTGCAACGCTGACTGAACCCGGTCCGATGATGATTGCTATTGATACCGCAAGGGCAGTAATTGCCATTTCCGATACAACTGCAAGCATTGCACATGGCTTCGGCGACATGTCGGCTGAATAAGAAAGGAGTATATTATGAGTTTTGGTGATAATAGCACTGTCTTTCAGCGGGCTGGTACGATTCCGGGTGGGCTAAGAGTGGAAACAGGTGAATGGACCCAAGGTTCAGGAGCTGACATTAGTATTCCAACTACTCTTACTCATGCGATCTCATTCATTTCTGAAAGCGGCGACGGAAGTTGCTCGCTGACAGAGTTGGTTGAGGTGTCTGATGGGTATCTAACTGGCGGAACCAATGAAACCACAAGTGGCATAATTATTTCCTATGTAGCTTTTGGTTGGTAACTTTAAAGGGGCGCGTTTCGGCGCGCCCCATACTTTGAGGTAAATATGGCTCTAACAGGCGCACAATTAACTGACGAAGTTCAGTCATTAGTAGGACGTAATAACGATACGGAACTCATTGACGCTACTAGGGTTGCGCGATGGCTCAACGAAGGACAGCGGGAGATTTCTCGCCTACTTCCCGGCATGAAGTCGCTTGATGTTAAGATTGAGAGTTGGTGTACTGTTGCACAGCTTAGATGGGATTTAGTCGATCTAACAGTAGGTGACGAAACTGCGGTTGCAATGACGGACACTACTGTAAGTGTAATAAATAGAATATTTGGCATTCACTATAAAAACGGTACTGATTCGGCGAGATTAAGATATACACACATAGACGAATGGGATAAGTTATCAGACCCTACCAGTTCAGATTATGGAACAGGAAAGCCATTTAGATATACAAGACGCAGTGATACCATAGAGATACTCCCACTATCCGACACAACAGGCATTCCTCTAATGGTATTAGGCGATAGATGGCCTGTAGACTTCACAACAGAGTCATCGTCCGTTAGTGAGCTTGACAGGAGCGATAAAGGACTTATTATATATGCCGTAGCGCAAGCATGGCAGGCGATAGGTGATGAGGTTAAATATCAGTTGGGAATGAAGAAGTTCAGTAACCCAGACCCGCTGGCAGGGCAGGACTTTGGATGGGTTGAGAAGTACCGCAGGAGCGAAGACGAACTTCATTCTTGGGATGGTAATCTGTTTAGTGACGATATAGCATCTTATGGAGAGAGTTATAGATGATTATAGCCGAGATATCTGGAAATCATAACGGTAGTCTTGACATTGCTAAGGAATTGGTGGTATATGCCGCTAATGCCGGTGCAGACGCTGTTAAAATCCAGATGTTCACTCCTGAAGCTATGACGATGGATTTAGACTTACCGCAGTTCAAGGCAGGTAGTCCGTGGAATCGGAAGCTATACGATCTATATAAAGAAACAGCCATGCCTTTTGAGTGGATACCAATACTCCAAACAGTAGCCTCTCAGTTCGGCATAGAGTTATTTCCATCAGTATTCGACTCTGAATCGCTTAAAAGGGCTGAATTGCTCAATATGCCAAGGTACAAGATAGCTTCATTCGAGATTAACGACTTAGACCTTATTGAATCGGTTGCAAAGACTCAAAAGCCAATTATAATATCGACAGGTACTGCGTCCGAGCAAGAGATACGAGATGCAATATCAGTGATAGAGAAATACCACAACGATATAACGCTATTGAAATGCACATCAAGTTATCCTGCTACATTTGAGGAATTGAATCTATCTACAATCACTGATATGCAGGTTAGGTATGGATGCAAGATAGGGTTCTCTGATCATACTTCAGGGCTATTCGCGGCGGTTGTAGCTACATCTCTTGGTGCAGATGTAATAGAAAAGCATATTTGTCTGGAAAAAGATGGTATAGATGGTGCTTTCAGCTTGACACCGGACGAATTTTGTGGTATAGTTAAAGTAGTGACTAATGCTAAAAAGTGTATCGGCAAGGTTTCGTACGAGACTACTAAGGCTTACAGACGCTCAATGGTTGCTACGGAGCAGATTAAGAAGGGCGAATGTACTGAATGGAAGATGAAATCATTAAGAAGTACGATTACGGGAACAATGAAACCAGAAATGACAGCGACTAAAGACTATAATATTGGCGACTTAATTAAAGGAAATAAAGATGAACAATCAGACAGTGTTAATAACCGGAGCGACAGGCTCGCTCGGTAAGAAGTTAGTAGAAACGATCTTTCAAAAGTTCATACCGAATAAGGTTATAGTATTCAGTAGGGATGAGTATAAGCAGTCCGAAATGCAAAAGACTCACGATTACGATAACATACGTTACTTTATAGGTGACGTAAGGGATAAAGAACGCCTGAAGCTCGCTCTGCGTGGAGTTGATATAGTTATCCACGCAGCAGCACTCAAGCAAGTTCCAACACTGGAATACAACCCTACGGAGGCCGTCAAGACTAATATCTACGGCACTCAAAACGTAATCGAGGCATGTATAGACTGTGGCGTTAAAAAGGCTATATTCATCTCTACTGATAAGGCTGTAAACCCTATAAACCTATATGGTGCTACAAAGATGGCCGCCGAGAAACTTTGGCAGGCCGCTAATTCATACGCGATAACCCAGTTCTCTTCAGTGAGATATGGGAACGTCATAGGATCGAGAGGGTCCGTTATTCCTCACTTCCTCAAACTTAAAAATGATGGTGCAACGACCCTCCCGATCACTGATCCTAAAATGACGAGGTTCTGGATAACCTTGAGTGATGCTGTAGAGTTAGTCTTACAAGCTATTACGTATGACTGGAAAGGCGTTTATCTCCCGCTAATGAAGTCTATGTCTATGGAAGAATTGGCATTTACTATATGGCCAGAATGCCAAGTTAAAATAACAGGAATAAGGCCGGGAGAGAAAATACATGAGACGATAAATCAAAAAGGGCAAGAAGCTATTTACGTAGACTTAAGTAAAGAAAATCCTCATACAATGAAAGCTATGGCTATGAATGTCGAAACAACATCTGAGAATGCTGTTCGATATACCAGAGAGGAGATGAAATGCTTAATCGACTCGTTATAGGCGGTGAATATGTATAACAAAGAAGCACAGAAAGCTTACTATTGGCGGAACAAAGAAAAGAGATTGGCAAATGCCAAGAAGTGGCGAGAAAGCAATAGTGAGAGATATAAGGCTCAACGAAAAGACTACTACGAAGAAAACAAAGATAAGTTTACGGGCAGTTATACTAAATGGAGAAATAAAGACCTAGAAAGAGCTAGGAAATATGAAAGAGAAAAAAGGGCAAAAATGCGACAGAACCCTAAGTATCGTCTCTCTCAGAATATCGGTAGGCATGTCAGTAGACTTCTAAGCGAAGGTAAGCAAGGCCGTAAATGGGAAGACATGCTAGGTTATACCGCTAAGGCTTTAATGAGTCACCTTGAGTCTTTATTTATAGACGGCATGACATGGGACAACTACGGCGAATGGCATGTTGACCATAAAATTCCAGTATCATTCTTTGAATATAATACTATTGATGACGTAGAGTATAAGATGTGTTGGCGACTTGAAAACTTACAGCCATTGTGGGCGACTGATAATTTACAAAAAAGCGATAAATTAGAAACAAGGAAAATAGCGTAATGGGAAATATACTGAACAGGTTAGTCGTTGGGACTGCCAACTGGACCAAAGAGTACAACGGCCATAAAGTCTCTGACAAAGAACAACAGCTCATCATGGAATACATGAAAGAGGTTGGGATAGAGTGGCTGGACGTAGCTACGGCTTATGGAACTCAGGATATAAGTAGGGATTTTAATAAGATTGTGAAATCAAATGAAAATATCCCGACTAACTACGGTGACATTCTTTTGTCGCATACAAGCGTAGATTTTGATGTTGACTTCCACGATGGGCTTTCTACCTATATACCAGAGTCGTGTATTTATGAGGGATTGGTTGTAGAGTTTCCATATTCCATAATGAATAGGCACTTTAAATTCTCCAATACAAATACATTTATCGCCCGCTCCATTTTCTGCAAAGGCAAGGCATTAAAGTATTTTAGCCCGCAGGAATGTATAGATTTTGTACTAATGAACCCAAGAATAGACAAAGTAATAATAGGCGTTGACTCCGCCGACCAGTTGAGAGAGAATGTTGCTCACCTGGTAAAAATGGAAAAGTTCACTCACAACGAAGAAGTGGACACCCGTAAATTTGAAAGGAAAGACTTATGAAGACATCGGAAATCGAGAACGAAATCGCAATGATTACGCTTAAAAATCTTAAAAGTATAAGAAGATTGAAAGCTAAAGAGCTGAAGAAAGAAAGATTAAAACAGGAAGAGATGGAGGCTAATGAAAGAAAAAACCGAGAAGAATATTCAAAAATGAAACATCTTAGCACAGTACGTCCAAAATCTGGGTTATTAAATCTATTTGGACTATTACCAACATTCAGTGACGCAGAGCTACATGCTATGGCCGGAAGATTAGAATAGACTATTTGAAAGGAAAGACTTATGAAATGTAAAGACTGTGAACATTGGGATTGCGATTATTACATAGCAGACAAGAGAGGTTATTGCAAGGCTCTAAATGGGAGAAGCGACGATATGTTTGGCGACGAAGGATGCGGTTCAGATTCTATATTATGTTTTGGTCCAGAATTTGGATGCGTACTATTTGAAGAAAGGAAACTAAAATGAATTTATCAAGAACAAAAAAAGTAATACCAGACGGCGTACAGACCTTATCTAAGATGCCAAGTAAGTATGTAGACGGAGTATATCCCACATATATCGACGAGGGGTATGGTTGCCATGTAAATGCTGACGGTAAGGAGTACACGGACTTCACAGGCTCTCTAGGCGTTAATATACTAGGTCATGCCGACGAAACAGTGAACAGGGCTGTCAAGGAACAAGTTGGCAAAGGAATAAACTTCCCAATGCCACACGAACTAGAGACAGAGCTTGCTGAGAAGCTAATAGAACTGTTCCCGGTACAGATGGTAAGATTCCTAAAGACAGGCAGTGAGACGACAAGTGCGGCGGTTAAGATTGCGCGAGCTTTTACCAAGAAGGAAACAATCCTCTGTTGTGGGTATCATGGATGGCACGAATGGTACAATCAGACAACCCCAAAAAATGAAGGGTGTGCAAAATCTAAGGTTTATCCATTTGAGTTTAACGATATAAAGTCGCTTGAAGAACGCTTTAAAAAGCATAAGAATGTAGCGGCAGTAATAATGGAACCTTATGTTTACGAAGAGCCAAAGAATAATTTCTTAGTAGAAGTAAAACGGCTCTGCCAGAAGAATAAGGCATTATTGATATTTGACGAAGTAGTAACAGGTTTCAGGACTCAAAAGTGGTGTGCGGCAAACATGTTTAACGTCCAGCCAGACCTTATGTGTTTAAGCAAGGCGATGGCTAACGGATTTCCTATTGCGGCTGTAGGTGGCCGTAAAGATGTTATGAAGGTGCTTGAAGGCGATTGTTTTGTGTCTTCATCTTTCGGTGGCGATTTGGTTGGAATTACCGCATCGCTTGCAACGATAAAGGTTATCGAAGAAAGGGGCGTGATTAAACATATCTGGGACAGGGGAGCTTCATTGAAGCAGGCATTTAACACAATCTCTCAAAACGAAGGAATTAATGCAGAATGTATTGGTTATCCATGCCGAACTTACTTTAAGTTCCCCTCTCCTCTTATGAAGTCAGTCTTTTGGCAGGAATGCCTTAAGAAAGGCGTAATGTTTGGCCATGCACAGTTCATAACAGCATCTCATGGGATACACGACATAGATGAGGCAATAGACGCCATCAGACATGCAATACGGATGCTAAGAAAGCATAAAGATAATCTTGAAGACCTATTGGAAGGCGACGTAGCGAAAGAGACGCTGAGGTTACAGAAATGATAATGACTGGTGCGAGAGCAGATGTAATAGCAGAAGTCAATACATGGCGAGACGAAGCTAGAGAAACGCTTAGAACTGCCGGATTCAGCAATGACTCAGTTGATTTTTTACGTGACAGGAATCATAAGTATTTCTCGTTTTACGACGAGAGCAACTTAATCGCTTTTGGTGGATTAACAAATTTGATATGGGAAAACAGAACAGCAGAAATATCATTGATAGTCAATCCAGACAATAGGAAAGACGGAATAGGCTCTGACTGCGTTGATATGCTACTTGACGAAGCTTTCAAGAAGATGAACCTTAAAACAGTAACAGGCGAATGTTATAAGTGTAATACTGGAATAGACTTCTGGTTTAGAATATTAGAGAAATACAATGGATACAGAACAGTGCTACCAAGTCGAAAATTCTGGAACGGGGAGTACCACGATAGTTTGTGGTTCTCGATTGACGTGTCTGAATACAAAGCTTGATAAAGAATACTGCAAAGAATATGGTGAAGAACGGCTAAGCATGGACGGTAAGACTTTTATCGTCATTGATCTGACCAAGTTCAATCTCAAGCAGGACGTAAGGAAGTCCTACAAGAGTCTGATAAACAAGACAGACGGCATTATCTTCTCTCCGTCTATCTGCGGACTTCAAGAGTTACACCTTAAAGTTGCAGGTAGAAAGACCCGTTCAGACAGAACATGGGGTATTCAGCAGGAAATGATAGACTGCGGTGAGGCATTTGTTGTCGAGCTTTACAATCAGGGAACATTGATCTCAGCAGCCCTCTTCTACAAGAACGAGTATTGTTGTTATTATGCCTGTGCCGCATCCTTTAAGGGTGTTAATTCTCATGCTGTGATATGGAGTGCTGTAGAGTTTTGCAAGTCAGAAGGACTAAAAAGGTTTGAATTAGGCGAAAAGCTTGAAGAAACAGAAAAGGAAAAGAACATAACAAAATTCAAGAGTGGCTTTGGTGGTCACTTAGAGAAACGACTAGTACAAAGGAAACCAACATGAAAATAGTAATCTTAACAGCATCACCACAGCGTGATAAACTCGTAGACCAGCAGTTAGGCGACGAACTCCGTAAGCGAGGGCATGAGGTGTTTATAGAGCCTTGTCTCAGAAACGGACGTGATACAGTCCTAAAGGTACAGCCTAACGTGGTAATAGTACCACCCGTAAGAAACCCATATTCAAGAGACTTCGTAGAGACTTGCAAGGGTTGGGGTATTGGAGTAGTGACTCGCCATACCGAAGCATCATGTTCATGGCAGGACTTTAACGCTATGGATCAGATAGATAAGCAAAGGAATATCATAGGCTTATACCCATATTTAGTCGATGTAGAGCTTGTTTGGGGTAAAGATGAGGCCGAGATACTTAACCGCAGAGGATGTGGATTCCCATCAGTTCCATGCGGGTCGTTTGCGGTGGACATTTACCATACCGACCTTGCAGGGCTTAAGAAGCGGGAAGCGTTCAATGAGAAGTACAAACTCAATCCTGACAAACCAAACTTGCTAATAGGTTCATCATGGGGATTTGCTGATAGCGCACCAGACCTGCAAATAGAAGAGATTAAGTCCTATTCACAGGAAGATACTGGCAAGCAAGAGTATATCAAGCTAATCAATGTTCTTAAGCAGGAAAACGAGTTTAATATCATCTTAAGGCCGCATCCAGGCATTGATATTACAGATTACAAGGCTTTAGGCGTTCCAATAGACATAGAGACTACAGCAACAGAACTATTATGCAACTGTGACGCTCTTATCCATTCAGGTTCGACAATGGCTATTGAGGCTCATTTGCTCAATATCCCAGCTTTTCAGTATGGTGACGTTAATAGGAAGTTTACGACAAATTGGTTCCAGACACCAAGCTCACCATTATCAAAAGTATCTCCGTACCTGAATGATACAAACCAGATACTGTCTGCAATACGAGAAGGCTCAAACGCAAGCGTAGAGGTGCTTAAAGAGCTTGAGGATGGCCGATATGGGGCGATGGACGGCAAAGCTACCCAAAGAGCCGCAGACGAGATAGAGAAGGTTGCAGGCGAGTTTAAGCTATGTTGGCCAAAGGCACACAGAGACTACTCGTTGCCATATATAGTAAAAGACCTAAAGAATTTGTTTACACCGACGCTGTGTGGGATATGTAAGGAAAGGTTCTTTATATTAAATCAGTCGTATTTCGATAAGGTTAAGAAGATGTTCATAGACAAACCAGTAGAATTACCAGAACATCTACAATGTCCACACTGCGGTGCGAGGGTGTTTAGATCGTAGGTATAATAATACAAGCTAGATTGGGCAGTACAAGACTTCCGGCTAAGGTAATGTTGATGTTGCCTACCGGAAGATGCGTGCTTGATGAAGTGATTCATAACTGTGAGCATAGCAAGCTGGCACAAAAAGTTATTGTTGCTACTCCAGATAAGGATTTAAAGCATGGATACACGTATATTGGCTCAGAAGACGATGTTTATCAGAGGTATGTGAATGCGGCTAAGAAGTTCAATGTTAATGTAATAGTTCGTATAACGTCAGATTGTCCGTTGATAAAGCCTCATATTATTGACGAGGCAATATATCAGTATAGAATATCCGGTAAAGAGTTTGTGTATAATTCAGATGAAGACGGTGGCGATGGGTTTGACGTTGAGGTTTTTAGCTTAGAAACCCTTATTCGGTACGGTAAAGACAAGGAACATGTTACAGGTAATATGCGAAAGAATGCAGATAAATTAAAGATTCCTTCTCCCGAAGAAGAAGGGAAGTCAATTGACACATTACAGGATTACTTAGATGTTTGTGAGATACTAAAATGACAGCACATAGCAGTGGAGACGGCGCAAGCTGGAACGAAACATTAGATGTTGACCAGCCTCACGGCCTTGATTATCAGGAATTTAACGACTTTAAGATAGGAGTAAGAAAGAGGCTTAATAGTGGACATACCACATTTGCCGACAATACAGTAGGTGGGATTCACATGCCTGGAGGTGCGGGGATACTCGGCATGGAGATAACGGACGCAGGTGGCGACATTACTGCGCCAATCATATCTGATGGCACGTTCCAAGGCAGAGGTATGGTATGGGGTTATGATGGCTCACAGGACGCGAGGCTATGGTGTTCTACTGCTGATGCAGAATCAACAGCGGCAACCGATTTTACATTATTGCTAATGCACCCAGACAAGCAATGGGCAGGCGGTGACGTTACATGGGCTGGGGCGCATGAGTTTGATGCTTCCGTAGATATGACTGGCCAGCTTTCAATTGATGGAGCGATAGACTGTTCTGTTCTTGTCGTAGATGGCTCGGCTGATATATCAGGAGCATTAGACTGTTCTGTTTTATTCGTAGAGCAAAGCGCAGACTTCTCCGATGCAGGATTTGTAGGAGATGTCACTATAACAGGAGTGTTAAAGGTTGATGGAACCGCCTCGGCATGGGGCGGGACTGAAGGAATAGGCTTGTTTTATGATCCTACAAGTTATACAGCAGCGGCAGATACTCAATCAACTACGCTTGGCAATGGCTTTATAATGAAGATGGGCAAATCGACTGACGATCCATCAGATAAGACTCCGATAGTATTTACTGTTGCATTTCCAAACGATTTAGTCACCTTGAGTCTGACTGGATTTAAGGCTGACGACGCAGCGGGAGATTCGGTTGGAGATATAACTAGCTCGAAGACAGGATTTACTCCAGACAGCGCAGCGGGAACTTGGGAAGGCTACAACTGGGTAGCAATAGGAAGATAATATGCCATCAAAACTAATACAAAGTCCAACGCAAGGAATAAATGCGAATCTGCCAGATACGCTCATAACTCAAAATGAGGCTAGTCGGCGTACGCAGAATATCCTATACGAAAACGGCCTTATGACAACCCCAGAGGGTTTTGTGGCTGTAGATATAGATACTGGGCTTGATGTAGAGTTTGGTAGTGAGTCGGTTAATACTAGTGTGCTAGGCATTTCCCCGTTCAGAGAACTTGACGGCTATAATCACATGCTCGCAGTTACCGGAAAGAAGATATTTGAACATGATCGTGTGAATGCGGATTGGAATGACATAACCCAAACTGGCCTTACAATGTCTTCTCAGTACCCAAACCCTGTAAGTTTCACAGAGACAGCAAACGGGTATGGAGCGTCAGATGCAGATAGGATTCATCTTAATGACAATACCTCACAGGCACAGGCATACTTTCACTCAATAGTGTGTAATGGTGGACTTAATAATATACAGAGATGGGCAGGTAGGTTTGAAACTGACTATGCAGATTTACTTGGCGGTGACGATTACCATGACGGAACAACACACAGAGCGCATCATGTATCTGATTTCAGATCAAGAATCCTCCTATTAAGTCCTCAAAACTTCTCTTCGTCTACAAATCTATGGACTCAGAATAATCAGCAGATTAGATGGGCAAGGCCAAATAGACCACAAACATTTGAAGGGACTGGTTCTGGCTCGGTGACATTGATCGACACTGGTGGTGCTAATATGTGGGCTTCTCCGATTGCAGGAACTCATGCTATCTACCAGTCAAGAGGGATATGGGACTTAAACTACGTCGGTGGAACTACGGTATTCGACCCACGCCCGATGGTACCTGATTTGGGATTACTTGCCCCACATCTCCTGTACGTTAAGAACAACGTGCATTACTTTGTAGGTTCTGATTTTAATGTCTATGCCTATTTCGGTGGTACTGTAAAGGAACGGCTCGGAGATAAGATTCACCCACTCCTTCAAGAGCAGTTAAGCTCGGAGTTCTCTGTGCGGTCGTGGATGAGTTTTGACGAGAACAATAGACGGCTATGGATTTATATTGTTCTTGACGGAGAAGATTACTCCACGATGGCTTATGGACTTGATATACGAACAGGCGCATGGCAGGTCAGAGACTTCAAAGATAAATATTCTGGGACTACTGGGATTAGTGCATTGTCGTTAGTAGGTTCTCAGTCATTCGTTACTGGAGATTCATATAATGCAGAACTAAACACCCTAAGCAAATATACATCGGATATATCAGACGGCGACCCTGGTGATACTACCATACGGTACGGTGATGTCTTAGAGGGTGATTTAACAACCAATAAGATAGACTTCTCTGTGATAGCCGATGCAGGCGACGACCT
>Ga0307928_10003630_pt1 | contig 11782 bp, 4 predicted proteins | sample AceLakmetagen232_FD_201815 | JGI IMG/M metagenome (GOLD analysis project Ga0307928, IMG submission 201815) | Saline water microbial communities from Ace Lake, Antarctica - #232 | ecosystem: Environmental > Aquatic > Non-marine Saline and Alkaline > Saline | place: Antarctica: Ace Lake...
CAAGTGTTCCGTGTACGTCTGCATTACGATCAACATCTAACGTATCAATATGTGCTGTTCCGTCTAAGAATAAATCTCTAAACTCAACAGTAGAAGTACCTAAATCAACTGTGTTATCCGACGCTGGGATTATACTAGCAGAAGAAGTTAAACCTGCTGTTGTTGTTTGTCCTGTTGTGGTAAATCCTCCAGCTGTTAAAGTACCGCTTGTTGTATCATCTCCATTATTAATTAAGTAATCTGAATGTGCTTGTGTATTATCTGCTATGTGTGAATTGGTTGCTGTGCTACTTCCGCCAGACCAAGTCACTGTTCCTGTAACATTCAAATTCATTGATACTTTAAAATCTCCAGACCCCTCAAGATTAACAAGGTAAGTGTCTTCCCCGTCATATCCCAGAGCAACATCTTGTCCCTCTCCTAATATTAGTGCATGCACAGAATTAGCATAATCAGCCATAGAAGAATCGCCGTCTAAAATCACTCTGCCTGTCGTGGTTATATCATTATTAAATCTATGCGCTGTTGTAGCACCGTAGTCCATATATCCATCAGCTAAACTATCAATATATTCATTTCCGTCTGTTTGAGTAAAATAAATTGCGTTCTCCATAAGAGCAATATTTTTTAAACGGATAGCAGTTGTTGCTCCTATATCCAAATATCCATCTGCAAGACTATCTATGTATTCATTTTCATCTGATTGAGTAAAAAATAGTTTATCATTGGCTCGTATTTTAGCAAAAGTCCCCTGTCCTGTTGTTGTTATAGCATTATCTTTAGCATCTATTGTAGTGCCGTCTATTTCTAGCTGTGTCGTTATTGTCGTGCTGTCTGTCGGACATACATCAAACTGTAATTTACTTCCAGCATATGTTGTAAAAGCCTGTGTAGTTAACGCTCGTATTCTTGCTCCTGTTCTGAAACTACCTTCGGCAGTACCAGTAGCACCCCTACCTTGAAAGTGCATTATTACTGTTCCGTCTGGTGCAACCACAGGATTTGTTATAGTACCACCCGATGCACCGACTTCACTTCTCCAGATTGAAGAGTTTCCTGATTGATTTTCAAATTCAAAACTACTTCCTATTAATTGAACTCTTAAAGTATCTGCTGCATTCTCAAACTTAAACTCACCAACTCTATCAATATCTCCTGTGCCTAGAATACTAGCATTAAATTGAGCATTACCAGTTGATAAGAATAAACCAGTTGTTGTTTGTCCTGCTACAGTTAAATCACCTTCAGCATCAACAATAAGCTTTTGAACACCTCCAACAGCTAATCCTAATAAAGTATAATTTGCAGTAGCAGTAGCTGGATTGATATAAACCGTTGCACCAGAAGCTATCGCACTCGTAGGTATTCCTGTGAATGTTCCTAGCTTAGTTGATAGATTACCAGTTCCAGTAAGATTAGCTGCACCAAAGTTTACAGCATCAAAATCAACAAATGTAACTTCATCATTTATCGTAACTCCTTCTGAGGAGATTAAGAGAGTATCAGTAGTAAAGGTAATTGAAGCGTCTTGGTCAGCACCAAAATATATTTTATTTGCGTCTGATGCTATTGTTATGTTTCCTGTTGTTGTTAAATTATTTGCACCCCAATCTCCACCGTATTCCGTAGTTGTTAAATGCTGATAGTCGTCTGCTGCTCCACCTTGTAATCCACCTAAATCATTATGAACACCAGCGGTCTGACTTGTGAACTGCGTGTCATAAGCACTTTCAATTTCCGTAAACAAAACAGCATCCTTACCTACAATTATCTTTGCTGCTAACCAAGCAAACTCTGTAATATGGTCAGGTAAACTTGCTGGGGGTTGTGCTGCTTGTGCTTTTAGTAGTTTATAACTACCTTGTCCATAGACTACCATCATGTGTCCGTCAGCGTCTACATAAACCCAATGAACACCATATCTGTTATTAGAAACAGGAGTTAGCCCAGTAGCTATGGCATTGTAATTAGCAGAGTCTATTGCATAAGCATCATTCTCAACCCAAGCAGGCGTACCTAAATCTCCATCATAATAATAGTATTCAAAAGTATTTGTTCCACCATCGCTCGTATCATATCCAGTAGTAGTGTTTCTTGTTAGTCCACCGTATACTGCTGCATCAGTAGAAGCTATATTAAGAGTTCCTGTTTCTGAAATAACTCCACCGCTTACTCTTGTTATTTCTCCAAATTGTTGAGTGAATCTTGATAAAACATTCTTACCTAATTCTGGAATAAACATACCAGCTTTAAATAAATGTAAGCCATCTCCTTCTTTAAAAACTTTGCCTAACAATATATTGGTTCTTATATCCGTTGGTTTAGATGTTCCATGTGTGATGAAGGGTGTAGTTGCGTGATAAGCCACATATATATAATTAGTACCTTCAGCTAAATCAGTAATAGTATCTACAGCCCAATAGAAGAATAGATTTGGGTCATCATCTGTGTCATTTGCTTTGATAATACCATCACCAGCAGCAACAGTTAAGTTACCACTCCCAGCATCTGTAAACTCTCCACCAGCGTAATATCCAGCAGCTTGAGTATGGTCGAACCATCTGTCTAGCTCTTGTCCACCTGGAACGTTTAATGATGCAAGACCAACAAGGCTAGAACCAGAAGCACCTGAAGCATTATCAGATAACCCTACACCATTAACATGATAATCTTCACCTGAAGCTAAATTTATATCGTCACTGAAAAGAAAATAGTCTTCATCTTCCATCCAAGTTAATGTTCCGTCATTAGATGATGAATTAAAGTTTAAAGTAATATCTTCGTTATTATTCTTACCGAACTGTACCTGGTTGGTAGTCATTAAAACTTGGTCAGTAGCAACTAATGTTAAAGCACCAACACCACCTGAATAAATCCATGTGTTAGCATCTCTGAAATAGATACCATAAGCACCAGACATATTAATATCGCCAGTGAGAGGATCATTTGAGCAGTCGAGTTTAAGAAATCTCGCATCAGCAGCAGCTTCAGTAAGCCAACTTCTTGTATATAATGTCATGTAACACGACCTGACTTTGCTATCCACCTCCATGCGTCTGTCGCTGTGACAACAACAGAGCCAAAAGGAACAAACCTATCATCTAAAGATTCACCAAATTTTAATGTAAATGAATAAGTTGCACCATCGTGATCGGTGATAGTAAAAGAAAGGTCGTTAGAAGATGAATCGTTAACAATAAAGAACTCCCTAGCTGTCTTGCTAAAGTTCAAAGTCACATTTCCTGTTTCAGATCCCATATCCAAAACTGGTGTCTTTACTCTTTGATCTGCATGATACGCGCCTTGAGTTATCATTCATTTTCCTTTAATAGTTTAACAATCATACGTTCAAGATTTTCAATTCGTTGTTCAAGTCTAAGAATTGTAGCTTTCTCTTTATCTAAATCCGCGCCTATCGTGAGTTGGTTAGGATGGGCGGTAGATAAAATAATATTGCGTCCTGCTATAATTTCAACCTCATTGCCAGAAATAACAAAATCGCCGACTTTAAGCGTGGTTTTGTTAATGTTAGGCGCAGAGATAAAAATCTCTTTATCTTTTTGAAGGAGTTTAATATTCTCGCCTTCACATAACTGGAATTTTGAAATATCTTTGTCTTTTAGTTTCATATTTTATCCTTTTAAGCCGCTAAATTTGCCATTGCTTTAAATGTTGGATCTGAATTATCTACTGTTATATTAGTTTCAGCAGAGTCAGAGTTAGTATCTAAAGTAATTGACGTTGCTGTTTTATAAACAACTCTGTAGGGACCTGTTGTAGGAAAACCAGCACTAACATCTACCCAATCATATACTTCAAAGTCAGAAGTATCTGCCATTCCTGTTATGACAGCTGTTGATCCATCTGTGTCCCCTGTTGCGTCCGTAGCTGATCCAAAAGTTCCACTTTCAGTACAAGCCCACCCTGGGCTTCCACTACCAGCAGCTCCAGTATTGAAAATAACACTGCCTTGCCCCCAGCCTCCTGCAGTAGGGGCTACTGCTCCAAACGATATTTTTCTTCCACCAAGCATTATGGAAAGATTAGTGGCATTCGCTGTTGCATCAATACCAAAAATAGTTTCATTCGTAGAAAGGTCTACATATCTAAGAATTCTTTTTACATAATTATTTAAAGATACTGTCTTATTCCAATCATTAGTTATTCCAGGATGAGAGTTTTCTACATTCAAACTTCTTGAAATCCATCTATTCTCAATATAAGATGTTCCTGATATTTCTATTTCTCTTAAAGCTGTATATGGCAATATAAAAATATTATCAATTACATTAGTATCTCCAAATGTTATTTTAGTATTATCAGTTGCGCCACCTTCCATGTGACCCATTTGAAATAAGCTAGAAGCTAAATGTTCAAAATACATAAATTGGTAGTTACTGTTCCCTGGCATTTCTAAACCAGTTCCAATAAAAGACCATGAACCAGAACTCGCGCCAGAAGCACCTTTTATATAAATACAATAAGGAGTGTCACCAGCCCAATATGTAGAAGTATATTGGATCTGACCACCAATAACTTTATTTGCGTTTACATAACTTCCAGCATCAGACGATACATCTACAAAAATCCCGTACTTACAATTAAAGATTGATTTAAGATAAATAGTATTATAAAAAGAAGATTTACTATCTGTACCGCCTAATTCTATTCCCTTACCAAACCATTGTATTTTTCCTGGTCTAAATACTCCGTAATAAGAATTGCGTATTCTTATAGCGGTAGAGGTATCAACAGCACCAGCACCCTCATCATCTTGAAAAGCAATGTCATATAATCCAAAAGGTCGTCTTGAATCTGCTGTACCACTTTGCCATCCGACTAACCCTGTTGCAGATAAACTACCGTCAAAGTCAAAGTATATTCCTGAGAATCCAGCTTTACCTTGAATTACAGCAGAACCAATTCCACGAAGAGTTATACCTTTGCTAATAACAATAGATTCAGAAATTATATATGTTCCTGAAGGAAAAACAACCTCGTCTCCACCACTAGCTGCTGCAATAGCTGCTTTAATCGCTACTGAATCATCAGTAACACCATCTCCAACTGCATCATATGCCTTAACATTGAATTGAGCTAATGCTGTCGCTTCTAGTGCGCTCGCTGCTGCATTAGTCTCAGCCGTCTCAGCATTCGTCTCAGCTAACTCAGCCGCTGTAACAGAAGCAGCGATTGAAGCAATCATCTCATCTGTTGTGGTTTGTGTAAAATCAACCTTAACAGAACGGTCAACTTCTTCTTGTATTTGCTGACACATTTGCGTAATTCTATCAAAGCCTGTTTCAACTGAAGTTAAAGGTATAGCACCTTCAGTAGCTACGTCAATTTGCTCTTGTTTCAAATCCAGCGTCCTACGTACAACAGCTTTTTGTAAAGGACTTGAAGTTAATACGTCAAGACCTGAAACAACTGTCGGATAGGTTACTATTTTAGTCGTCAAATCAACATCATATCCTGTAGTAATTAATGTACTTACACCACCTTCTGAAACGTAAATTTCTATATCAGCGGTTGTAAGACCTGTAACCGGAAAGGTTATCGCCCATTCTCTTGTAGCGTCGTCGCCATCGTAAATATCGACTAAAACTGTTGATGATACTGTCATGGTTATCTCCTATTGTCGTAATATTGAATTGCTTTTTTTGCTTTTTCTGTTATTTTGCTTTTTAATTTATTTATTCTTTCTTTATCATTTGAACTTAAAGATTTCTTTTTATTAATATTATTTATATCTTTTTTAATACTAGCTATTTCTTTATAATAGGAGTTCATTGTGTCGTATTTATTTAATATTTCTTTATTGTCGCTTTTAATTTTCTTTACTTTCTTCTGATCATTTTTATCTTCTGCTTTTTTTACTTGCTTTCTTACTTTCTTAATTTTACCAAATCGTTCAACAAAGTTAGCGTGTGCTGTAGAAACATGATCGAATCTACGAATACCAGCTAAATTCTTAATAATTCTTACTGGTCTTTTAATAGGTACACCAATAACAGGCTCAACAACACCACCAAGCATTTCAAAATAATCTAATGCGTTTTTATCGTCTTTTCCCATCTTCTGCCATGACCTTCGTAAATCATCAATAATTCCCATACTGAAAGGATCATAAGTATTCATATCTAGTAATTTTCTAGCTCCATATTCAACAGAATCTCTTAAAAAAGGAATAGCATTTACAGGATTAGTTGCAATAGATAATATCATCGTCTTTAAAAGATCTGGTAAATAATCTGCATCCTCGTCATCGTCTCCTTTCAATAAGCTACTTATCATTTTATACATATTACTTCCTACTACATGAGACGTTGCACCAAATAAAGCAGGTTGAATAACTCCATAAATTGACATTACTTTTCCATATTGTTTCGCGTCAATATCTCCATTCTTATACATAACTGTTGCATCTACCATTTTACGAGTGTACTGGTTAACAGTATTTTTAAACGCAAGAAATATTCTAGCAAATCCATTTTTACTGTTCTGAAAGTCTGATCTACTGGATACCAGACCTGATTGTTGAGCTTTTACAGTAGCTAATGTAAATACTTCCATAGCTTCTTCCATTGTCTTACCTTCAGCTAATTGCTGTTGTACTAAAGGATAACCACCATAAATAATAGCTGTAATATCTCCGGCTCTTGCAAAGAATGATACAAACTTAAACACATCCCCTCTAAAACTTTTTAATGTATTAGCTTCGTTTAATGCGATTTGTACTGCTTCATTATATCCTCTTTTAAATCGTTCTCTTATATAAGAGCTATTGTTCCACATGAAATCAAATGTTTGTTTAGGATTTTTTAATCCTTCTCCAAAACCTTTAGTCCAATCAACAGCTTTCATATTTTCCATATAGTTACCCATAGAAATTAACTGCTTTACAAGCACGCTTTCACTTAATCCTATCTTAGCAATAACCCATCCGTTTAATGCTCCGTTAAATAAACTAGATATAAAATCTGCATCATCTTGTTTTCCTTGAAGAGATAACATATCAATCTTTTTCATCAAATTCTGGTATATATCCGCGCCATACTTATTTTCAATCATATTTTTAACTTTACGATCTGAAAACATTTTCTTAGCTTCAATATATTTATCGTTTAATGATTCTATATACTGAGCATCATTTACATTTTTCATTAACTTACTTAGCGCATTTTTAAATATAGGAACAATATTCCCTGCTGATCTTGCTTTCGCTGCACTAGGTATATTGCTCTGCATAATAAGATCGTTGTTTATATCTATATCAAGCTCTGACGTTCTCATCCAATAATTCTCTACTTCTCCCATATCTCTTCCGGTTGTATCAATGAGATACTGATTATATGTATTCTTATTTGATTGAGCCACTTCTTGCCAATAATTAGCCATTTCTTTCTGTTCATCTGATAAAAGGTTAAGCATATCATTTACTTGTTCTTCACCATAAACATCATAAGCGCGTTCTTTTGTATGTTCATTCTTTATACCATTATAAATATCAATAATATCTAGTATTGACATATTATAAATATTGCCGTTTTCTTTATTTTCATATAATTTATACTTATTCTCACTAGCTTCGCTGATTAATCTAAGATAATCCCTATCATTTATGCCTAATATCTTTGCTGAATCTTCTGAAATCTTTCGTGTTTTCTCTTGTATTTTTGTAGTGTACTCAGCTTCTGCTGATTGAAGATCATACTTTTCTGACGTTTCTTTTCCGGCTATTGAATTAAGTAACGATTGATAATTACTAAGTCCTTTGCGATAAAAGTTAAATGCTCGTGTTTTCCAGTTAATTACATCTTCAGGTTTAACTCTATCCATCTCGTCAACTATTTCTTGTTTCTGTTCTTTGTATTCCATGCGTTCCATAAAGTCTACTTCATTCTTTGACCTAGCACCTTCGAGTTTTAATCGTTTAATATCCTTCTGTACTTGTCTGAATAATTCAACAGAGCTATCCATACCATTAGCTTTAAGAGATAACAAACGTTTCTTAATTAGATCTAACTCTGTATTAGCATCATCAGGAATACTATCAAGCATCGCTTGAGCCTGTTCTTTTGTTAGTTTGTTACCTTCTCGAATGCTATCAAATATTTTATTTGTATCGTATTCATAACGACCAACTGTCCTCTGACCTTTTTTAATTGGTTTAGTAGTCTTTAATTCTTTTTTTATATTATCTATTATTTTGTGTTTCTCAGATGACTCTGCAAATTTAGTTGCTCTTTCTTCAACACTCTTTAATGCTTTTATAAGTTTCTCGTCGGTGTTAGCGTTCTTAACTGTCGCTAATAACTTTGCTTTATCTTTAGCTTCCATTTTATAAGCATTGATATTTTCAATTAACTCTGATTGCATATCTTTAATTTTATCAGTTGCAAGTTTTTTACCTTGTCGGATTCCTGATTCGATATCTTTTACTTTTTGCTTTAATGTAGTAATCTCAGCTTTTTTAATAAACCTAGTTTTATTATCTTCAATAGTTTGTTTAAGTCTATCTGATTGATTATCTAAATCTTGTAAATATCCAGATAATTCATTCTCGCTTATTCCTAATTCACTTGCAACCTCATCCATTCCATTGGCGTTTTTATTCGTTGTACGATACTTAGCAGGTATTCCTTCGTATTCTTCTTGGAGTTTCCCATCCTTATATGCACGCACACTATTCTTCAAATCATTCTGTAGTTGCTTAACATAATCTAAAGCGTCTTTAGCTTGCTCTCCAATAAGTTTTTGGTCTTTTAATCCTTCAATCTTAGCGTCAAGTTTTGATTTACCATCTACTGCTTTAATAGATTTAGGATTAACTTCTTCTTTGTTTAATGCTATTGGCTTTTCTGCTACCTTATCTACCTTAGCTTTGTTGTAGATGTCGTCTTGCTGTGAATTAAGAAAATTTAATAATGTTCCAGTTCTAGGAAAATCTTCAGATGTAATATCAATTATTTCTCCTGTTTCTAAATCTTTTGTAGATTTTAAAAACTGCATAGATAACTCATCCATTTCATCAGGAACTTCGCCTTTTTGAAATTCCTCTGAAACCTTTTTTAATGCTGCATCTCTATTACCTTTTGGTGCAAATATAGTGCCTTCTAATTCATCTGCTCTTTTATTTATAAAATCTTCTAACTTCTTTTTGTCTTGTTCTAAAGAATTTTTAGCTTGAGATTTATTCCAAACATCTTCTAGTTGGTTTTTAGTTTTGATGTCTTTTGGATTTATAATAACTGTATGGTCTGCAAATACACCATCAACAACTAAAGTATTTTTAAACACAACAGAATCAAATCCATCTTTTTTTGCTTGTAAAACAATATTATTTGCATCATCTGGTAGTAATTGCTCATTCTTCATATCAATAGTTTTTGTATTTTTAACATCAGCATAAGCCTCAACAACATTAGCATTTGTTTTCTTACCCTCAATAATAAGAGAATTTTTTGATTGTCCTTCAGCGATTGCTTCTGCCTGTTTTCTGTTGGAAGTAAACCAAGAACCTAAAGTTGTAGCACCTTTTCCTGTTCCTTCTTTTTCACCAAATACTGTAAATTCTTTATTAGTTCCATGATATAAAGGTTTACCTTTACTACCAACAAACTCCTCAGCACTCTTATACTTCTTAGCTTCGGTGATTAGAGGGTCTGCTACTTCTTGAACTTCAACTTCTTGTTTATTAAAAGTCTTTAAAATAATATCTTCAACTTTAGCTCCATATTGCTCTGCTTGTTCATCTATTTGTTCTGCTAAATCTTTATTAGGATCTAATTGAGAAACCAAATCTAAAGCTTCTTCTTTTTTGTTAATATCTTTAATTTCTTTATTTATATAAGTATTTGCTTTTCTCATGGCAGCAGTTGTTGACATTCCAACTCCGCCCATTATCGTAGTAAGTAAAAACACCTGTGGAGCAACTTCTCTTAAAGCTTCCATAGGAGTTATTTGACCTTTTCCTTCTTCCCTCAATCCCATCTTCTCTTCAATCCCTGCTTGACCTATTTGAGTTATTGATTCAGTAAGTAATTCTTCAGAATACATAAATCCTAGTTTAGCAGTTATTTGAGGAATTGAACCTGATAATCCCATTTTAGTTAATGCTTTTGTCATTGGACCAGAAATAGCGAATCCAAAAGATGCATTACCTATTGCTTCTGGTAAAGCTTCCCACAATCCATATTGATGAGCTAAATTATCAAACTCTTCCTTTATTTGTTCTTGCTCTTGTTGTGTTATTTCTCTTCCATTTTCTTCTAATGATTTTTCATTGGCTGCTGTCACTACAGAATGCATAATTGAATATGTAGACATTTGATATGCTGCTAATCCAGAAGCAGATGTTCCAGTAGCCCAAGCTACAGGAGTTGCCCATCCCGCACTACTCAATGCAATAGGCGCGCCTACTGCCAAACCTGTACCCATAGAAGCTAAAGAATAAGCAATGTTCTCTGGCAACTGAGCTAAATCTTCTACTGTTATTGGAACAAAAGGAATGATAGTTTTGTTTGAAACGCCTTTTCTTCTAAGTTTTTCTATCTCTTTCTGAGAAGCTTCCATAGATTTATTTATTAAATTTTCATCAAAGTTTTGAGAAAAAATATCAACACCTTTTGCCCCTTGCATTTTCATAAATGATGCAACTACTTCTCCACCCACTCTACTTGTTGCATTTTTAACAACTTTTATTGTTGTTCCTATATCTACAGTTTCTTCTTTAGCTTTTCTAACAGCAGCAGGTGTTCCTTGAATAATATGACCTAATAACGGCTTATGATATCTTGTTAATGATTTCTGCATTAAAGAATTAAAAGGATCTGATTCTGCTTCTTTCATTCTTTGTTGTCTTATATTAGCAACATATTTATCTCCTGCACTATCATCTTTAGGATCAGGAATATATTTATCATCAATTTCAAATCCTTCAGGAAGCTCAGAAATAAAACCTTTTCCTTCTTCTTGAGCATAAGCATCGCTACCAAATATATTTAACCCACCTAACCCAAAAGTAGATTTTTTGTTTTTTTGTTCTTCTCCATAAAGTTTTAATTCATTAGAAAATGCCTCCATTCTTTCTGTATATGTTCCACCACCACCCTTCATCTTTTTATACTTATCATATTCAGTATGTTTTAAAACTTCTTCTGACGCTTCTTGATATTTTCCTTCATTTATTAATTTTATTGTTTCTGGAGATCCTCCAAGAACACCATGAAAATACGAATCAACTAAAAGCTCTTTTAAATTATTAGGATATTTATTAAAATTAGTTATTATATTTTTAACTTCTGGTATTCTTTCATTTATATCTTTATCTAACAAATCAAAAGCTTGTTGATCATTTATTCCTTTTAAGAAGTCCTCATCTTCTTTTATTTTATGACCAAATCCTATTGTTTGATTTCCTTCACCATCATCAAATGGTTTCAATCTGGGATTTAAATCCCTAGATTCATAAGGAATAATCGTTCCTTTATAATCAGGATCACCTTGCTCTATAGAAAATCCTTCAGGGAGATCTGATATAAATTCATTTGGTTTTTTAATTGTTATTGTTCCTAAATCCATTAAAGAGCCACCCATCTTCCGTTCTTATCCATTCTCATACGTTCACCTGTTTTATTATTTACTGCTATTGTTCCCTCTTTTACTTTCTGAATATTTTTAATATTTTTAACGTCATCTTTACCTATTGAGCTTGTTGGATCTATTTGCATTGTGAATGCTGCCTTATATCCATTAGATGTTTCTTTAATATCTTCGT
>Ga0307928_10003631_pt1 | contig 11780 bp, 22 predicted proteins | sample AceLakmetagen232_FD_201815 | JGI IMG/M metagenome (GOLD analysis project Ga0307928, IMG submission 201815) | Saline water microbial communities from Ace Lake, Antarctica - #232 | ecosystem: Environmental > Aquatic > Non-marine Saline and Alkaline > Saline | place: Antarctica: Ace Lake...
TGAGTTATGAATCCAGTAGCCATCGGCTTTGTTATTGGTTTTTTGGTTTCTGCCATCATAGCGTTGCTGTTGATTGGAAGTAGGTTTCCTCCACTTTCATTCTGAGTAAATGAAACCGGATGAAACCAGGGCGAGACGGGAGGTTGTCCTGCCCTGGTTTTGCATTCACGGGTTCGAAACGAGAATACGGGTATCTAGACTATTCTCTACCTACTCCACGCCTGATTACCGACTTGAGATGTTCTGCGATTCCTTCAAGTTTAGCGCGATTGGTTTCTGGTTCTTGCATGATTACAACTGCATCGACGACCAGTTGTAGGTCGGTACTGCCCTCGGCGGTTTCAATTCGTACTAGATTTTCCATTTTTTCTTTCCTCCTGAAACCCATTATACACCGAAAAAGCTGATCATCTTCGTTTTTCGAGGAGAAGATTGTCCGTTAAAAAAGGGAGACATTCATCACCTAAGCTGTATAACTTACTACAGGACTAAAAGACTACAAACACTAATAGACCGTAAGTTATCAAGTACTTCTCGGAGAGGGGTATGATGTTAGTATAGGTTTATAGTTCAAAGTCAAGAACACTAGACTGATAGTACTAGTAGATTCATAGAATCATACTCGCGCAGGCGCGTGATGTATATAGGGGGAGAATTCTAGCCCTTGACAAACAGCTGAGAAATATCGTACAATGTGTTTAGGAGAGAAAAGTAACAGGCATTATTGGGGCATAAGGAGCAAAAAGGTGACGAATGTCCTGCGGAGATTACTTGACGGCGTCATGTTTTTCGGGTATAATGTTTTTCAAGATGAAAATTCATATGCTTGAGTGCAACGATTGCGGAACAAAATGGACGATTTCGGGATTCTTTCTTGATGACGGTGAAGAGATTTTTTGCCCTCATTGCGCTTCTGAATCCTACCGGGAAGACGCTACAGATGACGTAGAAGAATATGCGCCTCTGAAAAATGCAATGGGATGGGGAAATGGCAAGGGATAAACTTAACCGCAAGCTTGACATTGGTGACTTTGTATGCTATCCGACAATGAGGAACGGATCTTTAGGAACAAACATAGCTTTCATCGTTGAAATTGGTCCTACTGGTACAAATTATTTGAGGGTAACGATTCCGACTAGACGAAGAGGAGAGGTTGTCTTGTTCACGAGGCGTATTTATCGGCCTGACAGATGTATAAAAGTTGACCTGAACAAAGTGAAGCTTGCTGCGGCATCAACTGAGAATGCAGAATATAGGGAAGAGTTAGACGTGATAATTGAAACACATAATGGGTTGTTCGCATAGCGGCAATTGCTCTGGATTGTAGATCCGGCGTCCAAAGGACTTCGTAGGTTCGATTCCTACACAGCCCACCACGTAAGAAAATAACATCTGGGAGGGTGATTATTATGAAAGTTGACAAAGCTGTATTCGCGGCATCGAAGGCTGGCAACATTCCGTTGGCACAGCCGGTAGCAGCACGGGTAAGAGGCAAGGACGTTGTGTTGGTTTCAACAGAACTTGGTACTTTGAATATCGAGACAGGCAAGATTGTTGACATCAAAGATATTTCGTCTTACGGCGAGATTGATGCAATGCTTTCCGTGGTTAGCACGGCGAAAGTAGAGAGCGAAGCCAAGATTGGCACAGAGGTTGGAGTAGCGTGGGTAGTTGAGACAAAAGACGGCAAACACTGGTTCCATTGCTGGGCAACAAACTACACGTTCCCATATACTTCCACCAAGCCGAATTTGACATTGAAGGGGAGCGGAACACTTCCAACGATCTACAAAATGAAGTCGTCAGCTGTTAAGACATCGAAGAAGATTGCCGGTTCGAAAGTTATTGCAGTCACTGTGAATCTGGGAGGTTAACATGGCGAAAAAGATGTTTAGCGTGATTGAGACTGATGCATTTGCGATCCAGTTCATGGACGGAAGTTTCTACAACGGGCTTGACGGCTGCTGGAAGAGAAATAAGCACGGAATGTTGAGGCCAATGCATCTGGTAGATCGTGTGAGGTTCTCAAACGATACTCTCAGGACGTTTAAGACGTTGGCGGGAGCAGACAATCAAGCTGCTTCGCTGAAATCTCATGCCCTTAGCTGCGATGTTATTCCTGTGCGTATAGGGATATTCCCGCGATAATCAGGCGAGCGAAATTAACGGAGGTCAAGCGAACGGCTAGCGGTTCGTTTTGAAAACGAATAAGGGCGAAAAGCCTGTGCAGGTTCGAATCCTGTGGCCTCCGCCAGAGATGACTTGACGGAAGGGTAGAAATGTGCTATAATGAAATATCGAGGAGTGAGACATGAAAGAAATGATGCGATTGCTTTTTGGGATTGATAACTTTGTGGAAACAGCTGAACGTGCTGGTATCAGGGAAGGCGATTCCAATGCGTTTGATATTGCTAACATTGCTATCACTGCGAAGTTCGACAAGGTGATTAACGACACAGAGATGGCGATGTTGATGTATGCTGCAGGATACTTGCATGCCACAAACGAAGCTAGGGAAGAACAGATTTCCTTCTTTGAAATAGACGCTTAAAAGATAAAAACTTGGTATAGCCTAATCTGGTAAGGCTCTTGCCCTGGGAGCAAGAAACTATGGCTTTCGTTAAACTAAAGGGATGCAATATTGTCAATGAAAATGAAAGTTTGCGCGATGTGTGGCAAATCTTTACCGTTAAGTTTCTTTCGGTCAAGATCAAGCCACTCGCGGTACAAGCAACCGTACTGCGATGATTGCAAGCGCAAATATGACAGAGAGTGGTATCGTAAGAACAGAGAAAAAAGCAACACGAGGCGGAAGGTTACAAGAAAGGTAATCAGTACCAGGAATAGAGAATACCTGGATGATGTTTTGATAAAAAGCGGTTGTATTGTTTGCGGAGTAAGAGATGTCAGAGTTTTAGAGTTTCATCACCGCGACCCATCGAAAAAGGATTATAATGTATCCGAACTGGCCGCGTCGTATAGCTTAGATAGGATACAAAAAGAAATAGATAAATGCGATGTTCTATGCGCTAATTGTCATAGGATTGAGCATTCTAATCGGAATGTAGATCTGTAGCTTGGTAGCAGGCTGGTTTTGGGAACCAGTGAGTGTACGCTCCCCGTAGGTTCGAATCCTACCATTCCGACCACAGGCACCAGCTGCAGGAATGACGGTTACTTCTATCGGAAAAACAGACAGCCATTAAGTTGGCATACCCGTCTCCGACCGTTGCGGTGCTTTAAGATTAGGGACTAGCTGCAGATTGCGGATACTTCTATCATACAGAATCTGGATGTTGTGCGAAAGCACGAGCCAGACCCAACACGCCGCTATCGAATATTGCAGTCCCTGAAACATGCGAGACACTAGTTGTAGATTACGGATACTTCTTCTAATGAAACTGGCTACAAGCCAATAACCGTAGTCGAATGTTACAGTGTCTCAAACTATGCTCCTAGCTGAAGATTACGGTTACTTCTTATATGGAATAAAAACACTGTATTCGCATGTTGCAGGAGTTTTATTGTTGAATTTTATAGTCGGGCGACCGGAAATATGCGGTCGGTTCTGTGCGCTGATGTTGCAGGCAATGCCTAGCTGGTGAATACAGATACTTCTTACAGACATAGCGGAGGTACTGACTATGTTTACTTGATGAGATGTAGTTGCTGTACAATTACGTACAAGCTGAAGAGGAGGGAATTATGCAATCGAACAAGAAGATTATAGGTTTAGCGCCCAGGACTCACGAAGGCGCTGTGGTAAATAGAACTACGGCAGAACAAGACTTGATTAGGTCGGTCCTTTCATGCATGCTATTCGAAGACACGTTCTATGAGTCAGGAGAAAGCATTGCTGAGAGAATTACAAGTTTGGTTGAGAACGTCGAGCCTTATTTTGCTGCGAATCTTGCTGTTACAGCGAGGACTGATTACAATTTGAGGCATGCGCCTCTCTGGTTAATTGCTTCATTGCTCAAAGACAAGAAGAACAACAGCCTTATCAGGGACTTGGTTTACAACGTAATCCAACGTCCTGACGAGCTAGGCGAGATTCTTGCTATGTTCCTTGGCGATGCTGCGAGTGACCCGCATAAGAATAAGTCTATCCCTAGACAATTGAGGCTTGGTATTGCTGACGCATTCACCAAGTTTGATGCCTACAGGCTGGGTAAGTACAACCGCAAGGATCGTGCTGTAACGCTTCGAGACGCTATGTTCATCTCACGGCCAAGGCCTAAGAATGATGAACAAGCAGAAGTATTCAAGAGGCTAGCAGACGATACTCTTGAGTCTCCGGACACCTGGGAAGTTGCGTTGTCCGCAGGTGCCAGCAAGAGAGAAACCTTTGAGAGGCTAATGGCAGAAAACAAGCTTGGTGCAATGGCTGCTATTAGAAATCTACGCAACATGACAGAAGCTGGTATTGATACTTACAAGATCAAGGAATACCTACTGTCTCTGAATGTTAGTAGAGTTTTGCCGTTCAGGTTTTATGTTGCGGCAAAGATTGAGCCAGTTTTCGAGACAGAACTAGAAACTTTGATGCTTAGGGCTTTGGAATCACAGCCTAAGTTGAAGGGTAAGACTAGGTTGATCATTGATACATCTGGATCTATGCAGACGACTATCTCCGGAAGGTCGGTAGTTACTGCACAAGAAGCCGGTGCTGTGCTTGGTTCTATGATCAGGGAGTTAGGAGAAGAGGTAAGAGCCTTCTCGTTTGCTACTACCACGATTGAAGTTCCTGCACGTAGAGGCTTCGCGTTTGTAGATTCATTTAAGTCTGGACAGGTTGGGCATAGTACTGACTTCCAGCAAGCCTATAGGTTTGCTGAGAGGGCAGCACCAGGATTTGACAGAACGATCTTTGTCTCTGACATGCAGTCATGGACTGCGGTACAGCCACCTGACAGTATTGGTTATATGATGGATGTCTCGTCCTACGCGAATTCTATCGGATATGGGCCATGGGTTAATATTTGTGGCTTCTCAGCTGCGGCTTTGAAGTGGATGGTGGAATTCGAACAAGGGCTTTAGCAATATTCCTGGACCCTACTTAGCATATGGGCAAATGCCAGGAACCAGGGAGGGGGAACGTGGCTAAACGTCTCCCCTCCGACCATATACGGAAGCATGTGCAGAAATGGATATTGCAGCGTCCTGCTAAGACGTAGACCGAAAGGTTGTGTAGGTTCAAGTCCTACTGTTCCCGCCAATGAACGAGAAGAGATGCCCAAGATGTGGCAAGATTTTTAGCAAGAGTGAGTTCCGAGGGGCCTTCTGCAAGCCTTGCAAAAGGGAGTATGACAGGGAGTTTTACAAGAAGACACAACAGCGTAGGAGGGAGATTGCTCGCGAGTCAGAGACTAAGGCTAAAATAAGAAATAGAGAGTACGTGGCAAATTATCTTGCGAATAATCCATGCGCAGTGTGCGGAGAAAAAGACGTAGACGTTCTTGTTTTTCATCATAGAAAGCCGAGCGAAAAGAGAAACAACATAAGCATCATGGCGAAAGGTCACTTTAGCTTGGAGTCACTTATTGAAGAGATTGGTAAATGCGATGTTTTGTGTGCTAACTGTCATGCGAGAAAACATAAACATGTTAGGAGTGGCCGATAGGTAAGGCACTAGGTTGTGGTCCTAGCCCAATGCGGGTTCGAGTCCCGTCTTCTAACCCAGAGGTGAGTATGAGAGAGACTGGTTATGAGACTAACGCCATAAAAAAGGTGTTGAACATACGTTTTCCTTCCGAAGAAAAAATGGAAGAGATTATAGACGATTTCATTCCAGAGTTTCTCGAACTAGCTGCTAACAACAGCACTGAAGAAGAATGGATGATTTGCTTCAATAAATATGTCAACAAGTATCGAGAGTGGCCTGCAGCAGTGTCTTTCATGATTGTCAAGTTCATTGGCTTTTCAGAAGGATATTCTACGCTGTTTGACGAATTGCCTCCAGAAGTTGCTGCGGATTTGACAAACGATGGCATGAACGATATACTTGATGAGTTCGATTCATAGGTCTGTAACTCAGAGGAAGAGACTTTGCCTTACATGCAAGGAGTCGCTGGTTCGAGTCCAGCCAGACTTACCAGTTCCAAGGGAGGGACAATATGAATAAAGCTGAAGAGACTATAGTGCGAGAGATGCCGATGTACAAGGCAATCAAAGGGCCGTTTGCTGTATTTACGATGGAAGATGTCACTCGGATTGCTATGAGAATGACTCGCGTCATGACAAAGGCTATGGTCGGTTGCGACTCTCCAGAGGTAGTTAATACTAAGGCGTTGCTTGAAGCTGTGGAAGATGGCGAAGACATTGTGCTGATGGCTCTTATGTTGGCCGAAGCCGAAGGTTATTCATCTGCGTTTGAAGAGTAAAATACAACGGTCCGTGGTCCAATTGGTGAAGGCACTTGTCTCATAAGCAAGATGATGTCAGTTCGAATCTGACCGGACCAATTAGAGTTTAAGGGAGGAAGTATGAGTAAATCTAAGACACACCTGTTAGCAGAAAAGCTTTCCGGAAAGGATATCGGAGAAGAGCAGTTTGTTGATGTACTCAATAGAGTGGCTGCCGCTGCAAAGATTGTTACGATAATGAATGGCGGCGTTATGGTCTACGGTATACCCGGTGACGAATATGTAGAAATCCTTGATTTCTTCGATGAAGAAGAGAAGATGCTTGCGGCAATGTTAATGGCAGATCTTGCCGGATTCAGTTTTGGAAGGAAGAGCGGTTAGAAAGATATGTGGGTTTATGGCGCAACAAGGTAGCGCAGCGGACTTTTAATCCGAAGGTTCTGGGTTCAACTCCCAGTGGACCCACCACATTGGTCTTTAGCCAAGTTTGGTGAAGGCAATTACTGAATTCAAAGAATGGGGTTGGTGTTGTTGGGCAGAAAAACTGACGGAAAAACACGTCCGTGTAATCGCTGCGGGAAAGAGTATGACCCGAAGATAATACGAGGCAAGTCTGGTCTTTGCGGAAGTTGCAGGACAACTGTTTACAGGCAAAAACTCAAAGCGAAATCCGTCGCCTATAAGGGTGGAAAATGTATTTTATGCGGTTATAATAAATGTATAGCCTCTTTAGTCTTTCACCACGTAGACCCATCAACTAAAAGTTTTGCTGTGTCTGAATATTCAGTACTGTCTGAGAAAAAAGTATTCGAAGAGCTTGACAAATGCGTGTTGTTGTGCAGCAATTGTCACGGAGAGGTAGAAAATGGTTTAGCTGAAATCCCAGAAGGTTGGGAAAAATATAATTGGCGAGTGATGTAAAGGCTGCGTAGCAGACTGATATTCTGTTTGACTAGGTTCGATTCCTAGCTCGCCAACCAGAGAAGGTTCAGCGCTATTGCGTTGATTAAATGTTCGTCTAGTGACAGCCTTCGACATAGCCGAGTGATGGTAAATGGCAAACCTAGTCGTTCCAAAAATGACTGTTTGTGGGTTCGAGTCCCACTTCGGCTACCAAAGGCACCGATGAATACTGAGAATCTGACAGTGCATGAGGCAGTCGCGAATGCCGATGAATTCATCTTAGGAAAGTCGGTGTCTATTCTAGATCTGTAACTCAGTGGCAGAGACTTTGCTCGACATGCAAGGAGTCGTTGGTTCAAATCCAACCAGATCTACCAGTGCAGCCATTTTTGTCTACAATCGCATGCTTTTTTGTCTGCGGGTGTACCCAAAAAAGGTATGATCGTACCCAAAATTGGTACAAAGGAGCTAAATTATGAAGAAAATAAAAGTGCTTTCCGTTATAGCGATTATGACAGTTGTAATGGTAGCTATATTCGGGTGCCTTCCGGGAGAAATTGTGCCTGATAATCAATCTCCGATAGCCTTATTCACGGCGACCCCGAATACTGGGAAAGCACCACTAACTGTTAGTTTTAATGGAGCAGCTTCTACAGATCCAGACGGAGAAATCTGGGAATATGAATGGACGATTGGCAATGGTACGACTATGTTTTTGTATCCTCAAGTAGAATATACGTATTATGAACCTGGGGATTATATAACACGTCTAAAGGTAACTGACAATGAAGGGAAGTCTAGTGTATCTGAGAGCCTAGCGGTGTATGTAACAGCGGCTGATATTGTTCCAGAGATTGAAATAATTGTCTCGGCTTCAGAAGACGATATTGAAATTGTTGGCAGTGAAGTTGCATCATACGAGACGCCAGACGGAGATATATGGTTTCTTATTATCCAAGCTAAAAATGTGTCAGTGCAAACGTTCAGTTCAGTAATTATGCTGGCGCGTATGTTTGATTCTGAAGGGGTAATTATTGGGCCAGCTTCAGGTGTCATATTGTCAACTGTAGAGCCTGGATTTACCTATGAATGTAATATGATGTTGATGTTCATACTAGACATAAACAGAGTAGACACGATAGAGATTACCGAGATAAATACGTAAAGGGGAGAAATGGATTTCAATGAATACCAGGAAAAAGCTACAGAAACAGTTTCTTATCCTAAGTCTCAAGCTGTATTCTATCCTACCTTGGGATTATCGGGAGAAAGTGGAGAAATAGCGAATAAAGTAAAGAAAGTTATGCGTGGCGATCCAGGCGCAGACTTCAGTGGTGTCTCAGACGAACTAGGAGATGTCTTGTGGTACCTCGCGGCGATAGCTACGGACCTTGGCGTCACTTTGGAAGAGATAGCCAATAAGAATATCGAGAAGCTGCGCGACAGGCGAGCGAGAGGTGTAATTAAAGGGTCAGGAGACAATCGATGATCTAGGAGGCTGCTATGAAGGAAACAAGACTACGACTGAAGTCATGGTACGAATGGGACGCCCTGACTGATTGGCGAAAAGTTGAATCCTTCCAGGCTGGAGAGAGGAAAAAGATTAAGCGAGGGTACAGGAAAAGAGTACGTAGGTCGTTCAGGAAACTTGTAAAGGAAATCGATGATAACTGATCTTGTTGGTAGAGGATTTACTATCGGAGACATTGTAGCGTTTGCGCGTAGGGAAAAGAAAACTGGAAACTATACATATAAGGCATCTAGGATGAATCTAGGTGTTGTTAGAGGGATAAGCAAGAATGATAAAGTTCTTATCAGAATGCCTTCTGGTTTTGAGGATCGGGAAGAGCAGTACGATACGTGGTTGCGGGATGAGAAAAATACAATTGTCTTGTCTCAATTCGTGATACCTGAGATAGAACAGTTTCAAGAGTTGTTTGACATTCGTAACGATTTACTGTAAGATACAAATGTCCATGTCGTCCAACGGAAAGGGCGTCGGTTTGCGGAACCGAAGATCTGGGTTCAATTCCCAGCGTGGATTCAGGACGTGTGGCGGAACGGCATACGCATCGGTTTTAAGAGCCGACGGAGAATATCTTGGAGGTTCGAATCCTCTCACGTCTATTAGATTATAATATGGGGTTGTGGCGAAATTTGGCATACGCGCTGGTCTTAGAAATCAGTGGTGAAACATCCATGGAGGTTCAAGTCCTCTCAACCCTACCACTATGAAAACAACAGTGAAATTAAATGACACAGAAATGGAACTGGCGATGAAGATATCATGTATGCGTTACGGCTCTAATAGGTTAGCCGGAATCAGAAACGGAAAAGTTGGTAACCAGTCCGATTTTGAAACAGAGTTCATCGGGATGTGTGGAGAGATAGCGTTCTGCAGGATGTTCAATATCTATCCGGACTTAACAATTGTTGCGGGAGGCAATCCATACGATTGCTTGTTAGGAGGCACAAGGATTGACGTAAAGACCACACATTGGCTTAATGGCAAACTGCTCAGTAAGGCGAAGAATGAGTACCCTGAGATAGATGTCTTTGCGTTAGTTGTGGGAGAACCAGCTAGCATGGAATTTACATTCGTTGGATGGCAAACTTACAAAGAACTGAGGATGAAAAAGAATATTAGCGAGCAGTTCAAAGGCAGTTATGCTCTGCCTCAAGATAAACTTGAAACACCTGAGAAACTGCTTGCTTACGTGATGTAGGACAAATGTCTAGTAAAACCGACTTGACGGATGGATGTTTTTATGCTATAATGCAATTATACGAGAGTCGTAACAGACTTGAGGCTGTTGGTTCGGGGGAGAGGTTAGGGCTTAAATGTCCGGCTATCCCTAAACAAATTTCGACAACAGCCGATTTTCATGATTGCTCCTTCTTTCATGATGCTCCAGTCTTGGGCCTGGACTTAAACTAGGCCCAATACGAGCCAGAGGCGACGGTTGCCGAATAGACTCCAAATCTATTGCCGACGGGGTTCAATTCCTCGCTGACTCGCCAGCTGTTATCATCTAAACGGATTAGGACACTTGGTTTTCATCCAAGGAAATGTGGGTTCGATTCCCACTAGCAGCACCAGGGCTTATAACTCAGCTAGGGAGAGTACTCGCCTTGCAAGTGAGAGGTCGTCGGTTCGATTCCGACTAGGTCCCCCAGAGGGAAAGCCGCTTCATGCCCGTCCTGCATAGGCCGGTGTCATTAACTAGGCTTGACTTATGCTTTCAGAGTAAAGTGCAATGCTCGTTGATGAAATGGTATCATGTGGAGCTGTTAACTCCTTCTTGGACGTTCAAATCGTCCACGAGCAGCCAAAACTTCTATTCGGCTCGCCCAGCGAATAGCGCGAACTTGAACTACCGTTTAAGTGGAGCGAAAGTTACTGGGCCTTATGGGGATGTAGTCTAGTCTGGTCCAAGGCCCTGGATTGTCGATCCAGAGACCGTCGGTTCGAATCCGACCATCCTCGCCAGATACATCAAAGACCAAGGAGGTCAACGATGAATAGCAACAAGAAGAAATCAGTACAGTTAGGAATGCCTCATGGAACTGCAGCAAATAGACTGCGTAAAGCGATAATGTTTGATTTTGCAAAAAGGCTTGAATTAGACGTGTGTTATCAGTGTGGCAAGAAGATCGATAGCGTTGATGAACTGTCGGTAGAACACAAAGAGCCTTGGTTAGACAGTAATGACCCTGTCGGTAAGTTCTTCGACCTTGGGAACATCGCGTTCAGCCATCTTAGTTGCAATTGCGGTTCTGCAAGGCAGACAAAAATAAGTGTTGTTCGACATGGTTCTCAGTCCAAGTATTCCTATGGATGCAGGTGTGATCTGTGTAAAGCCGCGCACTCGGAATACTATAAGCCAAAGACATGAAAGAAATAGTAGGGGTGAATCCTTACATAATGCTTCGTCGTTCAGCGGCAGGACAACAGACTCTGACTCTGTTAACCTAGGTTCGAATCCTAGCGAAGCAACCAGGGATTTTACAAAAGCAATAATGTAACGCCTAGGAGGTGGAAGATAGTGGTTCTTCCAGTCCCCAACAATGCACTGTAGGAAAAAGGCAAACCGCACGGCTTTGACCCGTGGTCGATACTGGTTCGAATCCAGTCGGTGCATCCAGCGGTAGTAATTCAATTAGGAAGAATACTTGGCTTCCAACCAAGAGGTTGTCAGTTCGATTCTGGCCTGCCGTACCAGCTTGACAAAAGCGTAGCAATGCTGTATGATGTAGCAACGTCGGCTACACAGCAAAAGAATTTTGGTGGAGGTGGAAGCAAATGGAAAATGTGATTCACGAAGTAACAGGGTTTGTGAAGAGCGGACCTAAGTACTACGAGGAGGATGGAGTCTATGTCACTACTGTTCGTATTGGCAAGCAAGTTGTTGCTATTGGCGATGGTGTATCTGACCCTACTCATCTCTCAAGAATGTTGAAGCCAGGAGTGAAGTATCGGGTAAGGATTAGCGAGGTTTAATAAGTAATAA
>Ga0307928_10003632_pt1 | contig 11780 bp, 17 predicted proteins | sample AceLakmetagen232_FD_201815 | JGI IMG/M metagenome (GOLD analysis project Ga0307928, IMG submission 201815) | Saline water microbial communities from Ace Lake, Antarctica - #232 | ecosystem: Environmental > Aquatic > Non-marine Saline and Alkaline > Saline | place: Antarctica: Ace Lake...
GGAAGTTTGCTCGTCAGGGTTTTAGGTGTTTGAAATGTAATGAGAAATATAGGCGGCCGCCGTTGAAGGGGAGTTGTACTAAGTGTGATGGGAAGATTATTTTTACGATTAGTGAGGGTTCTGTTCGGAAATATTTGGAGCCGGCGTTGGAGTTGATGAGGAATTATAAAATTTCTAGTTATACTAAAGAGGGGATGGAGTTGACGCAGGAATACATTGAATCGATTTTTGGGAAGGGTGAGAAGCAGGAGACTCTTAGTGTCGTACCTAAAAAGAGTATCTAAATTTTTTTAAAGTGGATTTGGTTTTTTTATATATGGGATTTGTGCATCTGCATCTGCATACGGAGTATTCGTTGTTAGATGGGGCGACGAAGATTTCTGAGTTGTTTGAGCATGTTAAGAGCATGGGGCAGGATTCGGTTGCGATTACGGAGCATGGGAATATGGGGGCGGTGATTAAGAAATACCAGTTGGCGAAAAAGGCGGGTGTGAAATTGATTATGGGATTTGAAGCTTATATTACACGAGATTTGAAGAGTCGGGAGAAGGATGATAAGAATTTTCATTTGATTTTGTTGGCGAAGGATTTTGAAGGCTATAAGAATTTGGTGAGGTTGACATCGATTGCGAATAATGAGGGGTTCTATTATAAGCCGAGAATTGATAAGGAGATTTTGCGGAAGTATTCGAAGGGTTTGATTTGTATGAGTGCTTGTCTTGCGAATGATATTGCTCAAACTGTGATGGGTGGCGATGAGGACAAGGCTAGGAAGTTGATTGAGGAGTATGTTGATATTTTTGGGAAGGAGGATTTTTATTTGGAGGTTCAGAACCATGGGATTCCCGAGGAGGCGAAGGTTGTTGAGTTTTATAAGAGGGTTGCTCCTGAGTATGGATTAAAGATTGTAGCGACTTGTGATTCACATTTTTTGAAAGAGGAGGACGCTTATTCTCATGAGGTTTTGTTGGCGATTCAGACTAATGGGGATATGAATTCTGAGAAGCGGTTTAAGTTTAGTGGTTCTGGTTATTGGGTGAAGAGCGAGGAGGAGATGAAGAGGGATTTTGATGATGAGTTTGTTGATGTGAGTTGTGAGATTGCTGATAAGTGTAATGTTGAGTTGGATATGGGAGAGCCTATTTTTCCGCATTTTGATTCGCCGGAGGGGATGACTCATAAAGAGCATTTGTATAATTGGTGCAAGGAAGGGGTTGATAGGATTTATGGGGATAAGGACAATTATAGTGAAGCGATTGATCGGATGAATTTTGAATTGGGCGTTATTGGGAAGATGGGGTTTGAGGCTTATTTTTTGATTGTTGCGGATTTTATTCAGGAGGCCAAGAAATTTTGTCAGGTTGGTCCTGGTCGTGGTTCGGGTGCTGGTTCGATTGTTGCGTATGCTCTTGGGATTACTCAGTTGGATCCTTTGGCTTTAGGACTTTTGTTCGAGAGGTTTTTGAATCCTGATAGAATTTCGTTGCCGGATTTTGATGTTGATTTTGGAGATAAGGATATTGTTTTGGATTATGTTCGGAAGAAATATGGTGAGGATAAGATTGCTATGATTGGGACTTATGGGACAATGAGTGCTAAAGCTGTTTTGAAAGATGTGATGAGGGTTTTTCGTGTTTCGTTTGAGGAGGCGAATAAAATTACGAAGGTGGTTAATGAGAAGACGATTCAGAAGAGTTTGGATGCGGAGAGAGATGGGCATTTGACTGTCGAGGCTGAGCAGCTTCGGGAATTTAAGCGTCGGCATGAAAAGATTTTTGAGATTGCGCAGAGGCTTGAGGGTTGTGTTAGGCATAAAGGTGTTCATGCCTGTGGGGTTGTTTGGGGAAAGGAAGCTATCACGGAGTATATTCCTACTTATGGTAAGAAAGTCAATGGGGAGAAGGTGGATGTGATTACTCAGGTTGAGGGTCCGGATATTGAGACTTATGGTTTGGTGAAATTTGATTTTCTTGGGTTGGAGACTTTGAATATTATTAAGAAAGTTTTGGATGCGACGGGGAAGGATGGTAAGTGGCTTGAGAATATTCCGATGGATGATGATTCGGTTTATGAGATGTTGAGGGAGGGGAAGACGATTGGGGTTTTTCAGGTTGAGAGCGAGGGGATGAGGAAGACGTTGAAGAGTGTACAGCCGACTTGTTTTGATGATATTATTGCGATTGTTGCTTTGTATCGTCCTGGGCCGATGCAGTATTTGGAGACTTATGGAAATCGGAAGCACGGGAAGGAAAGTGTTGATTATCCACATCCTAAAGCAGAAGAGGTTTTGGCACCGACTTATGGGATTATGGTTTATCAGGAGCAGGTTATGCAGTTGTCTAGGGTGTTGGCAGGTTTTAGTCGTGGAGAGAGTGATGTTTTGAGAAAGGCAACCGCTAAGAAAAAATTGGACTTGATGCATAAGCTTGAGGGCCAGTTTAAGAAAGGATGTATTGAGCATTCTGAAATGGAATCTGTTACGGTGAATAAGTTATGGGATGATATTGTAAAATTTGCAGACTATTCTTTTAATAAATCGCATGCGGCGGCTTACGCTTTGATTTCTTATAGGACTGCCTATTTGAAAAAGTATTTTCCTGTGGAATTTTATGCGGCTACGATTTCTTCGGCTATTCGTGATCCGGATAAGCTGGCGTTTTATTTGGAGGCGGCTAGGGCTGAGGGTATTAAGATTTTGCATCCTGACATTAATACTTCGAAGGAAGATTTTGGTGTTGTTGTGATTGGTGGCGAACAGGTTATTCGAGTTGGTCTTAGTGGGGTTAAGAATGTTGGGGCGGAGGCGATGGCGAAGATTTTGGAATGTCGGCCGTATCAGTCTTATCAGGATTTTATTAATAGGGTTGATTTGTCGAAGGTGAATAAGAGAGTTTGTTGTAGTTTGATTTCAGTTGGGTGTTTTGATGAGCTTGGGATTAATCGGGCGAGTTTGTTGGAGGTTTATAATAATGTTGTTAAGGATGTGAATTCGGCGGAGAAGCAGATGACTTTATTTGGTGGTGGTGTCGCGAATGTTGTTGAATATCCGGACTTGCCGCCGATGAAAATGAAGGATAAGTTGGATTTGGAGTCTGAGCTTTTGGGTGTTTGTGTTTCTGGGCATGCGACTGATGCATTTGCTGAAGGTAAGGATAATGGGTTTACGGCGTTTGATAGCCTGAAGGATGATATGGATGCGGAGGTTTTTGGTTTGGTTAAGAGAATTACTCACATTAAGACGAAGAATGGGGATGATATGGCGTTTATGGATATTAGTTCTAGGTCTGGCGATTTGAAAGTTACTATTTTCCCTCGGGATTATGAACAGATCGGGGATGATATTAAGAGGACTAAGGAAGGTGATGGGGTTAAGCTTGGTGGTCGGTTTAAAGAGGATGAGGAATTTGGGGATGCGTTTATCGCAAAGGAGTTTTTGATTTGTCAGCCGGTTGATTAATATATCGTAGTGTAATAATGATTATATAGTGGAGTGGTTTTTGCGTGAGTCATGGGAGAGGTTACAACTCGGCGTTTGGATAATATGGTAGAGACAGAGAAATATTTTTCTGGTAATATTTTTAATGGAGATTCATTTTGTGTTGATCCTAGACAGGAGATGGTTTTGAAAATAAATTTATCAACTCTTTTTTTTAATGGGTTTAATTTTTCGGGAGAAGAGGATAGAAGTAATGATAAAGTTTTTAGTGGGGGAATTGCGCCACTGATTTCGGGATTGAGGAGGGTTGGTTGGGGTGATAATATAATTTACGGTTCGATTGAGGAGTCTAGGGATATGTTTTTAAACAAGAAGGGAGTTGCTGATGGATATAATGAAGTGTTTCGGCGACATCAGTGTTTGGAGCTTTATGATTCTGTTAGAAAAGGGCTTGAGGTTTATTTGAAGGTTGGAAGATGAATTATTCTAATTTTACCGCTGTTCCATAGGCTAAAATTTCTGCTGCGCCTTGCATAACCATTGACGTTACAAATCTCACGTTGATGATTGCGTCTGCTTTTTGTTCTTGTGCGTCGTTTATCATTCGGTTAAATGCCTCTTCTCGTGATTGTTGAATCATTACAGTGTAGGATTTTATTTCTCCACCTATCAAGTTTTTGAAACTTGCTGCGATGTCTCGTCCGACATGTCTTGCTCGTATGGTGCTTCCTTTAACGATTCCTAAAACTTGTGTGATTTTCTTTCCTGGAAGTGAGTCAGTTGTAGTTGTGATTATTTCTGCCATATTATTTTTTAGGTTTCTTTGTATTTATGTCTTTTCTTTTTTCGATTTTCGATTCTTCCTTGTTGAAGAATATTAGTCCTAATCCGATTACTGTTGGGATTGTTGCGGGAATCCATTCGCCGGTTTTCATGAAGATTGCTATGCCGAGTACGATTCCGGCGATTCCTAGAATGATAGTTTCTACACCCATAATATGTTTTGGGGGATTTGGTTAATAAATGTTTAGAATGGTAGGTAGAAAATAATGGTTGGGATTAGTATGGCTCCCATGAGGAAGCTTCGTCTGGTTCGCCATTCGATTGCGGTTAGTCCGAGGAGGGTTGCGACGGTTAGGGTGATTAGTCCAAGGATTCCTGAGAAGTAAGTTATGATAATTATTAGGAAGATTAGGAGTATGTAGGAGATTTTTGTGTAGTTAATTTTGTGGATGTGTTTAGAAATTATTTTAGAAATTAAGAGGGTTAGGGGGATTGCGACGATTGCAGATATGAGGATCGTTATTAAGATTGTCCAGAGGTTTGTTTTTGAGAGTTGTGTGATTTGTGACATTGCGAACGCTGCGCCGGTTCTTGATTTTTGGAAGAGGAATAAGGTGACGAAAGAGATTGCCATGACTAGTGTGTTTACTGATCCGAGTAGAATTAAAAATTGTTCTCGATTTAGTTTGCCTGTTATTTCGGAGCCGATGATTGCGGCTTGACTTGAACCGAGTCCTGGGAAGAATGAACATATTGGTGAAACTAGAATTGTGGCGAGGGTCGGTTTAATGATTTCTCTTTTGTCGATATCTAGTTTACCTATATCTTGTTTTGGGATTATGGTCTTAGATTTTATTGAGTGTATTATGGTTGAGGTTCCAAATAATCCTGTTAAAAGTGGTAGGAGGGGTTGTTGAATATTGAGGTTTAGTGAAGATAGTCCTAGAAATCCTGCGAGGGTAAAAATTATTATGGCTTTTGTTTTTGATTCTTTTTCGCTATAGATTAAGAATATAGCTATCCATATTAGGAAGAATGCCATCATTCGTTGTAGGAAGGGGTATATTTTTGGTATTGCTATTATGAATGTTGGGACGATTATGACAAGGGAGATGATGGCGATTGTTGATCCGAGGATTGTTAGTTTTATTGCGCGGTGACCTTCGCCGTGTATTAAGAGTTCATGACCGGGGAGGACACCGAGCCCGGTATCTTCGTCGGGAGCCCCAAGAAATATTGATGGTATGAAGTCGAGGAAGGTATGGGTTATTGCCATAGATGTTATGAAAATTAGGAGTAGGGTTGTTGGAAGATTGATCAGGAAAGGGATTGAAAGTATAGACAGAGCTACGAGATTTATGTGGATGCCAGGGATTAGGCCGGTGAAGGTGCCAGTTATTATTCCAAGAAGAAGGGGGATAATTAATGCGAACATTAATGTTGAAGTTTAATATTATTTTTAGTGCTTATTTGGGTTTTGGGATAAAATTATTTTGTCTACTTTGATTTGGGTTTGGTTGTTGTATGTGTCTCGTCTTCCTTGGAATTCTATTGTGTCGCCTTTGCTTAGGTTGATGTATTGTGTGTCGAATAGGATTAATTTCGTTGAGGAGTTTTTGATTTCTATTGTTATCTTGTTGTTGGAGGATTGGACTGATTTGGTTTTTCCTGTGTATGTGGGAGTTGTTGTTTGGGCTAAGAAGATTAGAATTAAGATTCCTAGGATTGAGAGGATGAAGAATATTTTTTCTAGTTTCATTTTGTCTGGAATTCAATTACATCTTTGTCTTTAAGGATGTGTTCTAATCCTATTACTTGTCCACCGAATTTTGAGGATGGTCCCCAGACTCTTGCTCTTTTTATCTTAGTTGACATTCCTTTTAGAATTTTTTCTGCGGCTTCTTTGAACGTTGACCCTTTTTCAATTATCATTGGATCTTTACCGGGTTTCTTTTTTGGTTCTTTGGTATAGATTCTAATTATGGGGAAGGTATTGAATATTTTCTTTTTTAGTTTTTCAAGTTCTAATTTTGTTGGGTCTTGGCAATCGATTATTATATAATCATATTTTTTGAATTTAGATTTTAGATTTGCTTCTGTTTTTCTTTTGTCGTAATCTTCGATTTTATTCAATACGAGGATTATTTTTGCGGGGCTTCTGTATAGAAATTTTTCTGCTTCTTTGATTTGTTTTAGGTTTTCGATTACTAGGAGGATTGTGTCGGTTGAGTTGATTAGGGATTTGTCGTGGTTTGGGAATGGAGGGATGTCTATTATTTGGACGGGGGCGTTTTCGAATTTGAATGTTCCGAGTTGTGGTTTGAATGTTGTGAATTGATGGGGGGATATTTTTGGGTTTAGTCCGGTTAGGGTTTTGAATAGGGTCGATTTTCCAGAGTTTGTGAACCCTGCAACTATAGCTTGCATGTCTGCTTTTTTAATTCCAGTCTGTCCGCCTTTGCCCGATTTTTTTTGTTTCGCTACATTCATCTTTAGTTTTTTGTAACGATTTGTCAGGTTCTTTCGCATATTCTCAGAGGATTTGTGTTTTGGGACTTCTTTCATCATTATCTCTAAGCACGCGATTCGTTCTTCGTTTGTTGTTGCTTCGTGATATTCTTGTTCGGCTCTTTGGTAGAATGGTGATTGGTTTGTCGACGCCATAAGTTTATTAAAGTATGAGAGTTTAAGAAAGTTATGAAAAAGGTGTTTGTGGTTTTTTTGTTCGTATTAATGATTGGTGTGGTTTGTGCGGCGAATGGATGGGGAGATGTAAATGTGGGGGATGATGCTACGGGAGATGTGCCTGTCGTTTCTAATGATACTTTTGCGGGAGATGTACCTCCTATTGTTTCTAATGTTTCAGGTTCTTCTGATGCCGAGACTAGATATACTCAGGATTTTTATATAGCTCTAGGGGTCGCTGGAGGAGGGATTTTAATTATCCTACTTTTTATTTATTTATTTATTAGAGGATCGAAGAACAAGTGGAAGAAGAAATAGTAAGATTGTTAAGGAGAGATTTCTATTTTATTTTATGAAAGTTGCGGTGTTGTTTAGCGGTGGAAAGGATTCGGTTTGCGCGGCGTATTTAGCTAAGCTAGCGGGAAATGAGTTGGCTTGTGCGGTTGTTATTAAGTCTGAGAATCCGGATAGTTATATGTTTCATACTCCGTCGATTGAGAAGGCAGAGAAGCAAGTTGAGGTTATGGGAATTCCGATTTTGGTTCATGGGACTAAAGGGGAGAAGGAAAATGAGTTGAAGGATTTGGCTGATGCTATTAAAATTGCTAAGGAGAAGTATGGTGTTGAGGGGGTTGTGACTGGTGCGCTGTATTCTGAATATCAGGCTTCTAGGATTGGGAAGATTTGTGATGAGCTTGGACTTGAAAGTATTAATCCGCTTTGGCATAAGGACGAGATTGGATATTTGAATGAGTTGATTGATAGTGGTTTTGAAGTTGTTATTACTGCTGTTGCGGCGTATCCCTTAGATGGCTCTTGGCTTGGTCGAAAGATTGATGAGAAATTTGTTTCGGAGGTTGGTATATTGAAGGAGAAGTATAAGATTCATCCGGCTGGAGAAGGTGGCGAGTTTGAGACTTTTGTTTTGAATTGTCCTTTGTTTTCTCGGGGGCTGAAGGTTAAATCTTTTGAGGACTCTTCGACTGGTGAATATTCGTTTAGGAGAGAGATTGAGGTAGAATGATACTTGAAATATATTATAAGATAGTGGTGCTTGTTTTGGCTGTGTTATTTTTTGGTCTTCGAAATAGATTTATTTCTCATTTTAAATATTCTAAAAGGATGTTTGTCCGACTATTGTTCGTGTTTCTAATATTGGGGCTATATTTTACATCCTTTACATCCTTTGCTAATATGAATATTCAGGATAGTGTTAGGATTTTTGATGGAGGGCTATTGATATTGTTTGGTTTTGGGATATTTTATTTTAGCCATAGAGCCTTGGGGAAAAATTGGACCCCGATAATTGATTCGAATAAAAGTGGGACTAATGCTTCAAGAGTTGTTAGAAGTGGACCCTATAAGTATATTCGGCATCCGATATATATGGCTACATTTGTTCTTCTTTTGGGATTCTGGGTTTTTGTTTCTAATTGGATTTTAGGGGCGATTCCTTTTCTTTCTTTTTCTTGGATTTATTTGTCTAATGTTAAGAAAGAGGAAGGGCTTTTGGTTAAGAAGTTTGGGAAGGAATATAAGAATTATATGAAGGGTACTTGGAGGCTATTCCCAAAGTTGATATGAATATAATTGAAGAGATTAAAAAGAAGAAAGAGTTTTCTAAGTTACCTGATTCTATTGTTGAACGTGCTGCGGAGATGGCTAAGGGTGACGTTAAGGAATCTCGGGCTTTGTTGAGGAAATATTTTGGGGTTTTTTTGACAAATAAGGTTTTGAAGGGGAAAGGGGATTTATTGAAGTCGCACATGTCTTCTAAGAAGAGGGATTATGAGAAATTTTATGGGGAGATTTTTTCTTCTGGGATTTTGGCCGCACGCGGCATACCCTCTGAATTGGAAACTTCAAAAGAAGTTTCGTCTTTATCGGGCAATGTTGGTTCTGTTATTGATTTAGGTGCAGGGTTGAATGGTTTTAGTTATGGTTATTTGAAAGAGGTTGTTGGCGAGGTTAATTATTTGGCGGTTGAGGCTGTGGGGCAGGAAGTTGAACATATGAATGAATATTTTGAAGAGAATGGATTTTCGGCGAAGGCTGTTGTTTGGGATTTGTTTGATGTTGAGAAGATAAAGGATTTATTGAAGGTGCAGAAAAAGCCGAGGGTTGTTTTTATGTTTCAGGTTGTTGATGCTTTGGAAAATTTGGAGAGGGATTTTTCTAAGAAGTTTATTTTGGAGATTGCTGAGGAATGTGAGAAGATTGTTTTGACTTTACCTACTGAGAGTTTGGGTGGTCGAAAAAAGTTTGCTGTTCGGAGGAAGTGGATTATGGATTTTCTGGAAGAGAACTTCGTTATTGAGAAAGATTTTTCCCGCGATGGGGAGAGGATCATTGTTCTTCGAAAATGAACCAATCAAATCTCACACGTTCGATGTGAGAGGATAATAATATTAAAAAATAAAAAATAATTTTTTGTGTTTATTTCTTGCTTGTAACTATAATTGCTTTAATAGAAACTACTAATGCTGCTGCAGCTACAAATACGATGAAGTTGCCTAGAATTGCTTCTAGATAAGTTACTGCTATTGTAAGTTGTCCGATTGCTAATGCACCCAGACTTCCAACGGCGAGTAAAGCGATTACAGAAACTAGAAATTCGGTGATATTCTTTTTATCGATGTTCAAGAATCCTACGATTAAACCTAATATGAATAGGATTAATAGAACTGTGGATGTTGAAACTGCGGTGATAAAAGCTGCTAGTACGGCGACAACCAAACCAACAATGAATGCCCATTTCCCAATTAAATCTAATTCCATGTTATACCTCTTTTTAGTTGTAAATGTAAGGAGGAAGTTATTTAAGTAGCTTGCGTTTTGGGGATGTATGATAAATAAGATTACCGGAGGTAAAAGTTTTTAGATTATGCAATGGCATAGCCCTTGCGAAATTAAAAACTAAAGTTTTGAATTTATGGAATTTAAGAAGAAAATTTTGGATAATGGTTTGACTGTTTTGTTTGAGAAGCGTGATGTTCCTGTGACGACTGTTATGTTGGCTGTGAAATATGGGGCGGCTTATGAAGGTGTCGAGGAAAAGGGAATGGCTCATTTTATGGAGCATTTGTGTTTTAAGGGGACGGAGAAGCGGAGTGTTAAGCAGATTGCCGAGGAGGTTGAGCGGGTTGGCGGGGATTTGAATGCGTTTACTCATGAGGAGTTGACGGCTTATCATGTGAAGTTGCCTTCGGAACATTTGGGAGTTGCTATGGATGTTATCTTTGATATTTTTTTTAATGCGAGTTTCCCGGAGGAGGAGGTTGAGAAAGAGGCGAATGTTATTTGTGAGGAGATTAAGATGTATCGTGATAGTCCGAGGATGCATGCTGTTGAAATGATTAAGAAGAATTTGTACGAGGAGCCTTTTGGCGATTTTATTGGCGGCTCGGAGGCGAATGTTAAAGGGATGACGAGGGGGGATTTGTTTGCCAAGCATAGGAAGATGTATGTTCCGGGTAATTCTGTTTTGTGTGTTGTTGGGAATAATGATTTTGATGAGGTTGTTGAAATGGCGGAGTCAATGTGTGTAGATGGCGAGGATGTTAATATTAAGGTTCCTGAGATTAAGAAGATAGATATTAAGAGTAGTGAGAAACGGAAGGGTGTTGAGCAAACTAATTTGGTTCTTGGTTTTCATTTCCCTTATGCTGGTGAAGATGGCCGTTATGTTGCCGAGTTGTTTTCTACGATTTTGGGGCAAGGGATGAGTTCTAAGTTGTTTACTGAGGTTAGAGAGAAGAGGGGTTTGGTTTATAGTGTGAAGACGGATTTGGATTTGGGGAAGGAGTATGGCTATATGATTATTTGGGCTGGGACTGACGAGGGGAAAAGGCAGGAAGTTATTGATATTTGCTTGGAGGAGTTTAAGAAAATGGGAAATATTTTCGAGGAAGAGTTGGAAGCGGCGAAGGTTCAGGTTGTTGGTAATCGGCATGTTGAGATGGAAGGTTCAAATGAGACGGCGACTAATTTGATTATGGAAGAGATTTCTGGCGACGCTAATGATTACTATGATTATGAAAAGAAGATTAATGCGGTTAGTTTAAATGACATTAAAAAATTAGCGAATATTTCGGAGTATGCGAGTTTTAGCTTAGGACCTTAGTAATTTTTATTTCTAGCGGCGATTTCTTGGTAAAAGATTTTCTTATGTGCACTTGCACACGGCGAAAATTTTTACGCTGCGAAATCTCCTACTATAAATCAAAATTGTTAGTCAATTCTTCCATAAGAAATTGCAACGTCTCCGACGCCGCATTTCTTATGGATGTAGAGGTTTTTTATTTTAATAGAGAGAGAAATTTTTTTAGCTTATTTTCGTCTAGTATTTCTTTAAGTTCTTCTTGGGTTGAGTTAAATATGTTTTGGAGTGTTGGGAATTTATTGAGGAGATTTATCGCGGCGGCAGGTCCTATCCCGGGGAATCCTTCGAGGATAAATTGTTTTTGTTCTTCTGGTGTTTTGAAAGTTTTTGATGGTCTTATTGACATTTCTTGTTTTGGTCTTTCGTATTTTTTGGCTGTGAGGATTAGGAAATTCGCGGTGTCTTCTTCGTTTTTGGTATATACTACGGGGATTTGGTAATCTATTGCGATTGATAGGAGCATTCCTCTTACTGCGTTTTCGTGGACGTTGAATTTGTCGTATTCATAATTAAATCCTTCGAGGATTAGAAAGTGTTTTGGGTATTTTTTAATTTCTCTTAGTTGAGTGAACAATCTCTTGTCTATTATTGAGTCGATGAAGTCTGAGAAGGTTTTTCTTTCGATGATTGTGTCTTGGATTAAGTAGTCGCCGATTTCTAGTTGTTCGTATTTTATATTTGCTTTTTTCTCTATGAGGTTCGCGGAGATTAGGG
>Ga0307928_10003633_pt1 | contig 11776 bp, 10 predicted proteins | sample AceLakmetagen232_FD_201815 | JGI IMG/M metagenome (GOLD analysis project Ga0307928, IMG submission 201815) | Saline water microbial communities from Ace Lake, Antarctica - #232 | ecosystem: Environmental > Aquatic > Non-marine Saline and Alkaline > Saline | place: Antarctica: Ace Lake...
ACTCCTTATTCTCGTTTGGGTGAACCAGAAGATATCGCTCAAGCAGCGGTTTATTTGGCTTCCGGCGAATCAGATTTTGTTAATGGTGAAGTTTTGGTTGTTGACGGCGGATGGGTGGCTAAATAGACAAACCTTAGCTTTGTAGAGTTTTTATAGAGAAATAAGGTGGTGTTTGTTAGAAAAAATCAGAACTCATTTTGAACAAAATCCCGACGCTGATTTATGTAAAATTGCTTCGCAATTTTGCTGATTTTTTATGATATTCAATTTGTTGTTTTGTCCACATAATATTAATAAATAAATTTACATATTTAAGTATTTTGTGAAATCGCTCTTTCTTTAGCCCTTGAAAATAATTGCACATAACATCGCGATTAAAGAAAGTTAATTTCTCCCGCGAGTGTAACGAGCTGGCTGAGAAATTAAAACTAATTTTTTTGATATAACAAGAATAAAATTAGGAGATATAAAAACTTAATCATTTCGTGAAGCGAAACAAATTGTTTTCGCAGAAAACTCGCGCGCTCTTTTTTAGGGGTTAGGTAGACAATTTTAGTTTTTTATTTTCAGCAATTTCGTTTAATCAGCAATGTTATGCGACAATTTTAATTTCGCATTGGAGCGTTAAACAAAGATATCAAAATCTAGAACCAACGGAAGATGATCTGAAATATTGGTGTCGATAACTTCAAAATTATTCACTTTGATTTTATCATTAACAAAAATATAATCCTCTATAAGTCTTCCTCTTTTAGATTCAGTGCCATAGTCATAGCCTGGAACTGTTGATTCAATATTGTGTTCGGTTACTAAATTCCGAAATTCTTTATCTATTATCTTTATGCTTTCTGTGTCTGGAAGTAAATTAAAGTCTCCAACAATTATTGTTGGGATATCTTTTCTTTTGGCAGCTTTAAGAATGTATTTACATTGATTAAGAGTTCTTTCACTATCTTTTTTATCTCGTGAATATAATCCATGTAAATTAAGAATTTGTAATTTCTTGCCATTTACTTCCAACCCTACAACCTGAACACATCTTGGATGATCTTCTGTGTAAAAATTCGTCCATTCTAATTCAAGTGAATAATGTTTGTGGAAGAATTCATTTGTAGCATTTAAGATTGGAAATTTTGTGATGATTTCATTGCCTTGTTCTACAAAGCCATTGAAATCGCGGTGCATTTTACCATTTTTTCTCATAGCATCAGCTATCCATTGTGGACCAAAGAACGAATAAGGCAATTTTTTACCAATAATTTCTTCTATATGTTTTTTTGATTTATACATATCAAAAACAGATTCATCAAAATATCTTATAATTTCTTGAAATGCAACTATGTCTGGATTTTGGCTTTTAATAAAATTTCCAATCTCTTTAGAGTTATCGATTTTTATTCCAATATTGAGGCTTATTAATTTCATTTTGATATATTAGAGTTTGAAGTTATACATTTAAAGCTTTTTGTTTTTTAGCCCACAAATCAAATTACGTTTAACATCGGAATTTAACGAAGTCACGACCGAAGGGAGTGATTTGGGTGGAGAAACCTGCAAGGTTTCGGAACCGTTAAATTCCTGTTAGTTGCGTCTTTTCGAAGAAAAGACCGAGGGATAGTGCAACGGTTTTTGCGAAGCAAAAAATCCCGAAGAGTTTTCGGGGGCGAGAAATATAGATTTTAAGATCTAATAAAGTCATATATCTTTTGTGTTCCACCAAATAAACCTGACCATCCAAACATAGAACCATTTGCAAAATAAGCTTTTCTTAGATTTCTGTTTTGATCAAGATATTCAATAAGTACCCATTTCGTGCTTGAACCAATCAGTAGACCAAAACCATTGCCGATTACTAACAGAATAATTAAAAAAATAATATTCATGCCGGTAAAAATAAAATAAACAATTAATAGAACGTTTACAATTAAATAAGTTATCCAATTAATTTTTTGCCGTGTAATTGAAATGTTCTTTACAGCTGATTTGTTGATTTGAATATTATTTTTTTTACCTGTGAATTGTATGTTTGCTCCAGAAATATCCAAAGACCCTCTATCATCAAAAACAACAAGTTTAGAGGCACTCTTTATTTTTTCTTCAGATGCGTACCAGACGCTTGGAAATTTATTTTGAGTCATAATATTAATTTAATTGTAACATATTTATTAAACTTTTGTTTTTATCGAGCCCCCGAAAATTGCAATTAACTCGTTTCTATACGAATTGAATGCATAATATTGACCTTTTGTTGCATATTATACGAATTTAATGTATAATTATTAATGAAATTACTAATAATCAATTAACTATCTTTAGTTTACCAATCTTATAAAATTATGCAACAAAAATATTTAGAAAAAACAAGACAGGAATTAAGATTAAGAAACTATAGCTTAAAAACTATAAAAGCTTACCTGAGTTGCTTATGCGAAGCAATTTTACATCAATCAGTATCGGGATTTTCTTTAAAAAAAGTTCTGACTTTTTCCAACAAACACCACCTTATTTCTCTAAATAGATAAACTTTAGTTTTGTAGAGTTTTTATTAAGAATGCCCCGACTAAAAGTCGGGGCAGGTTTTATTTACAGTATTTCTATTAAAAACATAAGACGAAATAAATATATGGCAATCTATTTGGATTTTTCTATCTCAATTACTCCAATTTCCCCCGTTCCATAATAAGAAATTACAATTTTACTCCCATTAGGCGACCAACTAGATTGCATGGCCATCTTATTACCTGATTCCGTCAACTTCTTTTCTCCAGTGCCGTCAACATTCATAATATAGATATTCGACTCTAAAAGTACAAGTCCATCATCCCTGGTTTTATTATACGCAAACATATCACCGCCTGGAGAAAGAGCAGGGTTAGCGCCTCCAGTAATTTCAGAAGAAATAACCTTTGGATTGCTGCCATCAATGTTCATAATAACCATTTCGTTGTTCGTGGCATAAGCAATTCTTTTACCATCTGGGAAAACAAGGGGCTCTGACATTGCGCCATCAGGCGTTATTTCTCTCACGGTTCCATCTGTGCTGACAGATGCAATAGTAGATCTTTGCCCTGGACTTACCATACTGCTGCCCTTTATATACCAAAAGTACAGTGTTATTTCCTTAGAGGGTTGGATAACTTTACCCAGATTAACATCAACTACCTTAATGGATGTGTTGGAAATATTAGGTTCATTGAGATGAACAAATGCAATTTCTTTTTGGGAAATCCATTTCTGGCGCCTAATCATAAAATCTTCATTAGATATCTGAAAAACGCTTTTTATTGCACCAGTTTCTACTTCAACCACTTTAAGTTCTTCAGCTGATGGGGCAGGATAATAAGATGTTGTGATATAAGAGATAAATTTATCGTCTGGAGACCAAGCAAAGTCATATGTACCTCCACCAGTTGCCAATTCACTCGTTAATCTCTTTAATCCTGTTCCATCAGAATTTACAATCCATAAACCAGCATCTTTTTCCATTGTTTCTAGCGTACGAAAAACAATCCTTTTCCCGTCATTAGAAAATTTTGGATAATATCCATTTAGTCCGGCTGTTCCAGTTACTACCGTTTTTTCTGATTTTACCTTTAATTCATCTGTTTTTGTCGGTGATTCATTTACTTTGGTTGGAGTAGCCGATTCTGGAGTAGTCGGCGCTACTGATTTTTGCCACCAGTAAATTCCGCCTACCACCACCGCAATCCCTACGACAATTAAAATAACGATTACTGATGCTAATCCCTTTTGTGATTTTAAGTTATCAATCATATTTTCCTTATTGACTTTTCAAAAATAGTGGACCGTAGCGGATTCGAACCGCTGGTCTCCTCATTGTCCCGACAGCAAAGGTGGACCCACGGGGAGTCGAACCCCGATATCCCGCGTGCAAGGCGGGTACTTTACCACTAAGCTATGGGCCCACCTTTGCTGTCGAGGATCCTCGATATTATAACAAATTTTAGAAATGTTTTATTTTCTCCTCTAAAACTTTCCGCTTTTATTACCTCTCCTCACATGTGAAATTCTTTGCTATATTTCAAATTTGTGTAAATCGGGACAAATGAGGTGCTTTACCACTAAGCTAACGGCCCACGTAAATTTTACCTCACGGAGATTTTAAGAACCTGAGTTTATTTCACAAATAAACCCTTCACATCCAGAAGGTCCGCCTTTAGTTTCATCCTCTTTCTCATAGGTAAGGATTTGAGAAAAGTCAATTTTCGGAAAACGAGAAACGAGTTGCTTATATTTTTCCTCGTCAATTTCCTCAAAAGGAGCTAGTTGGTAAATGTGTTCATTTTGAGAAAGAAAAGTGAGTCCCCCCAAAATATCCCAATTTTCATATAGCCAATTAACTACTTTAATCCATTCATTTTTTCCAACCAAAATAGTAATTGAAGGATTATGTTCGGTGTAATTTTCTTTAACTATTTTCCAATACTCAAGTTGGCTAATAGCATCCAGGTCTTCCTTAAAAACTGATTTTTTAGGAGCTTTGATTGGGAAATCAAGCACGTAAGTAGTAGCTGAAGCTTCAGTTTGGCCAACTTCAGGATGATAAGGAATTTTTTGTTCTTTTAGCATACGAAAGAGAGTATCTTCGGCTGAAATCCGAACTCTCCTGATGTAAAAAGGAGAATGTCTGGAGTGCATTCCGGGAGCTGAATCTACCAATTGGGAAACAGTACCCGAAGGTTTAACCGAAGTAACAGCAGCGGAGGGATTAATACCAAACCGCTTGGCATACTCTCCGTTAACCTTTAAGGCTCTTTGGTGAAGTTTTTGAAGAGTGGTCTGATTACGAACCGCCGGGCAATCCCATTGGCCGGTAATAGAAACTCCAAGCAACCTTTCTTCTTCACAATTTTTTCTCCATTGTTTTGAAATATAAGGAAAATTAGTAAAGGTTGATTGATAAGTGCCAAGAATTGTGGCAATTTCAATTTTCTTTAATAAGGATTGTTCGGTATCTTCCGGTCGAGCTACCACTTCCGTAAGGTTGCAGAATGACTTGCTTCTCAAGACGACTTCTCCACAAGGATTTGTGCCGGAAGTTTGTTGGTATTTTTTAAATTTATTCCAACGTCGAGAAGGCATTTGTTTTTCTAACCCTCCCCGGTTGAAAATACCTCTTTCCCCGGTACCGCTTTTTATTAAAGACAGCCATTCTTCCATAAATTGAGTAGCGGCCGGTTTTTCATTATACACTGCCGAATTATTAGCCATTGACCGTTGGGGATTGGCGATATAATAATAGCCTGTTTTTGCATTTCTCATTTTCTCATCTTCCAGATCGGAGAGAGAAATAAGAGCGCTTCGCCTCATCCCGCCCATTTCTACTAATTTTCCAATCTTACAGATAACATCATGGACATCAATACTGGACAGCCTTTTTCCTTGATTGCTTAGAACTTTCTTCTTAACAAAATCCAGAAGATAGTGAAGAGGCTCGGGACCCGAACTTCTCCCTCCCATAGTTTTCAGCCGAGCTCCAGCTGGTCGTATCTTGGAATAATCAAATTCAATATCCTTGCCTTCATACCAAGTTTTCAGCCCTAAAGTTAAAGCGTCTCCCCAACCTTCCTTGTTATCCTCAATTATATGTGTAGCCAACTCCTTTTCAGTTTGACGTTTTACTATCGGGAATTGCTGAATGTTTTGATTCTCTACTGAAAATCCTACTCCAGCTCCGCACATTAAAAGATACATAATTTCAGCGAAATCAGTTAATTTCCTGGGGGCGATATAAGAACAATTGTAAACACAAACGTTGGTAGCTCGAGCCGCCTTTCCCGCTGACCACATCAATCGCATTGAAGGCATCACTTGAAAATTTAAAATAGCTTTTTTAATTTTTTGATATTCATTTTCTTTTAACTTGTTGCCGAGATTTTCTTTCATAAAATCAATATAACGGTCCACGGTTTCAATCCAAGTTTCCCGCCGTTTTTCTTCCGGCAGCCAGCGCGAATAAGTCCGGTAATAAATAAACTCTCCCATGGCACTTAGAAAATATTTCTTACTTTCCAAAACTAACTTTTTTACCCGTTCCGGAACAAGTCTTTGTTTTTCCCGGATTATTGCTCTTTCCTGACGATAAAGAATGTAACCCTTAGCTGTTTTTGGAAAATCCATAATTATCAACATTTCTTCCGTTAAATCTTGGATTTCCTCAACACTGGAAATATGCTCTGGAGGGTAACGTTTTTCCAATTCCTTAACTACTTTTTCTGAAACTCGGGAAGGATCTTTGTCTAAATTCCCCTCTTGCGCAACTCGCATTGCCTTGGAAACAGCATTGGTAATTTTCTGTTGGTTAAAATTAACGATTTTGCCATCTCTCTTTTTAATTTGTTTAATTTTAGAACTCATAGATAAAATTATTACTTTTAGTTTTGAATTATTAACTTTTGTTTTATTTGCCCCGTACCTTTAGATGATTAGAAATCAAACTTCTGACTTTATGCGTTCAGAAAAAACTTACTTGTTAATTTATGTGGGCACGGGAGGGATCGAACCTCCGACCTCCATCTTATCAGAATGGCGTTCTACCACTGAACTACGTGCCCGCTCCTTCGCTTTGGCAATATTGCCAAAGCTTCGGAAGCGCGAGAAGTGTGGAAATTCATCACCTCTTGCCCTTCCGAAGCTCAAGCTTTTGCGAGAGCGTAGGAGGGAACTACGTGCCCTGTATAATTACAAAGTGTCCCTATCTTTCTATAAGCAAGTTTAGTTTCTCAAAGCCCTGTTTGTCAAATTGGATAGTTTCGTGGGAGAAAGTAGGTTTGGTACCGAAGGCTTCATTCAGGTTTTTAATAAGAAAAGTTAAGTTTGAAAGAATAAACCACGTCGCCAAAAAGAGCATAACTATAGCCAAAAGGTAGAAAATGTACTGCCGTATCTTTATTTTGCCAGACGCTTTTTTGAAATTAGTTTTTTTCATCCCGTTAGAAACAGGTTGTCTTCAGACAACCGTGTATTATTAGTTTGTTCTGAAAATGATCTTTTGACTTGTGTTATTTGATAATCCATATTTTTAAACCTTGGATAGTTTCTAACGGGATTCATGATTGAATATTTGTGTCTCTAAAATAGATTCTGGCTTTAATAATAGATTGAACCACCTCTTTTTCACCTTCTGTTTTTCGGGTGGCGCTCATATCCTCGACTTGATTTAAATATTGAAAATTATTTAAGTCGTTTATAAATTGGGAGATTTGATTAATTGAGTCACCTGTGATGTTCAAAGAATACTGAATATATCCAAGGTTTTCGCCCTCGGCCTTTTTCTCGTTCAAAAAGGAAAAGCCGAAACCAAGATTATGCCTAAGGGCAATTGATTCTAATTCCTTGGAAATATTAATCAATTGATCTTTTGAAGGTATAATGTTGTAGAACACATTTAAATACGCCCGGCCAAAGTTTCTATATTGGGATTGGAGTTCAACCAAGGAGTTTAAGGAAGCCGATTTTTGAGCAATTTCCTTTTGAATATGGGTTATATCTCCCACCATGTTTTTTATAAGGGAACGCACAAAAACTATACATCCAAGAAGTAAGCCTATAATAAGAAGAGTCGAGCCAATCCTTATAGATATTTTTTTAACGAATTTATCTTTTTTATCCATAGTATAAACCCCGTACAATTACATTGATATTCTTATAAGTAAGATTTGAATTCTCCATACTTATCATATCATAAATAATGTATTCGGTTAACCTGTTATTAATGAAGTTTTTCTCTAGCCCAGCTTTTTGAGTGTGCCGTTAATACTAACAGGAATTATGAATATTAGAGATAATTTATTATACTGAAATAAAACATATAAGAAAAAGTTTACCCAGCGCTTATTTATTTTTATTATATAAATAAGTGCCGGGTGCGCACAAAATGATGAAATTTTTTATAAAAGAGATTAAGCATAAAGAGAAAGAATTTCCAAAGCTTTTGAGAGAAATTTCCAACATTCCCAAGAAATTATATTTCAAAGGTCAACTACCGAGAAATAGTGAACCGGCCGTGGCAATTGTAGGAACTCGAAAAGCCACGTTGCAGGGACTTGAAGCGGCTAGAATAATTAGTAAGGGTTTGGCTGAAGCTGGAATTGTAGTTGTAAGTGGTTTAGCTTTAGGAATTGACGGAGCGGCTCATCAAGGCGCTCTTTCAGGTAAAGGAAAAACAATAGCGGTTTTAGCGGGAGGCCTTGATTCTGTTTATCCAAAAGAACATAGAGAATTAGCTCATGAAATACTTGAGTTGAATGGCGGTATTCTTTCAGAATATGAACCTGGAACGTCTTCACTACCACAACACTTCTTAGAAAGAAATAGAATTATAAGTGGTTTGACTTTAGGAGTAGTGGTTATTGAAGCACCTTTGCGTTCCGGAGCGCTTTCAACAGCTCATTACGCTCTTGAACAAGGCCGGGAAGTATTTGTAGTGCCGGGTCCGATTAACCACTCTAATTATTTTGGAGCCCATAAGTTAATTCGAGACGGAGCTAGATTAGTAACTTCGGCCAAGGAAATTATTGAGGATCTTGAACGGCAACTTGACGAATACCGGTTTAATAAATTACCTTTACAGTGATATTAATATTTTTAAGAGATTAAATGTAAAGAGAGAAATTTTAGGATTGCTGAAAAAGACTTAATTTAATTTCTTAAAAAATATAAAAATAAATAAATTTATGGAGTGTTTTCTTTTTCTTACTTCTTAGCGCTGAATTTAAATTATTTAATTAATAATGTATAAATATTGGTCCCCAAAAGAGATTTCTCTTCTAAAAAAGTATTATTCCAAAATGCGAGTTAAAGATTTAGCGAAGATGTTTCCAAATCGAAATAAGGCCACAATTGTAGCTAAAGCATTGAGTTTAAATCTCTCATCAGCAAAGTTATGGCAACCCGAAGAAAATGATGTGCTTTACAAAAATTTTACTGAAGCATCAAAAGAAAAACTTCTAAAGTTTTTACCAAAAAGATCGTGGTTAGCAATCTTAGCTCAGGGGGAAAGATTAAATTTAAAACGTAAAACAGATAAACCTAGATTAAGAGTTAATGAGGATTATTTTAAAAAGTGGTCTTCCAATATGGCTTATATTCTTGGCTTTATTTTTGCTGACGGCGGAATTGTCAAAATAATCCATAATGGTTCTAGTGATAAGTTGGGTTTTGGTCAAAATAAGAAAGATATAGATGTATTAAGAAAAATAAAGCAAGAGCTTTCAGCAGAACAAGCTCTATCAATAGGGAAAAAATATGTCTATTTTTCTATCTGTAGCCAAATAATCGTTGATGATTTAAAGAAATTAGGAATCTCATATAGGAAAAGTTTTCAAAAAAATCCTGGGAAAATTCCAAATATTTCTAAAAAATATGTACGAGATTTTATTCGGGGCATAGTAGACGGAGACGGGAGTATAAATTTTAACAAGAAGGGCCGACGAAAGGGCTACCCAAGTTTAAGCATCTGCGGTAAAAAAGAAGTCATGGCTTTCATTGAAAACCATTTTCTCTCTAAATTCGACGTATATTCTAAAATTGGCCAGTCTAAGAAAAATGGTAAACTATCCAATGTTTTTTATATCCAATACAGAGGTAATTCAGCTAAAACATTAATAAATTATCTTTATACCAATGCTGATTTATATCTTGAAAGAAAATTTAAACTAGCAAAACGAGCTTTAAGGACAAATATAAAACATAGGAAAAATTACACCGATAGAGAAAACCGAATTATCCAAAAGTTTTATGCTTTGTTACCAAAAGGTAAAATTTTGTCAGTACTGCCAAATCGGAGTTGGTCTAGTATTCAACGTCGGGCCCGTAAATTGGAAATACATAAATATAACGTTAAACATAGCTAAAATTATGCCTTTAATTATAGTAGAAAGCCCCACGAAATGTAAGACTCTTAAGGAATTCCTAGGAAAAGATTATCAAATTGCCGCAACAATGGGGCATATTAGAGATCTGCCAAAATCAAAACTGGGTATAGATGTTGAAAACAATTTTAGTCCTCAGTATGTCATCCCCACTAAATCAAGAAAGACGGTTAATTTATTAAAAAAACTTTGTGAAAAATCAAAAGTAATAATTTTAGCCACGGACCAGGACAGAGAAGGAGAAGCTATCGCCTATCACCTGAAAGAAATTTTGAATTTAGATAATTACCAAAGAATTGTTTTTCATGAAATTACTAAAGACGCTATCCAGAAAGCATTGGAAAATCCGAGAGGTATTAATATGAATTTGGTTGACGCCCAACAAGCAAGGAGGATACTCGATCGATTAGTTGGATATAAACTCTCCCCTTTCCTCTGGAAAAAGGTTGCTAATCACCTTTCGGCCGGTCGAGTTCAGTCGGTTGCTTTAAGATTGATTGCTGACAGAGAAGATGAAATTCGGAGTTTTAAGCCGGAAAAATATTGGACAATTGACGCAATTTTTATAAAAGACGGTATTGAATTTAATGCTCCGGTTATAAAAATAGATGGGGAGAATTTTCCAAAACCTGGAATTAAAGAGGAAAATCAGGTGGACGAAATTGTAAAAAATCTGAATCAGGCTGATTTTTTAGTGACTAACATAGACAAAAGAGAAACGAAACGTTCTCCTCTACCCCCTTTTACTACCAGTACCCTTCAACAAGAAGCCTCAAAAAGACTTTATTTTTCGGCTAAGCAGACAATGATGTTTGCTCAACGTCTTTACGAAAAGGGATTGATTACGTATATGAGAACTGATTCGGTTAACCTTTCTGAAATTTCTCTTAAGATGGCAAAAAGCTGGATTGGAAAAAAGTTTGGTGAGAAATATACTCTTGATAAACCAAGGTTTTTTAAAACTAAATCCCGTCTGGCCCAGGAGGCGCATGAAGCGATTCGGCCTGTTAAGTTGGAACCGGATACCGAGAAATTAGAAAAGCGGGAGATTAAACTATTTGAGTTGATTAGGAATAGGTTTCTTGCGTCTCAAATGCCTCCAGCTGTATTTAAGGGGACTAAGATTGATATTGAAGCCAAAGCAGAGAGTAAAAAGTATCTACTTCGAGTAAATGGGAATATTTTGAAATTTGATGGGTATATGAAGGTTTGGCTTCAGAAATATGAAGAAAAGGAACTTCCCGAGCTTTTAAAAGGTGAGAAAATAAAACCTGAACAGATTAAGCCGGAGGAACATGAAACAACTCCCCCTCCCCGATATAATGAAGCGAGTATTGTGAAAACCTTAGAGGAAAATGGTATTGGCAGACCTTCAACTTACGCCCCAACCATCTCCGTTCTTATTCAAAGAAATTACACAGAAAAGGACTCAAGTCGTAGATTTCACCCAACTGAAATTGGAGAATTAGTAAACAAGGTGTTGAAAGAGCATTTTCCAAATATTGTAAATGTGAATTTTACAGCCGAAATGGAAAAGAAACTTGACGAAGTTGCGGCGGGTGAAGAGGATTGGCATAAAGTCATTCAAGAATTTTATAATCCTTTTAATGAAAATCTTGAGAAGAAGTATGAGCAGGTTTCTAAAGAGAGTTTGATTGGTAAAATTCAGGAAACAGATGAAAAATGTGAAAAGTGCGGGCGGCCAATGGTAATCAAGCAAGGCCGGTTTGGGAAGTTTTTAGCTTGTAGCGGTTTCCCGGAATGTAAAAATACCAGGTCGCTGGAAAGTGGAGATAATACATTTGGTAAATGTCCAAAATGCGGTAAGGGAATAATAGTTAAAAAACGAACTCGAAAAGGCCGATTCTTTTTTGGTTGCGATC
>Ga0307928_10003634_pt1 | contig 11776 bp, 21 predicted proteins | sample AceLakmetagen232_FD_201815 | JGI IMG/M metagenome (GOLD analysis project Ga0307928, IMG submission 201815) | Saline water microbial communities from Ace Lake, Antarctica - #232 | ecosystem: Environmental > Aquatic > Non-marine Saline and Alkaline > Saline | place: Antarctica: Ace Lake...
CAATGACAGAAAAAGAAACCAAAAACACAAATAAAGAGTTTTACCAGAATTGGTCAAGAGAGCAGTTGATTAAAGAATTGTGTCGGCTTAATCAATTATTAGTTGATATGCTTAAGACAATTAAAAAATAATTACCCAATAAAAAGAAAATGAAACAAGAAACAGGAAAATGTAATCAATGCGGAAAAGACACCCCAGACAGGCACTTGTTCCTCGACGACCCAGACGACTGGGGATATTATGAGTGGTGTTGTGATGAATGCTACGCCAAATTAACCGATGACTAAAAAACAGCAATACAGAACATTAAAACTTACAATGGAGTTAGAAAAGTACGACATTATAATTCGGGCAATAAAAGAAATCCAAAAAGAAAACAATAGCATATCAGAAGCAAGGGCTTTAGAACTAATTTGTATAGAATTTATAAATGCACCAAATGGCACAACAGGAATTACAAAAAGATGACTAAGAAACAGCAATTAAGAAAACGGGCAGACAAACTCTGGTACGAGTTATTATTAGTGCCCGAATGTGAGATATGCGGGAAACCCGCAAGACAAGTCCATCACTATTTTTTTAAGTCCAGTTACGGGCATTTAAGATATGATTTAGACAACGGGATTTCAATGTGCCAGAGCTGTCATTTCGTTTTACACGCCCAAGACTCGAAAAAGATAGAGGCGTTGATTATTGAAAGGCGAGGCAAAAAATGGCATAATAAATTACAGAAGAAAGCTCAAACACCACCACCTCCGAGCTATCAAACTATCGGATATTACGAGGATATTATTAAGAAGCTACAATGAAATTAAAAAAACTGGAAAGCAAAGCATTAAAAACATTAGAAGAACTGGTGGATAAAACGAACAAAAATAAGGTTGTCAGATTAGACACGGCAGTTGCTATAATAAATACAATTCTGGCGGAAAAAGAAAACAAGAAACAAAAGAAAGAAGATAAAGTAGGATATTAAGTTAGTGGGTCGCTCCCGCTGACTACAATTCAAAGGACGTCCAAAACCAAATCGAGAAATCGGTAAGGCATTTTGGCGTTTTTTATTAACCCGCAATTAAAACAAGGAGAAATCGGCGGGCAAAACAAATGGATAACTTAAAACAATTTGAAACAACCATAATTAAATTAGCAAAAACATATTCTATTCCGCCGTTGGAATGGAAAGACGTAGCACAGGAGCTTCGGATTAACCTTTGGATTAAGAGAGATAAGTTTGACCCGAAAAAACAGGAATACAAAAATTGGGCATACATTGTATCCCGAAATAAAATCAAAGACCTCGCAAGGTATTACGGGGCGAAAAAGCGGGGGATAAAAAAGACAGTCAGCTTAAACAAGTTAATGGACGAGGGAATGGACTTTGAGGGCTAAAACAAAGGTCGATAAAAAAACAATCAAAACAAAACTATGTTTTTTATAGGCACAATTAGAAGACTATTATTTATAAGTGGAACTCACAAATGGAACGCTTGGGTGAGAGATATAACTGCCAAATTGGAGGGTGGTTGGTTAATTCGGAGTGAGAGATAGTTTAATCGGCGAATCCACGGGTAGTTATTCAGGCAAAATATGGAGTTTTTTCGTATTTAATAGTAGAGAGTAGATAATCCGAAGCTTCGGCTCTTAATCAGCCTGCTGAACCGTAAAGCACGACGCTTTGTCATTCATTCGGCGGGATATAAATAATCGGCGGGCTTATTAAAAGATGAAAAAAAAGAAAACACAAAACTGGACTAACCCCGAAATCATTAAAATGACCTTCAAAAACGGGGCTATTTATATTACAGTAAAAACTGATTTACCAATGGTATAAGAAAAACCCCGAATTAACTTCGGGGACAAAAGATTAGTTCTTTTTAGTTTTCTTTATGCCTGGTTTATAATCGTAGTTGCCTCAAGGCAATCTCTACAAAGATAGACAGCTATAGCACAAGCGTCGTGAAGCCATAATCCACCCTTTTCTCCCGTTGTTTCTTTTAAGTCGCAGGCATATTCTCCCTTGTTTTCCTCCACTTCCTGGCCAACCATCATAATTTCGGCATTTCCACCACAATGAACGCATTTAGTTGTCAGTTCAAACGGCAGTTGCCAAGTTTTATTCAATCCAGTTTCGCCTAAATATATTTTCATAGTTCTTTTACAATTTAATTAGTTAAACGACCTTTTAATCTTCCCCCGATTTTTCTTTCCTTATAATTGACTTCTATAAAACACCTTAGACAAACATACTGATATATTCCGTGTTTTTTCTCCATTTTTTCGCCACATTTTGGGCATCTATCTTCTGCTCCAAAATGCCTCCAGCAAATTCCACTCGTATTGTCGGTTTCATTTGTTTGACAGATTTTACAAAGCATAATACAAACTAATTGTAATTATCTCAACCTTTAAAAACTCAATTTTCTTTTATATTTTTGTATAATTTCTTGACCCACCCAATTATAGATATTGGGCGAAAAATCCCTTTCAATTATTTTGGGTGTTCCACTTGCAATGTAATGCTTACCATCTTTTTTTTCAAACACAAGGTTAAGCACCATTCCAATTGAAGTATTTTCTTTTTCAATCCTTAATAATTTTCCCCTATTGATTTTCATATTATTTTCGGGCATTAAATTATAAGACCTTTTACCATAATATACCCACACACAAGGCAATAAAGCCAACAAGCCAACAACTGATAAACACAATGCCTGTTTGCTCTTGTATGTTCTCTTTTTCTTTAGCTTTTAGCCACTTGTAATCGTATTTCATAAGTTTTAATCGGCTTTAATTGTTAATCCGCTTTAATCCCCGCTTAATCATATCCCCGCTATTTATACGATTAAGAAGGGTTTAAAAGGGGTTAAATCTCGTAATTTTGGGTGAGGTTGTGTGTGTTAATGTGATTGTCAATTACTTCATTTTCAATCTGTTCTCTGTCTGCTGTTGGGTCTTGGTCGTAGGTTTCTTTAATCTCATCTTTCAATTCGTCTTTTAGGGCTTCGATAATTTCTAATTGCTTGTCTTGATTAAAGTCTTCAAAATTAAATTGAACTTTCATATTTTTGTAAAGAGCGGGGATAAATTATAATCCACAATATCCTACCCACTTCTGCCCTTGCTATTTCAGAAATGAATAGGGATTGAGGGTTAAGCTTTATTCTTCTATACCACAAGCAGAAAGAAACTTTACATAATCAAATCTTTCATTCTCATTCTTTAATCTTTCGGCTAAACTTTTTACCAATTCTGATAAGTGCCAGTTTTTATTGCCTTCGGTATAGTAGTCAAGATATGTTTCAAAATGTTTTTTAATAACTTCTGCCATTAAACGATAATCTTTTTTTGTCATATTTTAATGAGCAAGGGTTAATTATAAAAAATCCGTTCTCTTTCCTACTCTCTAAACCTGGCGGTTAGAAAGCAGGAAGGAAAACGGATAACATTTATTAAAAGTTTGTTGTTTTCGCCTACTTAGAACCAGGGTTTAAAGGGTAGGAAAGAATTAAGACTTTTTAAAATAACTTCTATTTTACTTTTTCAAGAAATATCAGACTAACACAATCGGCACAATAAGAAACTTTTTTGTAATATCTCGGCACTTGAAACTTCTTCCCGCAATTCTTGCACTTTACATTTTTCATTACTTTATGCTGCTTCATATCTTGCTGCTTACATACTATCACAAAGAAGAAACCCTGTCAAGTCCCCGAACAAAACAGCCAGTTGTTAACACCCCCAAAAATCGGGCATAAAAATGATAGATATAATAGCAAAGACAACACTAATAATAGCGGGCATAGCTTTTGCGGGATTAATAATAAATAATATCTTAAAGTTTAGTTTAGGAGCATATTAAAATGCCAACAATAAAACAAAAACAAGTATTCAATAAAACATTGTGAAAGAAAAAATATATATAATAAAAACTTATCCAGACTGCTATAAAATAGGGATTAGTTTTAATCCAGAACAAAGAATAATTACATTACAGACAGCCAATCCTTTCAAGCTAAAAATTATCTTAGAAAAAGAAGTAAATGATGCTTTTAAAATAGAACAAACTATCCACGAGGCATTTAAAGAAAAGAGATTAGAAGGAGAATGGTTTAGCCTAACAGACGACGAATTAAAAACAATAGTTGATTATCTTAATCAACATTGCTAAACATTGCCTATGGCATTACCAACAATAAAACAAAAACTAACATTTAGAAACCTTTTAGAAGCCATTGAAATTGGCAAGAGTTGGGATTTAAAAAGTTTAATGGTACAGGGCGGATATAGTATAGCAACGGCTAAAAATCCCGCTAAGAACCTAATAATAAAAGAGGGCTTTCAGCAATTACTGGGCCAGATAGACGATAGAATGATATTGGCAAAGATTTACGAGGTTTTATTCGCAGGAGATAAAGACAGCACATTGAAAGCGGCGGATATGCTATTAAAGTTAAAAGATAAATACCCAGACCAAAAAACAAAGGTCAGCGGATTATTCGGCATATTAAATAATATAAAAGAAAATGGCGAAGAAAAAAAAGAAACGTAAGGACATAAAGAAGAATAAGAACAAGAAAAAACGGGGGAAGAAGAAGTAATAACACCTTAAAGGAAAGGAACGAGCTTAAAAGGGACAACAGAGCGATAACATATAAGGGGAGATAACAAACAAGCACAAAAAACGGGCAAAGAAACAATGATAAAGACTATACTAATACTACCCTGGGTACTAACAGCTATACTGATTGTCTTGTTAGCGTGGCGATAGCGTTAGAGCGTTGTAGCGTCGTAGCGTCGCAGGGTATGTATTCCCTACACACACACAAGCATAAAGACAAGCAGAATATCAAGTCCAGTCGGGCATAAATAGAGAACAAAACAGGTAATATAAGCTAATTTACGAACAAAGATAGTCGCACAATGTATATTGTACGACATTGTAAGGGGGGAGGGGATACCGAGTTTATTTCTGCGTAATATAATATATACCACCCATACAGAATAAAGTGGAAATAGACAAAAAAGAGTAAGACGCCTAAGCACAAAGTCAGACCTTGATTCATTTAGCGGGGCAAAATAGACCCTTTTACGAACAAATCATATAGCACAACACATATAATAGACAAATGTCAACAATGTATAAATGTGATAAATGTAATAAAGAAGTTTTAGTTGTTAAGGGCAAGCTGGAAAATGGGGTACAGTTAGTTTTTGATACAAGTGATAAAAAAACTTCAGTAATCAGGTGCAACGAATGCTATGCCGAGGACAAGTCATTGACGAATTATCAGCCTTGCGAGGTCTATAGCAGGATTGTGGGCTACTTGAGGCCCGTTAACCAATGGCACGATGGAAAACAGCAGGAGTTTAAAGACCGAAAGGTTTATAAAATTTAGGAATGTCTAAAAAATCAAGAACAATACTTTGTAAATTAAATCATTGGTTCAGGGAACTGGAACCATATAAAAGTGGAATTGACCTAATGGGGCTTGCAATTCTGGTAATTCTGGCATCAATAATGCTTCTAAGGTGTAAATGACAAACCTGATAGTTATAGATTTTGACGGGGTGATACGGATTAACGACGAACCAGCAGAAGGCGTTTTCAGGGCATTTAATGCCCTAGAGGGAAGAGGATACCAATTAACCGTTCAAACGGCAAGAAACGTAAAAGAGGTCGAAAAGTGGCTAAAAAAATATGGCTTCCGTGATATTAAAGTCTCCAATATCAAACCAGAGGGTGCCTGTGCCTATATCGACGACAGAGGTCTCCGATTTGAAAACTGGGATGAAACCCTTAAAAAATTTGAAAAGCATCCTCGTAACTGGGGCAGGTAGCCCTGGATTTATTCCAATAGTCAAAGCTCTGAATTACAGAGTGATAGGGGTTGATATGGACGAGGGGGCGGTTGGTAAGGATTTTGTAGATAAGTTTTATAAAGTGCCGCCAGCCAAAGACGAGCTGTTTATTCCTGCAATAAGGGAAATCTGTAAAAATGAGAAGGTTTCGGTAATCCTGCCGAAAGTAACCGCAGAAACCGAAAAGCTCGCACTGGAAAAAGACCTGGGTGGGGCAATAGTTTCAATTTCTGATTATAAGACGGTAAATCTCTGCAACAATAAACTGGCTTTTTATATTAAATGCTCGCAGAGTAGGATACCCATACCGCCGTTTCTAATAGGAAACAAGTTTATATCAAAACCTATAAGGGGCTCAGGAAGCGAGGGGGTGGAAACGCTTTCGTTCAACGAACCGAAAATCCTGATGGAACATATACAGGGCGAGGAATACTCTGTTGACATACTGGCAAATCACGGCGACCCATTAGTGATAGTGCCGAGGATAAGAACCAAAGTTAAGGCTGGAATAAGCGTTGAGGGCGTAGTTACGCAACAGGAACAGGTAATATTCTGGGCAGGGGAAATAACAAAACTTCTGAAACTGAACGGGATAGTCGGTTTGCAATTTATTATGGATAGAAATGGAATACCCTTGGTGATAGAGTGCAACCCAAGAATGCACGGGACGCTTGCCCTAACCATTGAAGCGGGAGCTAACCTTCCAGACCTTGCGGTAAAACTCGCACTCGGAGAGGAGTTTGAGCCTCCCCAGATAAAATGGGGATTAAAAATGAAAAGATATTTGCGGGAAGTCTATGAATAAAGTTCCAACTTGTCCAATTTGTAAAACTGAAAAATGTTTGGTGCTTGCCCCACATTCTGACGACGCTGAAATCGGTTGCGGAGGTATAATATCAAGATTTTTAAGAGAAGGAAAAGAAGTCCACATTGCGATATTCGGCTTGGCATATAAAGCAACGACAGCCGAGATTTACAAAGCTGTAAATAGATTAGGAGTTTCTAAAGAAAATGTAATTTACCAGCCATTTACTTCAAGAGAATTCGGCAAAGACAGGCAGGAGATATTGGAGTTAATGCTTTTCATTAAAAAGGAAATAAATCCCGATTTGGTTTTTCTGCCAGTTTCAGAGGACATACACCAAGACCACCAAACTATCCACCAAGAAGGATTGAGGGCGTTCAAAGACAGGTCAATTCTCGGATATGAATATCCCTGGAATAATTTTACTATCGGTGTTAATTACTTTTTTCGGCTACAAGACGAAGACATTAAAAGAAAAGTAAAGGCAATCAAAGAATATAAATCACAGCGGGACAAAGATTATATGCGGGAAGATTTTATTAAAAGCTGGGCAAAATTACGGGGGATACAAATAAAAGAAAAATACGCTGAAGCATTTGAAGCAATAAGAATTATAAAATGATAAGCGACGAAAAATTACAGAACTTAATAAAATGGTATCCACACGAAGGACAGGAGGCAATTATTAAAAGCAAATCAAGGGATATAGCCATCTGTGCTGGAAGGCGTTGGGGAAAATCGGCAGTATGTGCCTATATCGTAGTCAGGACATTTTTACAGGGATTAGAGGAAATACAGGAGGGAAAACGGGATAGTATAAAAATCTGGATAGTAGCACCTTCTTATGAGCTTACCCAGAAAGTATTTGAATATGTTATCAAGTGGTTATTAAAAGCAGACCCGACAATAGGAAGGCATATTTCCAACAGACCATTTCCGCAGATAGAATTATCAAAAAGCGTTTGGATACAATGCAAGTCAGCGGAAAACCCGACCTCACTTTTGGGGGAGGAAATAGATTTACAAATTGTAGATGAGGCGGCACAGGTATCAAGAAGAGTTTATGAACAGAACCTCGTGCCGACAACTTCTTCAAGAAAAGGAAGAAGTGTATTTATATCAACACCATTCGGGCAGAACTGGTTTTATACAAAATGGAACTGGTGCAAAGAAAACGGAAATGCGTTTCAATTTAGAAGCATAGACGGAGTTTCTGTGGATAAGGAAGAGTGGGAAAGAACCAAGGGTTTATTACCAATACAGATATTTAATCAGGAATACGAAGCATCGTTTTTGCCAGACGCAGCAGCGGTTTTCAGGGGGATAGACGAAATTATAAAAGACAACGCAGAGCAAGATGTCCACCCATTGCACAGATATACTATGGGAGTGGATTTGGGGAAACACGAGGACTTTACGGTATTAACGGTAGTAGATAAAAATAATAACAATGTCGTTTATTTTGACAGGTTTAAACAAATTGACTACCCCTTTCAAAAAGCTCGGATTAAAGCTACGGCTCAGCGTTATAACAATGCTCGCATTATTGTGGATTCGACTGGGGTGGGAGAACCGATACAGGAAGATTTGTCAAGAGAGACGTTATTTATAGACGACTTCAAATTCACCAACAGAAGCAAAAAAGAACTTGTAGAAAAGCTGTCAATTTTTATTGAGCAGAAAAGAATTTGGATACCGCCGCAAGATGTTCTTATAGACGAACTTAAATCTTTTGGGTATCACTTAACAGATTCTGGTAATGTAATTTACCGTGCACCCCAAGGTTTGCACGACGACTGCGTTATGAGTTTAGCATTAGCAGTTTGGGGGCTTATCGGGGCGGTAAGGCCAATAACGGCACTACAAGAAGAACTCAAAAAAGTCAGAAGACAAAAAAGAAATCAAAATTATATTTAATATGCCATTCAAGTCTTATAAACAACAAAAATATATGTTCGCCAGACATCCAAAAATTGCGAGGCGTTGGGCAAAAAAATATGGCACAAAAATAAAGCCAAAGGGCTATCGTGCCAGAAGAAAAAAAAGATGATAAAACTACCAAACATTACTAAAGAAATAGAAAATTGCGGACAGGCTATCCTTCCTTGTAATCCCGTTTTTGCGGGAAGCCAGAAAGGTATTATAAACCTGATTGACTTGTATTATGTAAATAGATATAGGGATGGAGACTATGACACTACTGGATTTAAGAAGGCATTTTATAATGTCGTTGTTAATCCGACAGAAATTGCCTCAAAAATGACCGACCTTGACACCAAAGATATTAGGATTGTCGCAGAAAATGGGCAGTCTTATTATCCAGCCTGGTTATTTGGGAAGGAGTTGAGGTTATGGATGAAGGATAGAAGGAATGAAGACAACAAGACATTCGGGCAATTTTTAAACCAGATGGTTTATAGTTGGCCGAAATACGGGCATTTATTAATTAAGAAAGTTCAAGATACCATTCATTTAGTTCCGCTTCAAAATGTTTCAGTCAGGTCAAATGCAAAGAACTTTATGGATTCTGAATATATCGTGGAAGAGCACGAATATACCTTAGACAAACTGCGGGAGAAAAACTGGAAAAACATTGAAAGTGCTATTAACAAGTTTGAAAAAGACGGCAAAGTAGCCGTTTATGAAAGGCACGGATTTTTAGAGGGCACAAAAAACAATTATGTAATTGTACCAGTTGGCGGAGATGAAGCAGATATTTTACACCAGGACAAGATAGACAGGAAAGACCTTTATCGGGAATTGAAATGGGAGGACATTCCAGGAAGAGCACTTGGAAGGGGGCAGGTTGAAAAGTTATTTGAGGCACAGATAGCCAAAAACCAAAACGAGAACCTATTAAGAAGTGGTTATCGCTGGACTTCAAAACACCTATTCCAAAGCAGGGACGACACTATCGCCAAAAACTTTGTTACAGAAACCGAGGATGGGGATGTTCTAACTGTAAACTCAGAAATTACCCCAGTTGCGATGGAAGAAAGAAATCTTGGGGCATTGAATACTGGCGACCAAAAATGGGACAAAAACATTTCTGACCTAACTTTTTCTTACGAGCCGATGTCGGGACAGAGACCTCCATCTGGAACGCCACTGGGAACTTCAATTTTACAGACCAGAATGGCGGGGCAGTATTACGACTTAAAAAGAGAAGAACTGGGAATGTTTATCAAGGGATTTCTATTTGACTGGATTATCCCAGAGTTCAAAAAGCAGAAAAAGAATAATCATAGCTTGATGGTTGGCGAGTTTGACGAGGACGAATTGGACAAACTTCGGGGGCTAATTTTAACAAACAGAACCAACAAAGCGATTATAAAGTTTATCGGTAAAAATAAAAGAATACCAAATGGGAACGAGGCAGAGGTATTAAGGGTGGTTACGCAAGAAAAACTCAAAACACAAAGAGAAATCAAGGTTCCAGATAACTACTACGACGACTTAAAATACAAGATTGATATAATTATTACCAACGAGCAGATAGATATGGCTTCACGAATGACTACGCTTCAAACCGTATTACAGATTATCGGGGCAAATCCAACAATACTTCAAGACAAGAGAACCAAAAAGGTTTTCTATAAGCTATTGGATATGGCTGGGATTTCACCACTAGATTTCCAAACAGAAGCAGAACCACAAATGAATGAAGTTATGGCTAATCAAGTAGCCCAGAGAGGGGGTTCCGTTGCGAAAGCACCAGGCCCAGTAGCTACGCCACAAGAAGCAACTAATATGACTCAATTATGATTCAATTGACAAGGCAAGAAAGTCATTTTCTGAAAGAGAACAAGGGGATTTTGGCGGAATTATTTACAAAAAGAGTTGAGGACTTAAAAGAACAAATGCTTTTATGCAAGCCAGAAGAAGTTGAATTAAAGAGGCAAATGATAAACGAGTTTAAGAGCTGGCTACTTACAATAAAGATATTTTCTGAAACTAAAAAAAAGAAAAAAGATAGTGGAATATAAAGAGTTGTTTAGGGCAGAAAACGCCCTTGTAAAAAAGCTAATCAATTATTGAGAAAACAATTTAAATCAATGGAAAACGAAGAAAAGGAGACTTTGGCTCCAAAACCAGAGGAAGAGAAAACTTCTGAAAATCAAACAGAAGAAGGGACTTCTAAAGAAACCCCAGAGAAAACTGGCGAACAATCAAAGGAATTGCAGTCAGCTCTCGCCCAAAAGGAACACTTTCGGGATAAGGCTGAGAAACTTGAAAAACAAGTTCAGGAACAGTCCCAAGAAAAGGCAAAAGAAATTGCCCCAACTGGGACAAGCCCGATGGAAGTGGTTAAACTGGCTAAAGCATTAGAGGGATATAATCAAAACGAAGTTGAATATATTACCCGCAATGCAAAAGATAGCTCTATAGGAGCAATTATCGAAGCCACTAACGACGAATGGGTCAAGACTGCAATTGCAGGAACGAGAGAAAAGGTTGAGAAGGAAAAATCAATTCCTGAACCTTCTTCTCCATCTTCTGCGGAAGGTGTTAAAACTTCTCAAGACATAGAAAATATGTCAAAGGAAGACCACAAGAAGTACGAAGAGCAATTTTTAAAGAGACAGAAGGGAACAGGAATCTAAATTAAATGGCAACTTATAGTCAAGATTATTTAGTTTTTACACCTGAGGTTTGGAGCCCAAGAATAGATATGTTCTTCAGAAGGAAGTTGGCAGGAGCTAACTTCTTTGACAACTATTCAAATGAAGTAGTACAGGGTGGGGACACAATACATATCCCCATTATTTCATCTAACTTCACTGCGGCTGCAGTTACCAGTACGTCTGGTGATTGTACCTTAATGAACGTTAATGATACCTCTACTACTATCGTATTGAGTACCTGGCAGAACGCAAACCACGTTATCACAGACCTCCAAAAGGCACAGATTGCATCTCAATATAGGTTAAAGGAAGGATACGCAATGGCAATGGGTCATGCTTTAGCTACCAAGCTAGACACGGACTTATTGGCTCTTGCGACCAACCTTGACCCTGTTGTAGGTGATTCTGGGACTGACGTTCAAGCTACTACTTTAGAGGAAGCTATAAACATTATGGAATCTTATAGTGTTCCCCTAGATGAGTGTTT
>Ga0307928_10003635_pt1 | contig 11776 bp, 16 predicted proteins | sample AceLakmetagen232_FD_201815 | JGI IMG/M metagenome (GOLD analysis project Ga0307928, IMG submission 201815) | Saline water microbial communities from Ace Lake, Antarctica - #232 | ecosystem: Environmental > Aquatic > Non-marine Saline and Alkaline > Saline | place: Antarctica: Ace Lake...
TCAGTTTAAAGAAGCAGAAAAGTTAGCGCGAAAAAGAATAGGAAAAAGATTAATGGTGTGTTCTTCAATACAAGCAAGCGAAAAGTTTGAAGATAATAGTTTGGACATAGTTTTTATTGACGCAGATCACAGTTATGAAGCCGTAAAGGAAGATATACAGTTATGGTGGCCTAAAGTTAGAACTGGAGGAATACTTGCGGGTCATGATTATGATATTAAGCATATGGGTGTGGTTAATGCAGTATCTGAACGTTTCAAGCAATTCTACTTAGACGCTGACGCGGTATGGTACGTAAAAAAAGGAGAGTTCAAATGAGGTTTAATAACCATTCTCGGTTAAAGATTGGTGGTTTTGCTAATTTTAAGTTTACTTGGCAAACGAGAATGTTACAAAAGTATATCACGCCTAGTTCTAAATTGTTGGATTTGGGTTGTGCTGCTGGAAAACTGTCAAGGTTAATTCCTGATAAGTATAATTATTATGGTGTTGATTATAATGAGGATTTTGAAGTTTTCGGAAAAAAGAACAACTTAAAAATTAGGTGTTACGACATAAGCAAAGAACGATTACCTTTTGAGGATAACACTTTTGATATTGTTTGGTTTCGTCACGTGATCGAGCACTTGCAAGTGAAAGAACAATTTTTTGTTATGAAAGAGATTCTGAGAGTTTTAAAGCCCGGAGGGAAAGTGTTTGTGTTTGCCCCGACTCCTTATCACTGGTTTTTTTGGGATAACGACACGCACGTAAGGCCTTGTACTCACGGACAACTAGAGCACTTAGCTAAAGACTTAGGATTTAGTAAAGCTGTAGGTAAGTATTCTTTATTAAGAAAGTATTCCGGAACTGTTCAGCGAATGGCTAGAGTTACTCCTTTGCGTTGGTTTTTGTGGGAAACTTTTTTGGAGGCAACAAAGTGATGTTTATACTGCAAATAATAGGTATGCTGTTCGGTGCAATAATGTGTTACTTCACATTTCTTAACTATAAAAGGAACGAGTACCAAAAAACAGGCTTAATAATGTGGATCTTGATATGGATAGGATTCATAATTTTGGCAGGGTTCCCAACAATGGTCTACGGAATCATGGAATTCTTCCAAGTAGAAAGAACAATGGACTTTTACGTACTAGTAGGTTTTTTCACGTTCAGCATAATCATCTTCCAAAACTATCTACGAACAAAAAAAAACGAGAAAAGACTAACAACACTAACAACCAAAATCGCACAAAAAATAGAATAATAAAAAAATAAAACAAACAAAAAGTTCAATAAATTAGTATTCAACAAAATAATTTGTTTTCAAAAGAGGATATAAAGATGAAAAAAAGAATAAAAATATTGATTAACAAAATTCCAAGAGAAGACAAAATTGTAGATATTGGAGAAATTCCAAAGATACTAAGAAGGAAGTGGATAGAGACCGCAATAAATAATTCTGATGAGTTTGTTATTCAAGTATTTCCTCAATCTTATGTAGAAGAATATACTTTAAGTGGTTGGGTTGTGAAGCATAAAGACAATAATAAGATAATTAGATTAAAAAGTTGTACTGGTAAGATTGCTGAATATGATATAAATAAGATAGTTGAAGAGAGACAATTAAAAGATAAGAAGAAAAAAATTGATTTATTTGAAAATGTTATCGAACAAGCCAAATTGATATTTTTATCTGGAAAACATAAAGATTTTGAATGTGCTTTTAATCATATAGAAAATAGGATAAAATATGAAAAAAAAATGGTGTGCTACACAAATCATTAGAGGGAAGAAAATGGTAAAATTAAGTAAGGAAAATATAAATATTTTAAATATAGAAAATGGTGCAGGTCAAAACGAGATTTATAGACGACAAGTATTTAAAGGTTTCATACCCAAAAAAACAAAAAACGAGGGTTATTGAGAAAATTAAAGAGCAAATATTGATGGAATTAGACGCGCCTGATTTAAACTCTAAAGATCTTGCTACGCAAGACTCGCTTAATAGTAATTAACCGAAATTTTGGAGGGAAGAAAATGTTGATGAATGAGTATTGGTTGATAGGGAAAAATAATTGTGTATTGCCTGTTACGATACAAGAAGATGCTAAAGAAGATTTTAAGGAACTTATGGATTGGTCAGAAAAGCAATTTAAAGAACATACTTGTGTTAGACATAAGAAATCCTCAAAAAACTCGATTGGTGGTGTGTGATGGTGTTTGGTGTTAAGTTGAGTGTTTTGATTCCTGTATACAACGAGGAAGGTACGTTGGTTGAGTTGGTTGATAAGGTTGAAAGTGTTGACTTGTCACATTTGGGTGTTAGTAAGGAGTTGATTTTGGTTGATGATGGTAGCAATGACTGTAGTGTTGAATTGATTAAAACATTAATGGAAAGGTATGACAATATCACTTTTTTGAGGCACATAGAAAATTGTGGTAAGGGTGCCGCGATAAAGACCGCGATTAGTAAGGCTTCTGGTGACATTATGATTGTGCAAGATGCTGATTTGGAGTATGACCCTAATGATTATGCTGCGTGTATTAAGCCTATTCTTGATGGTGAGGCTTTGGTTGTTTACGGAAGCAGAAGACTGAAAAAGAGCAACAAGCAGTATTCGAGTTTTGCGTTTATGCTTGGCGGTATAGGAATAACGTGGGCGTTTAACATTTTGTATTTGCGACGAATCAGTGATGAACCTACATGTTACAAATGTTTCGAGTCGGAACTAATTAAAAACATGAAAATTGATGGTGACGGTTTTGAGTGGGAACCAGAAGTCACCGCGAAAATTGCGAAGCAAGGAATAAAGATTCATGAAGTGCCGATCAGTTACTTTCCAAGAAAAGTCAGTGAAGGAAAAAAAATAAGTTGGTGGGATGGAGTACGAGCCATCTGGACACTAATAAAGTACAGGTTTAAAAGATGAGTGAAGAACGTATTTGTAAAACTTGCAAAAGACAGCTTAAGGGTGCGTGTTTGACTTGTTCGAAAGGCACTATTTGTGGTGAGTGCGCAAAAGACATAAGCATGGCGGAAATGCAACCAATGATGTTTCGTAACACAATCTTATGGGTGTTGTGTGAAGTGTTCACTAGAAGAGCTAAAGGTGAGAGTGTGAGTTTTGAAAAGGTCTGGAAAGAAGACCCAAACATGAAATTGATAAGTTTTGATGACGTGTACAACTATGAATGAAAAAGAAAATCTGCAAATTATGAAGAGTGCTAATAATTATAACAGGTGGATTTATGATAACATAAAAGAACACACGGGAAAAACGATTCTTGAGATTGGTTCTGGAATGGGCGCGATGACCACTTTTTTTGAAAACAAGACTTTGGTGGGTTTGGATGTTGACAGTAAAGCTGTTAAGGCTTTGAACAAAAAGTACAATAATAATCCTGATATGGTTTTCTTTAATATCGATTTAAGCAAAACATTAGGTCACTTATCTCCAGAAAGTTTCGATACAGCCTTATGTATTAATGTGTTAGAACACGTGTTAGATGATCAAGCAATGCTAAACAATATTCACGCAGTGCTTAAGCGTAAAGGAAAATTGGTGTTAATGGTTCCCGCCTTCCCACTAATTTACGGAAGCATAGACAAAGCAGATAATCATTACAGAAGGTACACAAAAAAAGATCTTCAAAAAAAGTTAGGTGAAGCAAATTTTAACATAGAACACTCCACATACATGAACACTCCAGGATTTTTTGGGTGGGTATATCACGGAAAAATTTTGAAGTTAGACACGCACAATCCTAAAGATATTGGTTTGTTTGACAAGTTAGCTCCAACATTCCAAAAAATAGAAAGCATCATACCGCCAATGTTCGGACTATCAATCATAACCATAACACAAAAAAAATGAGTAAGATACTGTTGTTGAATCCGGAGTGGAAAGTGAAAGGTGAGGATAATTTGTGGGGTAAGGTTGCTTCGAAGTATCCTTCGTTGGGTTTGGGTTATGTGGCTGCGGTTTTGCAAAAACATAATCATAAGGTTTTTTTTGTGGATATGCTTGCTGAAAGTATGAGTGTGGAAGAATTCAAAAACAGTTATGATTATTGTGTGGATTTTGTTGGTATTACTGCGACTACTCCTTTGATTAATAATGCTTTACTTATTGCTGAAATAATTAAGAAGATTTCGCCAAGTACTAAAGTAATACTTGGTGGTGTTCACCCGACAGTAAAAAGTGATGAAGTAATACAAAATCCTAACGTGGACATTGTGGTGCGTGGGGAGGGAGAGTATACTATGCTAGAAATTGTCGAAAACAAACCCTTACAAAGTATTAAGGGAATCACTTATGTCGAAAACGGAGAGATTGTTAGAAATGATAATCGTGAACAAATTAAGGATTTGAACGAGTTGCCGGTTCCCGCTTTTGACTTAATGCCTATAAGTAAGTATAAGCCTGCTATTGGCGCGTACAAAAGACTACCTGCGATGTCTTTACTGACTAGTAGGGGGTGCGTTGGTGTGTGTTCGTTTTGTTATCGCTTGTTTGATAAGCCTATTCGTTTTCGTTCTGCAGAAAAAATTATTGAAGAGATACTTTTTTTACAGGAAAAGTATGGGATTAAAGAGATTAGTTTTTATGATGATACATTCACAGCAATAAAAAGCAATGTTCGAAAGTTCTGCGAATTAGTGTTAGAGAAAAAGTTGGATGTTACTTGGTCTTGCTTTACCAGAGTTAACTATATTGACGAAGACCTTTTCAAGCTAATGAAGCGTGCTGGTTGTCATTTAGTACTGTTTGGGGTGGAAAGCGGTAACCAAAAGATTCTTGATCGTATGCATAAAATGATTACTTTAAAACAAATCAGGGAGGCTGTAAAGATTTGCAAAAGGGTGGGCTTGAAGACTAGGGCTTCTTACATTCTTGGTTGCTTGGGTGATACTGAGGAAACCATTCAGCAAACGATTAGTCTTTCTTTGGAGTTGGATACTGATTACGCGCAGTACAATATTATGACTGCTTACCCGGGGACTGAAGTGTGGAAAGAGGCCGAACGTGAGGGCTGGCTGGTTGTGAAGGATTATGATTATAGTGTTAGCGATTTTAGTATGAGTTTGCCAACGATTGGTAATGATCGTTTGATGGAGTTGTATAAGCTTGCTCATAAGCGTTTTTATTTTAGACCAAAAATATTATTGAGGCACTTACTGGATATTCGTAGCTGGAATGACGTAAAACAAAAACTGATTGGAGGGCTAGCAGTAGCACTACAAAAATGATAATATCATTATTATGGTTTTTTGTTGTGTTGTTTTGTTTAGGTTTTCCTTTGAGTGCGGGTTTGTTTAGGAAGGATTTTAGTGAGACTTTCATTGGAAGTTTATTGTTGGGCTTGCCTGTTATGGTTGTGTTGTTATTAATTTTTCCTTTGCGGAATCCTTACTATTTTGGAATTGTAGCAATAATGTGGTGTGGTTTTAGTTTCAGAAAGTTTAAGAGTGTAAAGTGGGTATTGAACAAGAACGTGCTTTACAATTTTGGAGCGGTAATAATCGCGATCCTTGTTATGGTATTGATGTTTTATGGTTCGCAAGCTTATCCTTGGCTTGAAGATGATGATCCTTGGGATCACGCAGCTGCAGCAAAGTATGTTAGTAAGACTGGTTCTGCATCAAAAACTTTAGAACAGTATGACTTGTATGGCAGGTTGTATATGGAGCCTTACCCTCCAAGCTACCCAGCACTCATGGGTGTGATTCATCAGTTGAATGATTCTATACAAACAACCTTAAAATTGTTTAACGCAGTACTTATCGGATTAGCTACACTGTTTTTTTATTTCATGGCTAAACTGTTAGTGAACAAGAATAAGGCGTTCTTAGCCACTTTCTTACTTGCAGCTTTACCTAGTTTCATGTCGCACTTTATTTGGTCACAAACACTAGCCATAGCCTTAATGTTTCCTGCTTTGTATTGTTTGCTTAAACTTTCTGAGCAGCGTAAGAGTTTTGCGTGGTTTTTGCTTACAATACTGTTTTCGGCCAGCGTGTTAATAACTCAGCCTAGTAGCGCTGCAATCTTTGGAATAATGTTTATACTTGTATGGGTGAGTAAGATTGTTGCTGAATGGTACAAAAACAAAAAGTTAGATCTTCAAATGAGTATGTTCATGGCAGGAGTGTTCGCAATAATATTCTCTTTTATGATTTTTTGGGGTCCTACACTACTCAAGTTTGGTTACTCTGAGACACTTGCAGGTATAGGGTTAGAACCTGCATTATTTACTGATAAGACTCATGACACAAGCGGAGGACTAGTTTATGGCTTGAAAGACTTTTTGGTTGTTCCTTTGGCTAGTAAGATTGATCAGGCTACTGGTTGGGGCTTGTTTATTTTTTTGGGTGTTGTTGCAGGAACCATTTTTTTGATTAAAACTTTTAAGAAAAAACCATTTTTGTCATTGACGGTTCTTTCATGGTTCGCTTTCACTTTATTATTCCTTGAGGGTAATGCTTTGCCATTCAAGCTATTCCCTCACCGTTTTTGGGCATTCTTAGCAATACCCGCAGTACTACTGGCCAGTATAGGAATAATAGAACTGGCTAAAATTGTTCCTTCAAAAAAGTGGAAAACAGGACTTTTTGCACTCTTTATTATTGGAGTGTTATTGACTAGTCTTTGGCCAAAAATTATAGTGCAAACTAGTCAATGGCCTTTTGGAGGAAACTTTGCTAGTATTGAAGAAATGCAAGGATACTTATGGATGCAAGACAACCTGCCAAAGAATACCAGGGTGCTGAATTTGTGCGGTCCTGAAGAAAAAGTTATAGGGTTTGACATGGACGCAGACATCCTAAATGTTGATCAGTACTATTTCAAGAACAGTATCGTTAACAAGACTGCTACAGAGATCAAACAATTCGCCAAGAACAACAATTACGCGTACATCACGGTAGACACCAAATGCTTACAAATCATTGGAATGAATCAAACAGACCAATTACTACAAAAAATAGGAACCACCAACCCCTTAACACACAACACTGGAGGATTTTGGTTATTCAAAAATGTGTAACAAAAGAAACTGTAAAGAAATATTGAACTTCAGAAAAGTCGATGAGTGCATGGCACCAATTATAGACTTAATCAATACTTTCACTAAACTGAAGACTCTAGGTTGCTGTTGTGGGCATGGGAAGTACACGCAGAGTATTGTGGTGCAAGACCGTAACGGAACCATTTATGACTTGATTAGTAACCAGATTATTCCTAGGAAGAAAAGATTTTACTTGAAAGATAAAGAGGGGTATTATTATATTCCGGAAGCACAAAAATGACTCGGATTAGTTTTTATACGCAGGCAGAATTCGGAAGTAAAAGTAATTTGAAGACTAATGAGGCTTTCAGTATGGTTAAAGCTTTAAAGCCTGATAGGGTGTTTTGTAGAGATTTCAAGTTTGCGATAAAGGATGATCGTTATGAAAGGATTATTTTTGGCGGGAGCTTTTTGCCAAAAATTGTTACTTTTGTTAATTTGTTAAGCAAGCAAAGGTTTTCTCTTAACAGGCTTCAATGGAAGCTTTTAGACTTTTGCAGTTCTTTACGGAATGATAATTCTGGTTTGCTGGTTTTTCATCCGCCAAAGTTTAAGAAAACAATAATGAAGTATTCAGACAAAATTCGAGTAGGTGTGCTGACTTCTAATTTTAAAGATAAGGAAATGATAAAAAATTGTGAGTATGTGATTGCTATATCTTCTTACTTGAAAGATTGCTTGATGAATGATGGTTTTTGTGAAGAGAATGTTTTTGTTGCGCGCCAAGGAGTTGACACAAAAAAGTTTTACCCGGCACCTCACAAAAAAAGGGGTGATACTTTTATAGCGTTGTGCGTCGCGGATTTTACTTTACAAAAAGGAGTAGAGTATTTATTGGAAGCTTGGGCGCAGTCAAGTATTAAAGGAGAGTTATGGCTTGTGGGAAATAAGACTAAGGAAGTTCAAGACTTAATCAAAAAATACGCTGATAAAAGAATTAAGGATGTTCCTTTCACAAAAAATATAAGAGACACTTACCAACGAGCAAGCGTGTTCATTCTTCCATCTTCGAGTGATGGTTGGGGTAACGTGGTAAGTGAAGCCATGAGTTGTGGACTTCCAGTAATAGTGACAGAGAGTACTGGAGCGAAAGACGCTGTGATTGATGGAGAGAATGGTTTTGTAATACCTATAAAGCATAAGGGAGATATTGGTGCTCGTTTATTTGAGTACTACCAAAATCCTGATTTGTGTAAGAAGCACGGAAAGAACGCGAGGAAACAAATACGGAACTTTACTTGGGACAATTTTGAAAAAGAGTTCCGAACAGCAATCGAAAATATCAAGGAACGTGAAGGTTTATGAAAAGAATAGTTTTTATTAATCCTGGGACGAACAAGTTAATGACTGACTTGGTGAATGAGTTAGCAAAGAAGCACGAGGTGTATTATGTTAGTGCGCAAATGAATAGTGAAAATTTGAGTGACTTGGTTAGGTGTGTGAAAGTTCGAAGTGTGCGTTTCGGTACAACACCGCTAAACGTGAAATGGGGTATGGAAATTCCTGTTCCTTCTTATTATAAAAAGTTAGGTTTGGTTCTTAAAAGTATCGAACCGGACATTATTGTGGCTAATGGTTTGTATAGGCTGTATTTTTGGCAAGCATTACATTATACTAAGAAACATTCTAATAAACTGTTTTTGTATACCGAACTTAAAGCTTACCCTGAAAGCAAGATAAAAACAGTAATGACCAAACTGTTACTGCAAGCTTTCAATCATTACAGTAAGTACGTAACTAAAGTTCTAACATTCACTGAGCAAGGAAAAATGTTCTTACAAAACAAAGTTAAGGCAAGTATAGAAGTATGTCCTGCAGGCATAGACACAAAAATTTTTAAAGAAAAGAAAAATAAGGTTTTTTTGAAAGACGGAATATTACGAATACTAATGGTTGCGAGAATGGTTCCGTTCAAAGAATACTTCACATTACTAAACGCGTGTAAAATATTAAAAGATGAAGGAATAAAGTTCTTGTTAATCATTAGAGGTGAAGGAATACTCAAAAAACAAATCCTGAAACGCATAGAATTATTGGGCTTGTGGGACAATGTAGAGTTCAGACAAAAAATTCCTTACGAACAAATGCCGGGATTGTATCACGAAAGTGACGTGTTAGTACTTCCGAGCAGGAACGAGGCTATAGGGATGGTCGTGCCTCAAGCAATGGGTTGCGGAATACCAACCATAACCAGTGACAGTGTTGGCGCAAACACTTATGTTAAATCTTCAGAATCGGGGTTTATATACAAAACACGTGACATATTTGCTTTGTACCAAAGATTAAACATAATAAATGATAAGTTACTTTTAAAATTATTAGGACATGAATCTTCAGGAATAATCCATAAATATTTCACAATAAAAGAGTGTAGTAAACAATTAGAAAAAGCGTTACTAGAGGAAACAAAATGATAAAAAAGATATTATTATGGTCTAGAAAATTTTTTACTGCGGGAAAGATCATGCTTGCCCGTTCACAATCATATATAGCTATAGCTAATGTTGGAATGGTCCTGTTCTTGTTTTTGGCAAAGTTTGAAGACTTTGGAGTAAATATAGTTCTCGAAAAATGGTACGTGCCAATATTTGTGGGTTCAATGATAGCAATGATGATTGTAGGATACTTGGATGACCGTTTAGGATTCTTTAGCGAAGAGCAAAGAATGAAAAGTGATAAGAACCCTTACTTCGTAAAAATTATGCGCGAAATAAGAGAAGTAAACAAAAAAATAGACCGATTAGAGGAAAATAAATTTGAGGAGAAAAAATGAAAGAAAAAAAAGGGACTGATTATTTGAAGAATGCGTTGTACAGCCTTAATAGTTACGATTTTCATATATTGATTGATTTAGTTATTGATGAGGTTAAAAGTAATATTTTTTGTTACCGTAAGGATGTTGACTTGCATGATGAGACTAAGCAGTTGCTTGACTTGTTAAATAATTTAAGCAATGTATATGTTAACTTAATTATAAACGAACAAAAAAAAAATGGTTGAGGTGTTGTGAAGATGAGTGTTTTTAGGAGTTTTTGGGTTTTGGGTTTGCAGGATGGTTTTTTTAAGATTGTCTGTGAGAGTTGTAGGTGGTATTTTGTTAAGTACTTCACAAAGTACAAGTATGTGGTTAGGAATATTCATGGTAGTAAGATGCGTTTGGATTTGAGCGATAATGGTATAAGTAGAGGTTTGGGGATTGTTGGTAGCAGAGAAGAAGAGCATCGTTACATGTTGGTGAATGAAGTGAAGCCTAACTATAATATTGTTGATGTTGGAGCTAATATTGGTTATTATGTGTTGTTGGAGAAGACTTTGTTGAAGACCGGGAAGATTTTGTGTTTTGAGCCTGTGCCTAAAAATTTTGGGGTGCTTGAACGAAACATTGAGTTGAATGGTTACAACAATATTTTGGCACTTAATAACGCTGTTAGTAATAAGGATCAGGAGTTGAAGATTCATTTGTCTAAATTGTCTAATGTGCACACGGCTCTTCCGAATGATGTGTTGAACCAGATGAGCGGGGATGTTATCACGGTTGACGCGATTAGTATTGTGAGCGTTCTTAAAAACGCGGGTGTTCCTATACACTTGATTAGGATGGATGTTGAAGGTTATGAGGTGGAGATTTTGGAGAATCTTGTTGAAGCAGTACAAAATGGTTCTTGTAAGCCTAGTGTTCTTTTCGAATTGCACCCAAGAAAGTATAGCGCGAGTCATTGTCTTAAAACGCAATTAGAAAAATTGTTAGAGTTGGGTTACAAGTTTAAGTACATGGCCAGTTCTAATAAACAATACTTTGACGAATTGAAACTGGAACCTGTAGAGTCATTGAAGACTGATGGAAAAATTAGGTACGTGTACAAAAACGTGACTGGTAAGAAAGCTTTGTTATTGTTCAGTAAGTGTAGAACTATACTGTTAAAAGGAGGTAAGTAAGTGTATCCGTTACTGCACGCGTTGACTGGAACTCTTGCTTTTCCTTTCACTAAACGGAGAACGTTGGATTTTGTGTTGTGCTTGTTTTTTGGTATACTTCCAGATTTTGACATAATTTTTCCTACAAGCTGGACTTTTTTAGCTCACAGAAATTTTACTCACACAATTTTTCCTTTCGCAATAATTCTGGGAATAATTACTCTTTTCTATTTTAAGAGCTTCTTGTTAGGTTTTCTTCCTATAACTTTTCATTACTTTGGTGACTTGTTTGGTTCGGGAAAAGTGGCGATTGTTCCTTATGTGTGGACTGACTGGAATATTGTTCCTAACCAATTAATGTTTTCTTCAGTAATTGCGGCAATCATTCTTACTTGCTGGGTGGGGTACTTTATTGTTAAGGAGGTGAAAAAAAGTGAAACCGTTAGTTAGTGTTTTAATGAGTGTGCATAATGAAGAGCGGTGGGTGATGCGTGCTGTTACGAGCATGATGAGTCAGTCGTACGAAAATTTAGAAATAATTATTGTTAATGATGGAAGCACGGATGATACTTTGGAAATTCTTAAGAACTTGCAGATGCATGATGATAGAATCAAAATAGTAAATCAAGAAAATACTGGTTTGACTAAAGCCTTAAACAACGGATTATTTCATTGTAAAGGTAAGTACGTTGCGAGAATGGACGCTGATAACATAGCAATGCCTTCAAGAATTCGTAAGCAAGTGAGTTTTTTAGAAGATAATCCTGACTTTGCAGTAGTTGGCAGTTGGAGAATTGACGTGCTCCCTGATGG
>Ga0307928_10003637_pt1 | contig 11772 bp, 17 predicted proteins | sample AceLakmetagen232_FD_201815 | JGI IMG/M metagenome (GOLD analysis project Ga0307928, IMG submission 201815) | Saline water microbial communities from Ace Lake, Antarctica - #232 | ecosystem: Environmental > Aquatic > Non-marine Saline and Alkaline > Saline | place: Antarctica: Ace Lake...
AAGGACAGACTGCATCCCCTCTGCTTCAGCATAGGATTCGTAAGCAACGTCAGCCTTCTGTGCTGGAATACTCGGAGGTTCTGCGGCCTCTCTTATCTGCTCAAGTTTCAGGGCATCATCCATGCCAATCTGAGTAACCTTGCCCTTGCCCTTTGGCCGGACTACTTCCTGACCGCCGAACATTCCGGGCTGTAGACCGGCTTCTGGTTCGCCAGGTATCTGCTCGGGAATAGGTGCCGCTTCAGTAGGAGCAGCTTCAGATTCAGGGATAATATCCCTCGTAAACACAGGATGAGTTTCCCCGAACAGGTAATCATTCATACTGTCTTTTTCAGCAGGAGTTAATCTCTTTGGGTCTGCCTGCTGGAATTGGAAGAGAGCGAAGTCATCACCTTTAGCAGTAGCCTCTGCTATTGCTTGTTCCCTAAGCCAAGCATCCACCTTTTTAATATCAATCTGTGCCTTCCGTGATGTAGCAGTACGTATGACAGGAGGGAAGGGAATACTACGACCTGATTGAGTTTGAATCGTATTTCCTTCCGGCCCAATAGCACCACGTTCCTCAGTGGCTATCCTCTTCATTCCCGGCCCAACCCCAGGAGTTGAAATAGCAGCGGCACCGCCACCAAACGCAGCCATACCTGTAGTTCCCACCATTGTCTGACTCAAGACCTGTTGCCAGCCCTCGAATGTGCCAACTGTCTCGTTGAATGACTGTCGGGCAAGGTTCTCTAGGACATTCTGTGGATGTTCGGTTAGTTGCTCCCCTACTTGAAGAGCTGTAAACGTCTTACCGAACCTGCCTGCAGCCTGCCTTAATACATGCTTACCCATTGTCTTGTAGAAGCCTTTGGTGAGCATCTGAGACACTCCAGGCGCGAGTTTGGAAAGGCCAATAACCTCAGTCAATGATTCTAACCCTGCCAGTACAGGACCAAGAACTGTAGATACCGAAGCAGCCTGCTCCGGAGTTGCACCTTCAGCTACAAGACTCTGATACAAGCCTCCAGACGTTATAGGTGTGAGAGCCGCTGTCGCTCCTATGAACCCCCCTCCAGGCACTCCGCTTATACCGCCAAGAAAGTAGCCCCCTGCCGCGGCGATAGAGTAACCTAAAAACTTAGCTATCACGTGCGTCCAGTAACCTGGTTCTTGCAGCAAAGTGGGATTATCCCACGCCGCCACTTCGTATCTCGGGTCAGGTGCCATATCCGGATGAGCCTTGACAAAAGCCTCAAACTCTCTTTCCCTGGAGGCAATCCTTTCAGCACCCTGACTGATTATCTCTTCAGGGTCATAACCTGCCTGTCGGATAGGAACAAAGTCAGTCTTCTTTCGGAAGGCAGCAAAGCCCATCGAGACTACATCAATTCCGGACTGGAAGTTAAGTATCAGCTCCTGTATTCCAACAACCAGAGTGTCCAGGGTATCCTTGACAATACCCTCGGACTCGAACCCAGTAGGCATTGTCATCGATACGGATTCCCTTAACTCAGGGCTAAGCGTCTCAATACCTTTCTCGAACTCCGTCTTTTCGTATGCGCCCATATAGACACCCTTTTTAATTACGGGTGTCTTCGCGCTCTCTTCCTCAGTTGTCCAGGAAAGGCCTTCTCTTGGCTTTGGTCTCTCTCCCATTGCAGTCGGGCCAAGGAAGCGTCTGTCTTCCGCCGGTGCAAATAACTCCTCAATCTGGGCCTCATCAGCCCCCAGTTGCCTTAGCAGAGCCTCTGTATCTTTGTTCCGTCCTATGTCCCAAAGGTCTCGTATGAGGTCGTCCTGTGCCTTCTCAGCACGTTGTCTCTCTGCTCCTGGCATATCTTCGGTAGATAAACTTTCAATTAACTGCTGAACATCGCCATCTGGAAACAGTTTGCCGAATACTTGCTCGGTAAATGGACGCAGTGGTGCGCCAATAGCCTCCCACTCTTCGACAGAAAGCTCTCCGCCGGTACGTTGATACTCCTGATACAGCAGGCCATAATCGCTTGCTTCACCAGCCTCTTGAGCCTCCATCTGCTCAGGAGTAAACCGCTGACCTGTAGGTGATACCCACATCTGGTCTTGAGTCAATTCCCAGTCTTCAGGCGTCAGATAGCTGATAGCCGGTTGACCACCATTAACCGGCGGGACTACCTTGAGTTTCCAGCCGGCCTCTAACTCAACGCCGAACTGCATCGCTTCTTCGGCAGTATAGAACTCAATAGGAGGAGGGGACAGAGTTTCAAGTGGCTTCACTTTTCGCCCCATAGTACCAGAGAGTTCAGGCATTAACGCTTTCGTGTGGTCTAAGTTCATGCCATATTTTTTTATTAGTTCCATGATGCCTAGCAATATGTCACCTTACCTAGTTATCCCCTTCGCCCTGCTTAACAGGCTTTGGATTACGTTAGGTTTCTGCATGGGACTCGACATCGCAAGCCCTGCATTAGTAGCCTCTTGGAACTTCTTTATCACGTCCTGTTTCGTCCAACGTATCTTCGCCACTTATTCCTCCATCGTCTCCGGACCACGAGCCCCCGGTGTGCCGCCACCAAGCAAGGGTACAAGCGAGTCAACTCCCGGCCCACCTTGTCCTGCCGCCGGCGTTGTCTGCTCTTCCTGATCCATCTCCGGTTGCATGGCCCTCTGTCTGATAATCGAACAACCCCTTTCCGTCAGCATCATCGACTGTACCTTCTTGGCTTCGGCGTCATCCCCATCGAGGTCCTCCGCCTCTTCTGCGTACCGGATAGCCATCTCGAACAGACCTATAGCCGGGTCAGCCCTCTTGGCCTCTTCAAGCCCAAGCTCTCTGATTATCCCGTCAGGATCGTCAGCCTTGAGAATGTCAGTCAGTCTTGTCTTCAGTGGCAGGTCTTCCCGGGCAGCCGAGAACATCGCCAGGTTGACTATCTCCTGCTTCTTGCTCTGACTCATCAGTTCGTTGGTTATCGTGTAGGTATCCGGGTCTCCGAGTTGTTTCACAGAATACTTACGCTTCCGTCCAGGCACACCAATGGTAATTTCAGAAGGTGTCTTCTTCTTGTCGCTGATTGTCCGGTACTGGCTTATCATCTTCCGTGCTAACTGCTGCCGGAACACTGCCAATGCCTCAAGCCGCGGCATAATCAGTTTGTTCCTTATCTCAGACTGCTCGGTAATCCATACTGCCGATACCGTCTGACTCACGTTTCCCAGGTCTATGTCATTGACGCCGCCCATCTGCAGGTCCCTCTGTATATCAGCACGCCCCCCTCGGAAGGCCTGTGTCAGGTCTCCCCTCTGAAGTAACTGGTGTAACTCTCCCTTAGCAACCTTTGTAACCTCACCAGTCCTCGGAGGCTTGTCACCGGCGCCGGCCTCAGCAGCCTCTTGCTCGTACGGAGGAAAGAGACAGTCCATACCCAGCGTCTGTTCTATCGACATCGAGCGGCTGCGCTCGTCATACAAGTCCCGGTTGAGGAAGAACAGATCCTCGGCGTCATGTTCAATAGAGCCCTTGTCCTTGAGCATGAAGCCAGATGACGGTATGACTATCACGTACGGTACATCTCCAAACGGATTCTTCTGCGTTCTGAATAGCTTGTCAGCAATCCAGACCTCGTTTTTGCCACCGTCCCAGTAGTCAGTTACCTCTATGTCAGTCGTCCCTTGTGCATTGGCACCAGGATACTCAATGTTAATCTTCGCCGGACTCCTGAAGGTCTTATTGGCTACCCAGTTTAACCCATCATTCCCATGCTCGTATGGTGTCCACCGCATGTCAACAGGCAGACAGTCTAACACGTACTTACCATCAACAAACTGAGACACCCAGCGAGCGCCGATTAAACTTCTGATACAGACATGGTTTGAGAGCCAAGAGAACAGCTTGGCGTAGCCCCTCATTATCAACTGCTCGTCAGTCTGCGCCAGGTTGTCATCAATGAAGTTCTCAATCTCGTGCTTCTGCTTGTCGGATAGTTTCCCCTCACTCTCAATAACAGTCTGCCACGTCGCACTCACCAGGTCATTGATGATTGCATTAGCGAAGACACCCGGCCAGTTCGTAGTGACATTGACAACTTTATCCAGGTCCTTGCCTTCAAAGTCCTGGAGCTTGAAGTTATTGCCATACGCCAGGTCCCTGGTCTTGTCCATCCGGTTATAGAGCGGCTTGAGTACCGTGACTCTGTTCTTGATTATATCTAAGGTCGATAAGTCAGCCATTACATATACCCTCGCCCGTAATAAGCAGCTTCGACTATATGCTCATTGTAAGATATCATGGTCTTCTCGTATGCCCTGAGAGCCGACTCTACCTTTTTGGGTGTGTCAAGACTCTCTTTAAGCCATTCCTCTAGTTTTGCTTTCATCTCTGGTGAAACGTCCATTACTTGCCTCTCAAACTTGCGTTACATTCCCCAGAGCCACAGGCCATTCTCCTGTGGACGGCAATCATTTAAACCTAGCAAAGCACTTGTCACTGGCTCACTCCCGAAGGAGGCTACTGACGTTCGTATTTAGCTACTAGGTCTCGTTTGTCGGTCTTATGGTGGTTGCGTCACCCACCTGCCTAGTGTCCCCCGTGACTCAGGGTAGATTGCCTACCGCTTAAGCGTCTCTCTTCCGCCACTCTGGGTACTCTCTCCGTTACATGTAACTGACAGGCTCACGCGACTTCTTAGCCCTCGTCACGTACCCGAACCTGTCTATTAACCCGTATATCACAGCCTTAACACCGTGATTGTTCTTGTCCTCCGGCGCCTTCCCCACTACTACCCCGGTCCTGTCCTCTTTCCACTTGTACGGCTCTGCCTCACCAGTAAAAGGATTAGGAGCCACCCCCAACTCTGACAGTATCCCCTTGCACTTCGGGTCAATAAACATCCTCGGCTGATGGTCGATAGGGTTCACCGTCAGGAACGTGTGCAACCTCTCCCGGCCCGCCGCCTCCTCTATCTTCTGACATGCTAGTACAAGATGCGCCTTCGCCTGCCAGACCTCAGCGACTGCTGGCATTGCCTGGTGCTGCATGATATAGATGTCTGCCGCTCCACCAGCCACCAGAGACCACCAAGGACGGGTCATGCACACATCTATCATCTGGTCAGTGACGAGCCCTCTCTCGTAGACCTCATCGACTATAAAGACCGTCTCCCCTACTATCTGCACCACCTCAATAGCATAAGCCCCGTCATACCCTGGGTCTATCCACAGGTACACCGGAGCGTCCAGCACCTCAAGCTCTTTAACGTGAGTCAACGCCTTGAACTCTGGGAACACCAAGCCCTTCGGAGGACAAGGCACACCGCCGAACCTCTCCTGAAAGTAGTCGTCCGGATGCTTGGCCTTTAGCCTCTGTATCTCAGGGTCATTATAACCGCCAGGATACACGTGGTGATTACTCCAAGAAGGTAATGCAAACGACTGACCAGCCTGCCCGGGCAACTGATATACATTCCATAGCTCAGGATACCAGCCGAGTGAGCCTTCGAACGTACCGGTACCAACAACCCAGCCACGTTTCTCTGCCGTCCTGTCAGTCAGCCTGGTGTACTCAGTGTGTGATATCTGCGCAACCTCACAGATAACTATACCGTCCGGTGCCTCTGAACCTACCTTGAGCCAGTCTTGTAATGACCAAGTCTTAATGACTGCACCGGTACCCAACTGCATTGACCACTGTCCGGACTTGGGAGTATGCACGTCAGCCGGCAGTACGGCGCCTATATCTATCATCGCCCTGGCCGAATACTCGAACTCAGCATGACACCGGTCATAGTCCTTTGCAGCTATCCAGTACAACGAGCCCTGCCAGAACCTGACATTGAGATAGTCAGAGGCTATAAAGGACTTACCGGCTCGCTCACCGCCACCGCCCAGGACCTCACGAGCTCCACAGGTTACCAGCGCCGATTGCTCCGGGCTATACTCATGGCCAATGCCCTTGCGTATGACCTCGATATCATGAAGGGTATCCTCAGTTGCTACTGCCATATCTCCCTTTACTTGCGTATAATTACTTGCGTCTAGTTGAAGTATCCCCGGAGGACCAAGCCGAACTGTGCCAGTCCCATGACAACGAGGATCATCAGACCATAGGCTACCACAACCCACAGGACGAACTTGACCACGGCCCGGATGCCTGTCTTTACCCTACGCTGTATCATTGCTCTATCTGCAGGCGCTTATCATATTCGATCTTGATCTCGGACAGCCTGATTGCCTGGAGCAGGCTGAAGCCCAGCAGCCGGAATGCCCTGACATACTCGTGTTCATTGCTCATTGCTCTGTCTCCTCCATCCCGTTCACTTTGAGGACGTCTACCCAAACCCCCGACTTTAACTCTTGAATAATACCAATAAATTCAAGTTGTTCTTTGCCAAATACCCAAGCCATATATTCCAAGTAGGAAATTACATCATTCAGTCGAACCTCTTTACCAGCCTTGAATGAGGTTTCGGCTTGGACTTCAACAATGGCTAACTCTGTGATACTTAATGCAATACTCCCCTGCTCACAATCAAATGACTGGATCACTGTATCTTTAGCTTCCATCAGTCTCCTCTCCTTTTTCTCCCTGTGTTATCTGCGGGACCGCCTTGCCCCGGAGTTGCCCCAGGAGTTCGGTGAGCCCTTCTGTGATGTCAACCTTCTGAGCAGCATAATCACCACCCAGTTTACTGAGCTCGGCGATGGCCAGAATATTACCATGCCGGATTAGCGTGCCTTTGTCGTTCGTGATGTCCTCTCTGCCGAACTGAGAGAGACGCTGCTTACGTTCTTTGACCGACATGATAGTGTCGTCTACCTCTGGCTTACGGAGTTCTGCCATATAGGTTTTAATCCTATCGTTTTTTAGCAGGCGAGAAGCACAGGCATCAGCCGCGCCCATAGTCTTAACCTGGTAATGTTGCATGTAAGCTTTTCCCGGTGGGACACCCTTAAAGACATCGAGGGTGAAGCCTATTTGTTTTTTAGTGATGGTATCAGTGGCCATTGCAAACCTCTGAAGTATTTATTTAAGAAAGAAGCAGAAGGGTGGTAAGGGGTAGGGGTTACTGTGTTTATGTTTATGATTGGGATTATGATTGGGATTCAAGACGCGCGTAGGCGCCCGTGCGCGCGTAAGCATAGCGAGTGTTAGCATCTGCTAACGAGTGCTAGAGGTTGTTAGAGAGTGCTAACGGTTGCTAACGAGTAGGGTTGTTTGTAGTCTCAAGTTATTAGGATTTGACAAGGATAATGATTAGTAGTAGTATATTAGGAGAGGAGGTAAACTATGAAAAAGACAATTTCACTCGAAGAATTAGAAGAACGAGCAAAAAAACAGAAAGAGGACCAGAGGGAAAGGGTTCGGCTGTTCATGCACCAGAGTTACCACTACGCAAAGAGCCTCGGGTTTTCCGCATCTGAGGCACAGGTGTTACAGAAGCACAGTAAGGAGACCATCAAGAGTCTGGCGGAAGAGAGGAGGCACCAGAATGGAGGAGGATAAACAGATAGCCGAGTTACAGGAGTTTTTCCTTGAGCAATGCCGTACAACATGGCATCCTGACACTCCTTCGTTCCGGTATGCACTGGCAATGAGTACCTTTGACCAAGTAAAGAAAGCCATCATACTTGCCTCTGGCCAGTGCCGAGGTGGGCCAACAAACAAATGGAAATACGCTAATGCCATCATGCGGAACTGGAGGCAAGCAGATGCCGAATAGAATAATAAGAGAGAGCATCTGGACATCGCCAAACTTCAATGACCTGTCTGCCGAAGCAGAGCGTCACTTCTATAGGACACTACTCCTGGCTGACGATTTTGGCTGCTATGAGTCAAGCCCACAAGCAGTCAAGGGTCGTTGTTACCCATTGAAAGAGTCTATATCCACACGGGATATCGACTTGTGGCAACAGGAACTAATTAATAACGACCTTATTTTGACGTGGGACTCAAACTCTCGAAAATACAGCGTCTTTATGAGGTTCCCCACTCATAATTATCTGCGGTCTCTCCATAGGAGAAAGACACCACCACCACCAGACCATATTATTCGTAGGCTCTTGCAAGTCGAGCCTAACTGGGAAGCTACCCTGAGTATATCCCAGGCCCAGAACTACACCACTGAGATGTTGTGGGCTGACCATGATTACATGGACTCTAACGAGTGGGAATTCAGCAGCGACAATCCCGAGGCTGTGAGGACCCGGCTTGAATTCTTTAATAAGAAATACAGCAAACAGGGGCCTGCCAATGCATCCAAGTTCTATGCTGTATTCCGGTTCCTGACCGGGCCTGCCGATGACTGGGAAGAGGACAATGAGGACCTTGCGGTGATTATCCTTGAGTCGTACCCGGACGTTATAACAGATGGTACTGTAGACCCGGTGAAAGTTCGAGCGAAGTTGAAATAAGCCGGCGAGGCCGGACCCAGGGCACCTTGGAGCAAGGAGAAAACCCCACGGCGTAAACCCAGGGCCGGTTCCTCACCTATTGCATGAAAGGAGGAGAATGAAAGCCTGCTGGATATACCACAGGCTCACAGTACATTATTACACATTAGTCTCAATTTGTCAACCCCGAACCAGTAAACACAGATAAAACGAGTAAAGAGAACTCATTAGTCTCAGTAAATGGCATGAAATCAGGCACGAATTAGCTTCAGAAACAGACTTGACATACTGAACAGTTTTGTTTTACAATGCAAGTCCATGCACAACACGAGTAATGTGAAGGGTCATAGGCCAGTCGGGAATAGGTTAGAGGAGGTCACAAGAGAATGTTATTAGAACGTAAAGAGGAAACAAAGGTAGTTAAGGGGAAGCTGGCAGAGATGGGATACACTGATATCACAGTCAGCCACGGAAGAGGCACCGCATGGGGCTGGCTAACTGTAGGGGTATCGACCCCTAAGCCAAACAGTTGCACGTGTGATATGGATAATCCCCACAGGTACCCGTATTATTGTGAAGAGTGCCGGAACGTGCTACATACTAACAGGCTGAAGATTACCGACACACTGTTAGAGACAACCGGCAGGTGCAAGGGAGACTATGACGGGAATACAATAGTTGACGTCGCCCTGAAGGAGAAAATAAATTGAACGACTACGAGATCAAGAAGCTATTAAGAGTCTGGCTAATAATGACTAGGCCGATAGAGCAGCTTGAACCCGGGGACTTCGAGAAGAATTAAGGAGGCAAAATGAAAGCGTACAGAGAAGAACCAGAACCAGTATTTAAGCCCATCCACTTGATAATCGAAACAGAAGAGGAGGCAACAATTCTATGGCATAGGCTGAATGCAGCCAGGAGTACGACACTTGAAGACTACTATAAGGCGAGCAACCGCAATGATTATGAGGGTGGTTTACCGCTTGGTGAAATAGTCAGTATATTCCACGCACTGAATGAAGTATTCGCTCCTTAATAAAATGCACAGGACTGGTAAGTGTATCTCTGGTGGACGATGTACAATCCAACTGGGATAACGCCATCCACTTACCAGTCCGATGGATAGTATTAAGAGGAGGTAATTACAATGCCAAGGGAGCAGTCAAAGTACGCCGGACAAACAGTAACAATCATGGCAGGGAAACTTCAAGGGCAAACCTATCGAGTAGAGGATTGGTGGGAGAACGTGTCGGGTAGCTCATGGATGTTTGCACAGGGTAATCCAGCTTGCCTTAGTTTCGCAATGAGGGTAGGATTACAAGACTTCCAGGTGCCAATAGACGATGAGGTTCTCTATGGGAAAATAGACGGCTTTGGTAATCTGGTTCACATTTCAGAGATTATCTAATCCATCCTATGACTACCTGCGATAACTCGTATCGGGAATGATTAGGGATGTAATAAAAGATGAAACGATACAAGCATTTGCTCACCTCCGAGGAACGGCGCCACCTCGAGTACGCCGGTATTTACACCCTGGGAGAGCTAGAGGAACTGGCCAAGCGAATGGAAGGGACACCAGACAAACCAGGTTGGCCACCCTGCTGGATGTGCAAACAGATTATTAATAAACTGGGATTGTGACTACTCCGTCAGCTAAAGCAGACGGCTTCTGCCGGAACGCACGCACCATTGTGCCACGTTGGCCCGGCAACGCTCAGTCCGAGCGTCAGGATATTACGAGCGGCGTTGACATCTCGGTCAACGACCAGCCCGCAGTGAGGGCAAGAGTGAACACGGTCAGCCAGAGTTTTAGGTACATCAGGCAGGCAACCACAACCGGAGCATACCTGCGACGTGTTACAGGGGTTTACCTGGACAAACTGCCCACCAGTTTCCTCCACTTTGTAGGCGAGTTTAGCCAGGAACATTCCCCATCCCGCATCGTTGACCGGCTTTGCCAGCATCCCACGAGCCAGGCCCCTGACGTTCAGGTCCTCAACGGCAACCAGACCGTAGTTATTCGCTATCTGCCGACTGACCTTGTGGTGAAAGTCCGACCGCTGATTCCTGATGTGGGCGTGGGCCTTCTGGAGCAGACGGACGGCCTTGCGTCTGCCCCCGCTGCCCTTCTTCCGTCGGGCGACACGTCTCTGTGCTATCCTGAGTGCCGCCTGGCCATGCCGGTAATGGCGTGGGTTCTCTATCAACTCACCATCGGACAAGGCGGCAAAGGACGAGAGTCCCACGTCAATTCCGATAGCGTCCGGCAGAGGCGCAGGCGGATCCATACTGATAACCACGCTGAAACAGGCATACCACTTACCAGCCTCACACTTGAGGGTGAGCGTCTTAATATCACCGGTGATAGGGCGGTGCATCTTCAGCTTAATGATACCGACACCCTGCAATCTAAGCCTGTCGTTGTCCGTAATGTGGCAACCATCCCCCCAGGCAGGGAAGGAATAACTGTTGAAGCGGTCCCTACCCTTAAACCTGGGGTAGCCGGCTTTCTCCCCAGCCTTCACTCTGCGAAAGAACGCACGGAAAGTCTTGTCGACCCGTCGGAGCACATCCTGGCAAGCGGAATAGTTTGCAAGGTCAAGGTGGCCGGTATCCCGTATCTCCTTGAGCTGGTTGGCCTGGTCGTAGTAGTTGCGCGATACGCCGTGTCCGCGCCAAGCGTCTCTGCGCTCCTGGAGAGCCGCGTTATACAGGGACCGGGCTTCCGACAGCTGATATTCCAGAGCTTCGGCCTGCTCACGGTTTGGGTACAGGCGATACTTAAAAGTCCTACGCATCTACTTGCCCTTCTGGGATTCAATGTAGTGCTGGATTGCCGTAGATGTTACCGAGCCGACGCTACCGATAAAGTAAGAACGGCTCCACAGTGTCGGGAGCCTGGACCGGAGTTCTGGAAACTCACGGCGCAAAATATTGGAAGTGTATCCCTTGAACTGTGCCGCAATGTGAGCCGGTGCCTTGGTAGGGTCGGATTCAATAAACAGGTGAACGTGGTCAGGCATTACCTCAAGGGCGTGTATCCTAGCCTTGAGTTCCAACGCCTTCTCTTCCAGAAGCGACTTAAGGCGGTCGGCTATCTTTCCAACCAGCACGGGCCGCCTGTACTTTGGGCACCACACCAAGTGATATTTGAGAGAGTACACGGCGCCAGCATTTTGAGCGTATTCGTTACGGGGCATATACCTATTATACAACGGGTGTTAGTATAATGCAAGGAGGTAAGCGCCGATTCCTCTGCCAGCTAAAGCAGGCAGTCCCCTCGGCGCACGATTATGGGTAAACCGTTAAGTAGTCTTGACGCAAAGTATTTTTGGTCGAAAGTTCAGAAGACTGAAACATGTTGGCTATGGCTCGGTGGTACTACTAAGGAGGGATATGGTCAGGTGGGGTTAAAGGGGC
>Ga0307928_10003638_pt1 | contig 11769 bp, 8 predicted proteins | sample AceLakmetagen232_FD_201815 | JGI IMG/M metagenome (GOLD analysis project Ga0307928, IMG submission 201815) | Saline water microbial communities from Ace Lake, Antarctica - #232 | ecosystem: Environmental > Aquatic > Non-marine Saline and Alkaline > Saline | place: Antarctica: Ace Lake...
TTGCGAAGGCCCGCAGAACTAGAGGTGCAGCATGACCGCAGCCGAGCGAATCGAAGAGGCCAGAGGGCGCGCAGGACTTCACGCAGCGCCTGGCGACATGGTGGAGGTCGAGCTACCCGAGGCGCTGGGCAAGGCCCTGTGGGATCGCCAGGAGGCCCTGCTGGAGAAGGGCGCTGGGCACAAGTACATCCGGCGCGTGCCAACAGGGAAGGCGAAGCCCAAGTACCGCTACTTCTACAGCGTGAGCGGAGGAAAGGGCGTCGGGCATCACTCCGAGTTCAAGGTCGGGGCGTCCTTCCGGCTCGATCAGGACGGCCAAGAGGGGCACTTCCATGTGCTGGAGGTGCGGCCGGACATGAGCTTGCGCGTCCGGCATGACGAGACCGGGCACGAGACCACCGTGTCCCCAGGCGGGCTCGATACCATGCTGCGGCACCAACACGGCCAGGCCATGAAGCAGCATGGGGCCCGCCTCGCTCGCGACGTGCGCGCGGCCATTAAGCACGGCACTGAGAAGCAGGTCAGGCGGCTTGAGGACGAGGCAAAGCGGTATCACTGGACACGCGACGCAGCGAGTATCGGAGAAGGCGGTAGGGCGGCGGCGGCGGCGGATCGTTGGGCACAAGAGTACGAAAAGAAGCTCGACGCGGCGGAGGAGAAGGCTAAGGCAGAGGAGACCGAGCGACGAAAGGCCGGCGTCGTCCTGTATGAGCAGGTCTCGCCTTGGCGTGCCTTCCAAACGAAGTATGAGGGCGCCTCTGTTGGCGATGTGGCGCTGTTCAAAAATGACAAGACGCCGCGAGTCGTCGTGGCGCGCCATGCGCAGTACATTCGTGAGGACGGCCTATCCTTCGGCATCGACGACGACAGCGGGTGGAAGATCACCTACACGGTCCGCCCGCTGACCGAGCCCGAGCGGGCGGAGTGGGACCGATACGCCGCCGCAACGAAAGCCCACGCCTCGACTGCGAAGGCCGCGAAAGAGGTTGTGTGGGGTTCGCACAAAATCACCGGAGCCGAGAGGCCAGAGAAGGCCGAGATTCCGTCCGGTTGCAGAGACATAATAATCCGAGGGGGTGGCGCGCATAGCCCGCCAAATATGATACGGGTCGAGCCTGGCGAAAAACACGCATGGCTCATGCGTTACGTCGGCGCTAGCAGCGGCGCTGGAAATTCAGGTAGCTACGTCGCCACGCGGGTTCCGTTCACAGGCAAGGTCAAAGAAGTCGTCGAGTGGATAGACGCAGGGCACAAGCAGCCCGAGCGCCCGACGTTCAAGGTCTCGGAGGCCGACAAGAGGAAGGGCCCTGCCGAGGCGAAGAGGAAGCAAGCCGAGCAATGGGAGCGGGGGCGCGCGGCTGCCGTGGCGGCGTTGAGGGCGAAAGGCTCGACATCCCCTGGGCCATCGGCGCCGCCGAAGCCTAGCGCAGCAGCCCTGCTCGAAGACACATCCGCAACAACCGACAGCTTGGCGCAGGCACTCTCGCGCGAGAACAACCGCGGACTAGGGGCGCGGGCTCTTGTTGGGCCTACCGATGAGGTCGTACTCATCGGCAACACCTACGAGCACAAGGACGACATCCGGCAGGCCGGCGGCCGATGGAACTCCGCGAGCAGGCAGTGGACGATGCCCGACCCGCACGCTGCGGCCGTTGCCATGGGCTTCGACTTGAGCGACAAGGCCAAGGCGGCGCAACTGGAGCAACGGGTCGCCAGGAACAGGGGCAAGGCAGAACGGCGAGAGCAGCGCATTGCCCGCAACAAGGCGGCGCGCGAAGCCCAGGAGAAGGCTCGCGCGTCAAGCCCCGCGACTCCCGCGCCTGCCCCCGTGCGGCGTGGCCTGACGCGCGAAGCCCAGGAGAAGGCTCGCGCGTCAAGCCCCGCGACTCCCGCGCCTGCCCCCGTGCGGCGTGGCCTGCGTGGCGAGAAGGCAGGGCGGCGCGTCTACGTCCAGGGCAACACCTACGAGCACAAGGACGCCCTGCGCGGCATGGGCTTCAAGTGGGATCCGTCCGAGCGCGCGTGGTGGACCGGGACTGCCAATTGGAAGCAGAACCAAGACGAGGTGGAAGCTCTTGGCAAGAGCGACGTTGCGGCGCTCCTGGGCGAGGCTCGCGAGGCGCTGGAGAAGGGCCGTGCGCTATGCACGGAATTGCCAGAGTGGCTTGGGGCCTCGCTATACGCACGTCAAGAGGGCGAACTGCTCAAAGGTGCCGGGCACAAGTACGTCCGGCGTGTTCCGACCGGAAAGGCACGGCCTCGGTATCGCTATTTCTACGACGTGACTGGAGGCCGTGGCCTGGGGCACCACGACGAGTTCGTGGAGGGCGCAGCGTTTCGCCTGACCCACGAAGGCCGCGCAGGGCATTTCCATGTGCTTAGTGCGGATGGTGACGCCTTGCGCATCCGCCATGATGAAACGGGGCACGAGCAGACCGTCACCAAGATCGCGTTGCACAGGATGCTCCATCGAGAGCACGCGAAGATTCGAGACCAGCACGAGGGCCGGACAACCCGCAATTTCTACGCTGCGCAGCAGCATGGCTCAGCTAGGCAAATTGCCCGCCTCAAGGAAGAGGCAGATCGTTATTTCTGGACGCGCCGGGTGGTGGCGCTCCAGGTAAAAAGCAAGAAAGGGCACGATGAATACCTTGCTTCCGTAAAGGCGGAAGCAAGGGCGGAAGAGGAGCGGGCAGCCGAGAAGAAGGCCAAGGCAGCCGAGAAGAAGGCCAAGGCAGCCGAGAAGAAGGCCAAGGACGAACGTCAGGCGATCGAGGCGCGGCGCATCGCCGAGGCTGGAGGCGGCCCACAGTTCGAGGAATTTTCCTCGCAGGCAGTGTTCCCCCTGGAATCAGACTACGGCGGCGAGAGCGGCAGTGTCGTAATGGTTGGCGCGGACAAGGACGATCCGAGGGTCATCGTTGACCATGCAACGTCTATGGTTCCAACGATTGGATACAACGGCCCTGACTATAGTCGCTTACGATCGATGAAAACTGGCTACATACTCCGCACCATGACGGAAGCCGAAAAGGCAAAGCTGGCACGTTATCAAAAGGCTGCTGCCGCCCATGAGTCGAATGTGAACCCTCGGCGTCTTGCCCGCCAGGTTCCGGGAGCGGAACCGGAGATAGAGTCGGGCAGAAGCCCGCTTCCTTCCGGCTGCCGAGAGGTGAGATTTCCGGGCGATCCGGATCGCCCGGATGCGTCATCGTCAATCGCGGTTGAGCCTGATGGGGAACATGCTTGGTTCATCTATCGGCCAGAACCATGGCACGACCGCGGCTCGTTTTATATACGAGTCCCATATACGACCCAGGTGAAAAAAGCCGTCAAGTGGGCAGAAAAGAACCCGAACAAAAAGCCTCCGAGGCCCCCGGTGTTCAAGAATGGGGCAGATGTGATGGCGGCGCGGGACGTTTGGGACGCCAGGCCGAAACCGCCCGGCCCCACGCCGCCGTTGGCCAAGGGCACGTCTTCGGTGGCTATCAACGCTGCGCGTGACGCCCTGGCGCGTTGCGAGGCTCTGAGCAAGGGCCGCGTCTTCCTCGACGAGGATATCGCGCAGCGAGCCCACAAGCGCGTCGTGAAGCAGTACGGGCTCACCGAGGGCGACCGCTACTGGCGCCTCAAGTCCGCAATCTACCGCCAGATGGGCGGGAGCTTCGCGGGCGACGGGCTCAAGAAGGGCGACGCGCCGGTGGCGCATATTCGCCGAGCCGTCTTCGACCGCAGGGGCTACGTTGGCGCCACGCGGCGGTTGTCTGTCGGCGAGCTCCGCGAATGGCTGGCCAACCCCGATAACAAAGGCCGGCGTATCACAGCCGGGACCCCAACGGCGAGGTGACCGATGTCCTGGCTGACAGAACTGCGCACAGCCCTCGGTGGCGCGCTTGAAGGCGGCGCAGAGGCGTTCCTTGAGTCCCGCGGCAGAGCAGCGACGCAGCAGCAGCCGCCTCAGCCTGCTGACCCTTCCGCTGAGTTCGACGATGCCCGTTCTGGCATGCCCTCGGCCGAGATGGAGAAGGCCGGCCGTGGAGTGCGGGCGCGAGCCCCCCAGGGCCCTCTTTCGGGTCTGCAGCCTCCGATTGAAACCCCCGCAACAGGCGGAAAGGGCAAGGGCGGCGTCGGCCTCGCGGGCATCTTCACTGACCCCGAGATGGACATGTACGGGGTTCGTGGTGTCGGCGGCGAGTATGCTGAGCGCCCGACCGGGATGTCCTGGGACACCCTGCGCCGAATGGCGAAGACCCCGCCAATCGCGGCCGTGGGGAACACCATGTGCGCTGGGGTCGCTGAGTTCTGCACTCCGCGGCCCAACCGGCACCTGCCCGGAATGCAGGTGCGGAAGCGAGGGCAGGCGGCGCGCTACCAGCCAACGAAGGCCGAAGCAAAAGAGATGGTCCGGGTCGCGGATTTCCTCTACCACTGCGGCCACTACGCGGACCGGCGCGAGTTGGTGAACCGCCCGACGCTCGAGCAGCTAGTCCGGGCGAGCTTCTGGGATAGCTTTCGCTTCGACCAGATGACCGTTCAGGTCGAACCAAAGGCCGGATGGGCGCCTGGCGGCAAGTTCGAGCCTCACCGCTTCTACGCATGGCCCGCGCATACAATGCGGCTGGCCATGCCCCCAGCCGATGGTTCACGTCTCGCAGACGACGACTTCACCACCGTCCGATCCGTCCAGGTGGACAAGCACAACAGCGTGGTGGGGGAGTTCACCGGCGAGCAGATGATGTGGGGGGTCCTGAACCCGTTAACCGACGTCGAGAACGCGGGCTACGGCTACTCCGTGCTCGAGCAGCTCGTTGACGTGCTGAGCGGGTGGCTCTACGGGTACGGCTACAACAAGGCATATTTCAAGCAGGGCGCCAACGTGAAGGGCATCCTGCACTTCAACGAAGAGCCGCCCCTGCCCCAGCAGCGCAGGTTCGAGCGCTACTTCCACGCCCTGGTAATGGGCGTCGGCAACGCGCACAAGGTCCCGATTGCCTGGGGCGGCAAGGCCAACTGGCTAAGCCTCGGGCAGACGAACAGGGACATGGAGTTCAACCAGTGGATGGACTTCCTCACAAAGGTGCTCTGTGCCATCTGCGGGATGGACCCCGCCGAGATCAACTTCACCTACGGCAACACCGGGCAGGCGAATAGCATCGGAGGGCAGGCCAGCTCCGCCGAGAAGATTGAGGGCAGCCGGAACCGCTGGTTGCGCCCTCGCGTCCGCGCCCTGTTTACCTGGCTCAACATCTGGATCGTGTGGGCGATCAACCCGGACCTTGAGGTGGTGCCCACCGGCATCGACGTTCGGAGCGAGGAAGCCGAGCACACGCGCTTGATGGATCTTGCCCAGCACACGCACACCGTTGACGAGGTGCGTGCCATGCAGGGCGACGAGCCGCTGACGAGCCGCGATCCGAAGGAGGCGCCGGGCGCCGTGATCCTCAACACGGTATGGCAGCAGATGCAGACCGCTGCGAACGCCCCAGAGGAGGCCGAGGGCGCCCCCGGAGAGACGGAAGAGCAACCCTCGCCCGAGGACGCGAAGAAGACCGCAGCCTCGCTGTTCGGCTTGCCGAACAGCGAGGGAGGCGACAAAGAAGAAGACGGCGCTAAGATGGCGAAGTCACAGACCTCCGCGCATGCTGGCACGGCCCGTGGTAGGGTTCAGGCTAGCGTGACGCTCGGAGACGGAGAAGATACATGAGCTTTGCACTTCCAGCCGCTACCCCTTCCGATGCCCAGGCCCAGGGGGTCTTGACCGATCTCCGATACCGCAACGAGAGCGGCGAGGCGGCGATTCCAGTCACCGGAGCGATCTTTGTCCGTCGCGTAATGCCGACATCTGGACGTATCGTCGGCGCGACCGGTTACCTGGACACCGGCGGCGGCGGCGCGTCCACCGTCGATGTGCTGCTGAACGGGGCAACCGTGTTGGCCGCGGTTGTCACGTTCACCGGCGCGAACGCCGAGGCGATTCTAGGCGTGCTCGACACCACCCACGCCGCGTGGGACGGAACCGGCATCCGGTTCAACAGTGGTGACATCCTGACCTACCACATCACGCTGGCGCAGGCCGGAGCCCTCAACCTGAACATGGAGGCGCGCCTGTTCTTCTAGCAGGCGGCAGGCAAAACGCAGCAGGGGGCCGCGCACGCGGTCGGGCGGCCCGGGAGGTGCACATGGCCCTTACGCTAAGCCTGGACTTCACGGTTACTGCTGCGGCGCAGCAGTACGGGACGGCTGCGACCGCCGATTCGCAGCGCGGCATCATCGCCACGCGACAACTCGTCCAGGCCGTGTCCGTTCTGACGCGCTCCAGCGGTCACCTGATCTACGAGGTGGCAGGGGGCGAATCCGTCGCGGTCAACCTCGGTTCTGGCACGCTGCCCAAGTTCGTCTACGTGGAGACCGATCGCGCCATCAAGGTGCGTCTCGGAGCCGTGGACGGCGAGCAGATTGACGTGGCGCCCCTGACCGACGACATCCCTGGCGTGCTGATCAAGACCGGCGCTTTCGTCGGGCTTTGGATCGAGAACACCGGGGTAGAGGCGGCCGAGGTGGCGATCATCTCCGCCGGCCTCGAGTAGACCATGCGCCTCGACGTAGATGCGGCCGAGGGCGAGATGATGGAGCGGCTCCCAGATGTGGTGGAGGCGCTGCTGCGGGCGGACCCCACGACTCCAGAGCCGCTGGTCAAGGCTGCGAAGGCAGCGCTCGCGGGCATCGGGGAGACGCACGGGGAGCCCCACCCGTGGCCCGTGGCAAAGCATCTTGAAGATGCGGCCCGACTGATAATCACGAAGCGGTACAAGCGCATCGGCGACCGGCTGGGTGATCTCGTGGCCCCGATGGAGAAGGGGCTTGAGCCTGGCGAGCTTCGGAAGGCCCGGCGGTGGCTTGACGCGGCCCGGCTCGCGGCCATGCGCAAGGTTGTGCATGACGAGCACATGGCCCTGGCTCTGGAGCTTTACGGGCCCTCCGTGCTGTCTCGCGAGGTCTTGGAGCGTCTGCGCGCCGAGGGCGTGCTGACCGAGTTGGATGTCTTGGAGGCCCGCATGTTGGGCCTGTTGGGCATTGCACCCGAGCTTGGCGCCCTGTTGGCAGACAACGAGAAGGAAGCCGCCATCCTAACGGCGTCCGAGGCTCGCGACGTGTCCGAGCGGCTGGCGCGCGAGGTGCGTGCTCCTGCGCCAGAGCCGCGTCCCGGGGCCGAGCCGCGCCCCGAGCCAAAGATTGAGCCTCGCCCAGGGCTAGGGGTCGTGCCGCATCCCCCCTCTGCGGCGCCCCCCACGGGCGAGGCTCCTTCCCCTGTGCTTCCACGCATCGAGCCGACTCCTGCGCCTTCCGAGATGCCGCCCCCGCCACCCGCCGAGGTTCCACCTGCTCCACCTGGTGAGCCTCCTCCCGCGGCGGCCGAGCCCCCGCCACCCGAGCCGCTGAAACCGTCCACGCCGAGCCAGTGGGCAGCGCAAGCCGCTCGACAGCGCGGCGGGCAGCAGATTGTGGGCCTCGGCAACCGCGTCGCGGCCGACATGACCACGATCGCCATCGACTCTGAGGGCGAGCGAGCCCAAGAGCTTCGCCATGCTGTTGCTGAGGCCGTGGCGACTGGCATCGAAGAGGGCGAGCGCGGCCAGGACATAAAGAACCGGGTCGTGCGGGCGCTGAACGAGGACTACAGCCGGGACATCGACCGCATCGTGGCCACCGAGGTTCACGCGGGCATCTCGCAGGGGCAGCGTGACCGCCTGCTTGATCGCCACGGTGGCGGCGCAATGGTGACCGTGGTTCCGGCCCCAGGCGCCTGCCGCGAGTGCATGCGCGTCTACACCAGGGGCGGGACGCCCAAGACCTTCCTGGCGCGCTGGCTGCCCCCGTCTTCGGTGAACTTCCGAGTGAAGGCGGCAGACCGTCAGCCGTGCGTGCCCCCGCTGCACCCTTGGTGCAGGTGCGCGCTCAAGTGGGTGCCCAAGGATTGGGTAGTCAGGCCAAACGGCCAGGTTGTTCCCCCGTCGATGGCGAAGTCCTCGCCGTTCAAGTGGGGGCGGCACTTCGATGGTAGCGCCAACAACGCCAGCTCGGCGGCCTATATGCGTCGAGACAAGGTTAACGGATGAGCATCTTCCGCTTCGCCCACCGGCGATGGTTCCCAAGCGCTCTTCGCCTTTCCTTGCCAGCAGACGAGGCGCTGGCGAAAGCCTGGCCCGGGGTTGCTCGCATCGAGATCGTGCCCCTGCCGCGGCTTCTCGGCGCCCTGTTGGCGGCCGGGCTCGCGTCCGAGTTGGCCAAGGGCGCCGGGCACAAGTACGTCCGCAAGGTGCCCACGGGGAAGGGCGGCTGGCGCTACTTCTACGCGGTGACTGGCGGTCGTGGCCTCGGGCACAGCGACGAGTTCGCGGAAGGGGCGAAGTTCAAGCTCACGCACAACGAGCAGGCGGGCCACTTCGAGGTGATGCACCGCGACGGCTCGAAGGTGCAGATTCGTCACGACGAGACGGGGCATACAGAGTGGGTCGAGTCGAAGGCGCTAACGGGCATGCTCCATGCCGAGCACGCGGACCTTCTCACCGCGCATACCGAGCGCACGGCCCGAGACTTGGCGGCGGCGAAGAAGCACGGGACGGCAACGCAGGTGCGGCGCATCGAGGATCACGCGGGGCGGTACGAGCACACCAAGCACCTGACGGGGCAAGCTGCGGCCGAGGAAAAGAAGCGCGCGCGAGCGGCCAAGGCGCGAGCGGAAGTGGCCCCGCCTGAGACTCCAGCGTTCGGAGGTGTTACGCAGGAGGAAGCCCGAGCCGCAGCGGCGGGGGAAGTCTCGCCTCCCCATGTGGATGCGATGGCGCAGAAGCTCATCCCTGGGTCTGACCCGAAGCGTGCGATGCGGATTGTTTCACGATACGGCAGGGTCGGCACGGCCGACGCCGCATCGGAAGCGCGGGAGGCCACCATAGACAAGGCGCGGGAGGCCGCGAAGGGACTCCGCGCCATTGCCCACGAACTGCCAAACGGCAAGATGGCCGTCGTGTGGGCGCCTGCCAATACCGACGCGAACAACTCCGACAGGATGCGCGAGCAGGAGCGTGCCCGAGCCGCTGCATCGACGAAGCACTACGACTCGCCCGAGGTTGCGCTGAGGGAGATCGAAAAGCGTGTCGCAGAGAAGAGGGATGTCGAGGCGAAGCGCGCTGCGGCTCACGTCGAGACGGTTCGCGAGCATGCCGCCCTGAGCATGGCCACCAAGACCCGCAGGGGCACGGTCAAGACGGATGCTGGCGACGTCAAGGGCACCATCGTTGGCGACGGTTCGCTTATTGTCGCTAAGCGTGGTCGCGAGTACGCGGTTATCCACGCCAAGACCGGGCTGACGCTCCCGGGGCGCCCTCGGTCCGAGCAGTTCGACGCGGTGCCCCTTGCCGCGCCAACCGTGGACCAGGCCGTTCACGCGGCGGCGATGGTTCAGCGAGCGGGCGCGGTTCCGGCGAGCCCCGGGGACGCCACAGATGCGCACAGGGCGGCATGGAAGGAGGCGATGGGGCACCTCGACACCGGCATTGCTCGCGAATCGGTGGCGTTGGGCAAGCGGCTCAAGGCTGAGAAGAGGGCCGCGAAGCCCGCAGTGCCCGCGACCCGCCCCGAGCGCGTGGCCGAGGCTGAGTGACCGAGCGTCCCTCCGCGCCAATCGTGTGCCCGCACTGCGGAGCCCGCCTTTCGACGGAGAGCGACGGCAAGGTACGTCTCCGGGTGCGCCTTGTCGCGTTCCGCCCCGACGGCACAGCGGAGACCCCTTGCCCGAAGTGTAAGCGCACGGTGCGGCTCCCGCTGGTCCTGCCCCCGGTGCATCGCCCCCGGCCGCCGAGGGGCCAGGGGCTTCCGCGAGGGCGGATTGTTCTTACGCTCCCAGGGAAGGCAGAACCATGAGCCTCAAGAAGATGTACCTGATCGAATTCGCGGTTCTCCTCGTTCTCGGCCTCGGGGCGCTGGCGTGGCACACGAAGCCCTGGCAGGACCCGTGCGAGGAGTTGAACGAGGTCTGCGCGCGGGTTAACGCGGGGAAAATCACCGCGGGCGGGGCGGACACGGCCCTCGTCTGCTATCGCGTGACCTGGCACGAGATGATGACCCGCGAGCTGCTGACCCCGGACATGTGCCGCGCTGCGCTGGCCGAGATGCCCTAGCCGTAGCTTGACACGCCGCGCGGGGCCGCCCTACCCTTCAACACAGACGCGATAGCGACCGGCACGAGGCCTGCCCCGCGAGGGACAAGAGGCGCCAGGGATTCACCCCTGCGTGCCGCTTGCCCAAGGAGCAGCCGGCCCGTGCCCCACGCAGCCCCCGCCAACGAAGCACACGAGATCATCCACGACTGGATGCCCTTCGACGTGTTCTACAAGGCGGACGCGCCAAAGGGCCAGCGTCGCCGAATCAGGGGCATCATCTCAACGGCTCACCGCGACCTCCAGGGCGAGCGGGTGGACCAAGACGGCATGGACCTGACCGCTATCCGCGAAGGCCGCGGGTGGTTCAACGACAACCACGAACGGCGCACGGGCTACGAGCTCGGCGTTCCAACGCGGGTTTGGCGCACGGATGTTAGGGACGCCACGGGCAAGACGACGCCCGCCACGGGCGTTGAGGGCTACCTGCTCGACACTCCCGACGCACAACGCGTCTGGAGCACAGCAAAGGCCCTCCAGGGCACCGGACGCAGCCTCGGATTCAGCGTAGAGGGCGCAATCCTTGAGCGTGACCCGCTCGACAGGAGCGTGATCAACCGCTCAGTCGTGCGTCAAATTGCGATCACCCGCTGCCCCGTCAACCCGCACACGCGCCTCGACTTGGCCAAGGCCGCCAATCTCACGGAGCACATGCGCAAGGCCGTTACGGTCGGCGCGCAGTTCCCAGGTGCTAGCGGTCAACCTGGGCAGATGGGCGCCCTCGTTCCACAGAGCCTCGACGGAGCCCGGCGCAGACGCCAAAACCCAGACAGCATCCAGATTTTCGGCGGCGTCGGGTTCGATTGGGACGAGTTCAATCGCTCATGGTCGAGTAGCGCCGCCCTCGACGCCGCCCGACCGAAGCTCACTAAGGCATTGGCCGCCGCATACGTGCGGCTTCGCCGACCAGGGGCAACGGATGCGCAAGTTCGCGCCGTTCTCAGGGCGGCACAGCGAGGTACCCCATGAGTCAGCAAGTGCTCCCGTACCTGGCGAAGATGGCGAAGGGCGGCGATGCCGATGCCCTCGCGGTGCTTCGCAAGATGCGCGACGACGGAGACGACGACGCCGCCCAGACCCTCGACGACTTGGGTGACGGCAACGGCGCAAGCCCAGACGATCCGATCGAAAAGGCCGAGGGCGCGGCCGTCGGCGATCTCTTCGACGTTGGATATCTGGACGCCGCGCTCGCAACCGCAGAGCCGTTCGCGAAGTCCGAGGATGCGCCGGACCCGCCCCCCGCGGCCGACGCCATTAGCGCTCAACCAGAGGTGCAGGCCGCCATGCAGATGGACGCAGGAGACTTCGTGCAGGCCCTCGTCAAGGGCATCGAGGCCCAACTCGACCAGCTCGGCAACACCGCGCTCTGGGGCGCGACCGGCACCGAGGCCTTGGCCAAGGCGCAGATCGCTCTCGGCGAGAGCTTCCACGCCATGGCAGGAGAGCACGCGAAGCTCAACGATCGGCTGGCGGGCATCGAGACCCTGCTGAACGGCCGCGGCGCTGGAGTGCAAGGCGCATCCACCGCAACCGGCATGGCGACCCGCGCCGC
>Ga0307928_10003640_pt1 | contig 11766 bp, 14 predicted proteins | sample AceLakmetagen232_FD_201815 | JGI IMG/M metagenome (GOLD analysis project Ga0307928, IMG submission 201815) | Saline water microbial communities from Ace Lake, Antarctica - #232 | ecosystem: Environmental > Aquatic > Non-marine Saline and Alkaline > Saline | place: Antarctica: Ace Lake...
CTGAGGTAACGATACCCTACTTCGCGGGCAATGTCAAGGCCGGGCATAAAAAAGCCCCGCGCAGGGAGAGAGATCCACGCGGGGCATGTAGCGCAGGATGGGCGGCCTGCGCTAGGGAGATTCCTTCGGGGCCTTTGCAGCGGCTTCCTGTTTGGCTTGGCGCTTCTTTCCCGCCGCATACATGCCCATTAGTGTCGCGATTCCGCCGAGGCCATACCCCGTATAGCTGAAAACGTCTCCCACAGGGCCAGGGACGAGCGCTCCGGCCATCTTGGCGGCCTGCCCCGCCTGAGCTACCCTCTCGGCGTTTGAGGCCGTCACAGCCTCGTCTACGCGCCTCTGAAGGTCCGCGCAGCCAACGCACAGCAGCAGCGCCAGCGCTACGGCAGCAGTTTTGCCAGTATTTCTTGCCATTCTAATCCCACCAAACAATATGCGGCCACGATTATAAGGCTTGCGCTCATCACCGAGGTAATCGCCCAAGATGCCACCATTGCGGCGATTCGCCGCCTGACGCTACCGGCATTGCTTTCCGTTACCTTCTGTCCTCGCATGATGGCCACAAGACACCGCAACGTCATAACGATGCCCTGTTCCATGTGCGGGTGCGCTTCGCAGCGGGCTTGCCCTTTTGTCGATTCGATTGCCACCGCAGTTTTTTCGGCTTGTTCAATCAACGCCCCTCGCGCAAAGTCTGTCTCACTATGTGGCATCTTTTGTGCTTTCGTGCCCGATTCAATTGTCTTTGCCAATCCAGGTGTTACTTTAGACTAACAAGCCGTGAGGAGTTTGGCAAGGGAAAACCTGGGCAATACCTTACCATCTAGCATCATCCATGATTCTGCCAGCGGTATGTCCATCCCACAGGCTCGGGCGATGTGGCGCCCGGTCGGCAGTCATCGCGGTAAGCGCATCCTCTAGTGGGCTGGCAGATGCAAGCTTACATGGCCCAAGCGGCGTACCGTCCATATCAACCCGCTCAGTTGTCGAGCGCATGACCACGGTAGGCGTCCCTAACACGCAAGCCTCCTCTTGCATTCCGCCGCTGTCAGTCAACAGGCAAGCACATGCCGCATTCAGCGCAAGCATCTCGGTATAACCTACCGGCGAAAGCATTACTAACTGGCCCCCGCTACATAGGTCGGCTAGTTCCTTCGCTTCGGTGTGCCTAGCCGCCAGCTTGTTTAGCATGCGGTGATGCGTTACCCAGACAACTTGTATTGACTCTGACAGGCTCCGCACCAGTGACACAATACGCTGAAAGTCGGCGTCAAGGTCTACGTTTGACGGCCTGTGAATGGTCATCAATGCGAACGTACTTGATAGGGGCATTGGCGCGCGGATGGAATGTCGCCACACTACGCTATCAAGATCAAACAGACGCGCAACCTCACGCTTGCTGTCAAGTACGTCTATCATGGCGTTGCCAACTAGTGCAGCATTGCCGGCACAATCGCCTGCTGACAGATTATCCATTGCGGTTTGCGTTGGCGCGTAGAGTGTATCTGCTAGCCGGTCAATCATAATCCGGTTGACCTCTTCAGGCATTGCCGAATCCCACGACCGATAGCCAGCCTCAATATGCGTAGTGGGAATGCCACTTGCCGCCGCTGCCATCGCCGCCGCTACAGATGAATTGACATCGCCCACAACTAACACGCGATCCGGTCGAAGGAGAGTAATCGCAGACCTAAAGCCTAACAGCCCTTCGCCTAATGTCCAACATTCAGCTTTTGGCAGAGTGTAGTCAGGGTCAGGGATTCCGAACTCGTCACGGAACCGCGCAGCCATTGCTGGATCACTATGCTGGCCGCTGTCAACTAAGATAGGCTTGACGTTGCGGAATCCATGCCAGTACAGCGGCGCTATTTTCATGTAGTTTGGCCTTGCGCCGACTACGATCATTAACTTGTCCAGCGCCATTACGCCTCCTGGATCACTGGCCCCGAGTCGCCATCCTCGAGGGGCGGTTCCTGGCTTACGCCAATCTGCGTCCACCAATCCAAGCCCTCAGAATGCAATTCAAGTCCACGCGGTTGCAGTATCTCGCCGATGGGCACGTTCAGATTGTAGCGGCCCCAATCATGGCCAGCGAGGATTCCGCCCGGTTTCACCTTGCCAATCCACGCCAGCAGGCTAATCAAGATGCCCTTCTGGGAGTGGTCGTCATCAATGTAGACCAGATCCAGTGATCCGTCTGGGATCTCATACGCCGCAACGTGGCCCGAAGCAAGATGCCATTTCACGCGGTCGGGGAATGCCGCTAAGGCAATCAGCGCCTTATCGTATGGGCCCCGACCGGACTTCACGTAATTGTCCACCAGATGCAACGTGCGAAGCTCTGGCCATTCGCCTAGCATCTCCGCCGCGTTCACCCCCTCGTGTACGCCAACCTCGACGGCAGTTGCTTCACGTCCGCCCATAGCCTTACGTGCAGCCTCTATCCCGGCTCGCATAATCTGCTCCTCTGTCAAGTAGGTCTCGGCAAATGGCCATCAAGTCGTCGGTGCGAGGCCGGAGCGAATCTCTGATAGTCGCACGGATACTCCCCGCATCTGCTATTTCTTTGCGCTCGTCCGGTCGCGCCAAGTAGTATTTGATCTTGCGCTCCAGGTCCGCGACCGTGCTAAACTTCACATAGTGCTCGCCCGGCAAATACCCAAGCTCAGGAAGCGATACCACGCGGTCAGTCATAAGCAACGATCCCGCACACATAGCCTCGAAAATGCGCCAGTTCAACGCCTGCCAATGGTTGCCCGAATTGATAGTGATCTTGCTCCGGCCCAATGTCTGCGCGTGCTGGCAGAACTCCATCTTGCCAGCCTCGGTTATCCATTCAGGATGCGCCGCCAGCATTTCCTTGATAGTCGCTCGCAGCGGATAGCATTTTGGATTGACGTTGAAGCATGCCGCCACGTCGATATCGCGCTCTGGCATGGGCTTGTACACGTCCGCATCCACAGCGTATGGCCACAGGACTTGTGGCACACTCGGAAGGATCGCTTTGGCAAACGGCATGACGGCCCGCGACTGGCATAAGAACAGGTCAGGCAGACGCCGATTCTCCCATATTTCCCGTATGGCGCTATCGCCGAATCCAGGGTATGCGTCAACGATAACGCCAAGCGTCGGGATGTCGATGGCCTTTAGCTCGCGCGGATACCAGTTATAAATCAGCAGGGCATCGGACGGGAAGCGTTCAAGGATTCCCGTAAGCGACCGCCCAGCCTTTGTGTTTTCGTAGCGTGGCAACCCTGGACCGTAGGTCATAATGCCGGGCCGCGTCTGAAAATAAGCGGTTGCCAGATCACGGCCCCAGATGCGGTGGCCCGTTTGCTTGGAAGTCACTAACAGCCGCATCATTCTTGCTCTCTCTCTCTATCACCCTTCATGGCTACGATCCGGTACTTGTATCCGTACTTCAACATCCGCGTGGCAAAGCTGCCATACTCAAGTTTGGGGTTGTCCTTCTTTGGGGGCCAGAAGTAATTGACTCGGAAGTTCTCAAAGCCAACGCGCGTCAACAGGTGTATCCACTCCCGCGCGTAGTGCTTACTGCCGGGCCGGACATTCCCATCCACGCAACATTTCTGATACCAGACATTGCTCGGCTTGATAGGGATCACGTCCACGGCGATAAACTTCCCGCCATCCCGCAAAGAGTCATGCACATGGCGCAAGCTCTCGACGATAAGCTCCGCTTCCTTGCCTCCGTCTCGGAACCGCTTGCCAGTCGGCGCGATATGATGCAAGGATATGTCAGCGACGGCGTAGTCAAACCGATCCTCTGCACGGTAGTCTATCAATCGGCACTTTTCAATCCGCACAGCATCACGCGTCGCGGCCCTCATCGCATGGTTCACGCTTTCGTCTTCAGTCCTATGGCCGTGCTGGTCATAGGGGTCAAGCGCATTTACTTCCATGCCATAGCGGCAAGATAGATAGTGCGCGAGGAGGCCCTTGCCACAGCCGATGTCTAGCACCTTTAGGCAGTCATGCGTCGGGCGGTACAGATCTTCTTCCGCAAAGTATCTGCGGGCCTTGCTCTCGCCGGTCCTCCAATTCAGCCCTAACCTCTTGCACTCTGCCACATACCGAGGCATGAGTTGATCGCGCCACTTGCCAGCGAACTTCTGCCAGTTGCTATCTCTGCCCGTCTGGTCGCGTTCGTGCGGTTCGTGGATCGCGCAGATGGTGTTGTCAAACTTGATAGGTATTCCCGAATCCCATATCTGCCGCGTCCAGTCGGCATCTTCCCAGCCCCATCCCCCTGTAAACTGCTCGTCAAAGCGGATCGTGCCCAGCACGTCACGCCGGATAGAGCAGTTGCCGGAACTTGACGCCTTCCAGGGGCGCTTGCCAGCATCGAGAAGGCCCTGCCGGTATTTGTCTACGATGACCGGCTCGCCGTCCGCGTCCTCTGTCATCTTCGTAGAATCGTATATCTTGTATCTCGCGTGGATAAGTAGCGCCCGGTTGGCTTCGTGGAACGCCCGTATCTTGCCAAAGTAATCCTTTGACAGTGGGATGATGTCCGAGTCTAGCAGGATCACCACATCGCCCGACGCATGGTCAAGCCCAAAGTTCCTCAGCTTGCTCATGTTGAATGGCACGTGTGCCCATTGTTCCAAGGTGAAACCGTGCGCGGTAGCAATGCCTGCAATCGCCTGACGTGCTTCTTTGCTCTTGGAATTGTCCATCACAATAACTTCGTGCAGGTCTTCACATGCTAGCCGCTCGGCCAGCTTGCGGAAGGCGTCTGCGCGTTCGCAACTCGTGATGATTACTGAGAGTTTCACGCCAGCCTCTCCTCAATAGCAGCCTTCCACAGTTGCGCGACCTTGCGGATGTCGTGATGCTGTTCTGCAAAGGCGCGGGCAGCGGCTCCGTACCGCTTGGCAATCTCTGGGTTTGCTTTCAAGCGCCGCAGCATTTCGATTATCTCGAAGATGTTGCGTTCCACGAATATCGCATCGCGGCGGTCCTCTAACATCTCGCCATGATAGCCCACCTTGGTCGTGACGACAGGGATGCCACACGCCAGCGCTTCCATGATCGCGTTGGAGCTTCCCTCTTGCATGCTTGGGTGCACTAGGCATGATATCTTGCGGTAGTACACTGGCATCTTGTGGTAAGGGAGCCCAGGCGCATCCTGGCGCGCATTGTACGCGCTCACGTTCAGGGGCATACCTAGCGTCTCGCATGCCACGTCCACATAAGAGAAGCCTTTATATCGGATGCGTTTCTGGTTCGTGACACTACCGCAGAAGCCCACGGTAAACTGCTTTGCCATCGTCCGTTGCGGACTGAAGGCGTCAAGGTCAAGCCCGTTCTGGATCATGTGGACATTCGGGGAATACTTGCTAGCCAACTCCGTTAGCCCGTGGTTCGTCGTGACGATGTGCTGGCCGGATAGCAGCGCCTCTATGCGATCCTTGCCCTTGTCGCCTTTGCCAAGGTACACGTCCATGCAGCGGTACCCAGACAGCTTGACGAGATACCTTCGGCCTGTACCGTGCTTCTCTGCCATGCTCAGATGGTGGAAAATGAATAGGTCCGCATCCATCTTGATTTGCTCGGCAAAGCCCCGCTCCGCCTGACAGATGATAGTGAACTCGTAATCGTCTGCAAGCTGTGCAGCGACATTGCGCGACACAATGTCATACGCCCAGCCGGGTCGGTCAATGACAAAGACAACGTGCGGCTTTCGGTTCGCTTGATCCCGCGCAGTTCTCAGCTTGCGGGCACCTCGTCTGCCAGCCATATGCACTCCATAATCATCTTGCGTGTGATATCGCACAGCGGCGCGTCTGGCGGTTGGACCCCCTCAAACTCAGTCGAGGCTCGGCACCCGCTTCCGCATATATGCCGCGCCCAGCACTTTCCACACCCATCCCGCACGGCTCGGCAAGTCCACTTCGCGCGATTGAAGTTCTCCGGGTCTTGGACGTGCCCAATGGGCGAGCCTAAGCGGTGGCAAGCATGGACCTCACCGTTAGGCGCTACGGTCACATACGCCACCCCAGCGCCGCAGTTGCAAGTGTGAGGATCGCCGTTGCGGATACGCTCAATAATTCTGCCATAGTGCCATGCGTCCTTTAGGCGTATCGGGTCGGTTGCCAGCCATTCTGACAACGCGGAAAGCTCATTGCTTACAGACTCTGGCCATGCCTCTTTCGTCGCGGCAGGCTCTAAAGAGTAAGTCTGGACATATCCCATCTTGACTGCCGCGTCAAGGAACATCGCCCGTTCTACCAAGTGACAGTTGCCCGGCGTGTATGTCGCCCGCGCCGTCACGGGTACGCCCGCATTCTTGAGCAGTTCAAGGCCATGCGTCACAAGGTCAAACGTCCCCGCGCCACGGTCCGCGTCGTGTATGTCCTTGGGTCCGTCGATAGATACAATGACAGCGAATCCACGTTCTGCAATCCATCGGCAGAAGGTTGCCGAAAGCTGTGTTGCGTTCGTCGTCAAGGTAAATCGCGGCGTCTTGAATCTGGCCCGCGCCTCCTGGACGGCGTAGCGCATCATGTTTTCCGCAAGCGTAGGCTCGCCGCCAAAGAATCCGATGGTTGGCGCGTCCGTTTCCTTGACTAATCCGAGCGCCTTGTCAACGGTCTCCGGGCTCATTGTGGCGTCGTCTTGCTGCACGAAGCAATACCGGCATGACAAGTTGCAGGCGTTCGTCAGGTTCAGGACAAGGAACTTGACAGGCGCGGTGGACGGAACTTCCACGGGCCGGTAGTGGGACGCGAATACCAGCGAATGCGGAAGGTCTGCCGCGCCGATGTTGCGGATTACATCCTTTGGGACGCGATAGGTCAGGAGCGTGTTGGCGTCAAGCACATACCCGCGTCCGTGTGTCTCAAACGGGAACACGTCCGGCTTGCACCTAGCCACTGTCGGCGTCAACGTGATCGTGTCATTGATTAGTTTGACCTTGTCCGGCATCAGAAAGCCTTTCGTCTTCCTCGTTTATTCTGGCTTGGTCATTTCTGCGGCCATCTCTTTGAGTTGGTTGCACATCCGCCTACTAATTGCTCTGTAGAGCCCGATGCTGTCGCGGGTGTCCCTTGCTCTAAGAACGACCTTGAGGGGTATGTGTTCAAGCAGGACGTATGCCCCCCCTCCCGGCCCACCTGATATCATAGGCATGAGGACCACATCTCCTGAGCACCCCTGCCTCGCGCGGCATCTGTCATTGACAAAGAACATGGCCCCGCCGCTGCGCGAGGCGTTGTCTATCACCCGGCACATGGCACCCGTAACCATGTCCAAGTCCGCCTGCGTGAGTTTCTCCATCACCCTATCCCTCCAATTGCGGGTACTCAAGCTCGCTAGTGTCGCGGAGTCTATCCAGTGATAGGGCCTCGGCGTGTTGCTGTGTGGCCTCCCGCTTGATGATTGTTAGGAAGACGCCAAAGTGTTGGTTGTCAACGTCTTCGGGGACGTGTGCCCAGCCACCCGCTTTGACAACTGCATCCAAGAAGCCCACCCGCTTCTCGTACAACTCGCAAAGTGTCATGCTCTCATATGGGCTATCCCATTCCTCAAGGTCTTTGATCGTTCTCATCGTCTCCCTCTTCCTGTGTCACTCGCGGCCCAACGATGGCCTCCCATTCGTCAAACGTCATATGCGGATCGTAAGGCATTGTGCGGCGTTCCCGTTCCCACCATGCCCACTGGCCGCGCGTGGTCGTGTGCGGCCTCGCAAGGCGCTTCTGGCGCATTTCCTCGGTGATATAGGGCAAGTGCAGCAATGGATACGGGCAACGGAACTTTTTGCGGCGGTAAAGCTGCGACGGCCAGCACCAGCCCGCGTATCCGTCAAGGTAGCTGATACCCGGCTCCCATTTGATGATCTTGCAGTGCCAGTTCACAAAGGCCACATTCTCGGCCAGGACGTGCTCAGCGTCCCCATAGGCTTGCAGCATCCGAAAGGACATGGTAGGGCGCACGTCCCACACTTCGCGCCACTCGTCAATGTAAGGAGCGAGCACGTCCATTTCTGGCAGCATCTCGTCCGCGTCCGGCATGATAAGGATCTCCGGCTTGAACCTATCCGCAATCCTCATGCAAGCGTCAAGCGTCCCAGCTTGCGACCATTCGCCGTCATAGGTTTCGCTCCTGACGATGTTTTTCACCCCGCATAGATGCCGAAGAATCTTGTCTCCCTGAAGACTGTGGAATATGAACGCCACCTCATCGCATTGCTCCGACAGTCTGTCAATCGCCGCCTCGAAATATGGCGACTCGTCGAAGTCGTGCAGCCTCATAATTCCAAGAATCATAGCGGCTCGCAATGGCGCTGGACAATGGCGAAGGGCATCCCAAGGGGGACGCGAATGATAAAGACATTCCATTCCGCCGAATCAGCGAACCGATCATAGACGGCCTCGGCAACGCCGAAACGGGCGATGTAATCGTGAAAGACGTACACGCCATCCGAGGCAAGGGCCGGGAGCGTGGCGTCAATGTCAGCCTCCACGGCCTCGCGTGTATGACAGCCGTCAACATAGATCACCTTTGCAGCCCGCGCGCCCACGTCGCGGAGACGTTCCTGGTAGTCTACATCTGCGGACATGGATTGCAGCACCAAGCCTCTGACTTTCGGATGCTCGCCCATGATGCGTGTGCCGCAATCATAACCACGCTTACTCTTATCAACCGATAGCATACGCGGCTTGCCGAAGAGTTGCGCCAATGTCGCGGCAATGATCGCCGTGGTGTATCCGTACTCCACACCAATCTCTATGACAACATCCGCTTGGTGTTGCCATATCAGCGTAGGCAGAAGGTAGAACCCGCCCTGCGTCTTGGCAGACTTGACGCCTACGGTTGCGTTACGGATCGCGTCCCAATCAATGACGGGTTGCATTGCGTTGCTCATCCAATAGCTGTATCTGGGTCTGGATCGCGGACGTGATAACCGGGGGGCGGAGCGTCATGTCTTGGATAGGCTTGCCACAGAACGGGCAGAAGGTCACGCCAGAGCGTGAGATAACACGCGCCGTCGTGCCCTCTTGCGCCTCTAGCAGAATATGGCACATTCCTTCGCAGTCAATGAGCAGGGTCGCGCCGCCGTGATTGCAGCACGTCGCCTCCAGCCATGCGTTCTTGCTGATGGGCACATGCGTCGGTTTGATCTTAGGCGGTTTGGATTCCGGCGCGGGAGGCTCCCATGGCTCACGTCTGTCTGCGACATCGGTCGCCCATGTCATATAATCGTCCGCAAACTCTGGGAAGTAGTCTGCTATAAAGTCGCTTTCCGACCGGACGCGATGTTCCCAGAATGATGCTATGCACCTCACGTAGGCCGTGTTATACGCATCGTCCATGTTGACTGGCCCCAACTCGTCAATGACCGGCTTAAAGATGCGCTTGTACAGTTCGAGAGTAAACGGCGCATTGTGGAGCAGGTGCACCCGCTTGACGTAGCCTGACGCCTCGACGCTGCCACCGTCCGTCGTCTTGTGGCGAACGAAGCAGCGCTTGTCAACGTGCATCGGTATCCCGTTGAAATAGCAGCCCAGCGTCAAGAATGCCTCGGCGCATCCCCAATGCCCCCCGTCAACGTGGACCCATCCGCCCAGGCGTTCAAGGTCGGTACGCCACATGCCGTAGACGCTGCCGATCACGTGCGGCACAGGTGATACGTCCTCTTCCGGCTCTGTGCGCCGATACTCGGCCCCTAAGCCACGCCTTGTACGTAGCCGCAGATTTGCACCATAGACACGCTTCGTCGCATCCTCGGGCTTCTCAGACCAGTTGGCAAAGCTGCTAGCCACTAACCCGTCAGTGTCAATGACGGTTTGGGCCAGTTGGCGGGCCGTGTCAGGTTCCCACCTTACCGCCGCGTCACTCGTCAGGATGATGTCCGCGAAGTCCTTGACCGCATCGCACCCGGCATTCCTTGCCCCGGATACGCCACTACGTTCCACGTTGCGGAGAACCATGCAGCCCTTCTTGTATCCGGCCACGGCCTTCTTACGGGCCGCCAGTTCGTGCTGGTCGTTGACCCATTGCCAGAGATTCACCGGGTCAGGGCTGTCAACCTCGCGCTTGAGTTTATCACAACACCCGTCTGTTGAGGCGTCATCCACCACGATAATATCATGGTCAAACGTGTTGGACGCTCGGATGCTCTCGACCGTGGCCTTGATCTCTACCCCTTCATTGTGGCAGGGAATGATAACAGATACGCGGGGGACGCTGATAACGCCTTTGCCATACGTCTTGACCGGCGCTTGCAGGCACTCGCCGAAGAACTCCGCGTCCGTCTTGATCTTGACCATCTGGAAGGCTTCACGCTCCGGCTTGGTTTCCTGCCACATTGCATCCACATACTCGCGCCCCAGGACCGTTGACAGGATGGGCGCCCAATACTCAAAGTATGTCCCCTCGTTGAACGCAATCGAGTACGTCCGGCAAGCGTTGCGCCATTGCGAGTCAAGGCCAAAGGAATAGGACGGGTCTTTGTAAGCGTGGGCGACTTGGGCGTGGCGTGTCAGGATCACGGGCGTCTCAGTCATCCAGCACAGCAGTCCCTTTGTAACGGGGTTGTGTCCCCACAGGCCAGCCGTGGTAGGCCATAGGCCCAGCTTATCGCGCAGCTTGCGGGTTAGCGCGTAGCACCCGCCATTGGGGACGCGCGTAGTGTACTCCATATCCGCTTCGCGGCGCTTGCCGTAACGCCAGCCGATGTACTGATCCCTCATAAACAGGAACTCGCCGCCCCACTTCGGCCTGCGCCTTGCCGGGTCCATAGAGTTGGCCTGGACAACCGCGAACGCATCATTGTCGATAGCGCACCGCATTAGGTTCCGAAGCGCCCCCGGCTGTACAACTTCGCAGTGAGCGTCTGCGACAATGAAGTTATCGCCCGCCGCAAAGTCAAGCCCTCGGTTGCGGCTGCCGGCCACGCCCTTGCGGACCTCATTGCGGAGAATATCCACGAAGTCCGGCAGGCCATCACAGCACCCGTCCGTTGACGCATCGTCAATGACGACAATCTGCGCCTCTGGGATGTCTTCGTGAAAGCTGGCAACCGTGCTGCGAACCCAATCGCCTTCTTGGTGTGCGGGTAGGATGATCCCAACGCCGTCAATTGCTCCCATCGTTCCTTCCTTTCGTAGGCAGCCTTAGCTGAAAGGCGCCTCAATTTGCTTGCATTGGCGGCACTCGGTTTCCCATGCCTCAAGTCCCATCGCGCAAGCGTACTTGTATTCTAGTCTTTTTCTCTGTCCACAGCAAGCCCTTTTTGTTGTTCGCATGTCAACCTGCTCGCCACGGTGTACGCACGGGGCCAATTCTCTACGGCTTCCCATCACTTCGCTCCTCTCTTAGTAAACGGTTGCGCTGGCCGTTCCGTCTGTCGTGTCATTGCTCCATCCAAGGGGCGATGCTACATAAAGGCCAGTTGGTGTACATGGGCCAGAGTCGAGCAAATATCGAGACAAGGCAGATGAGTCGGAAAGGAAGCCAACAGATATTGACATAAAGTGGCTAACTTCCCAAACGTCTGTATCGGTAGTCCGTTTCATGCGGACCCATGCAACACGGCTTGCGCCCGCGTCGCCAAGGTTCGCGCTTTGCCAGAAACAAGTATTCGGTATCCGTGTCAAGTTATACGGACCTTGGAATATCCACGTTGAACCGCCATAAGTCGCCGTGATCGCCTTGCTAAAGCTTACGGTGTAGGTATCCTCTAACGCCGGGTCGCAATCGTTACATTGTCCAGTGGTCGTCGTAGTCGATGATGTCGTA
>Ga0307928_10003641_pt1 | contig 11764 bp, 12 predicted proteins | sample AceLakmetagen232_FD_201815 | JGI IMG/M metagenome (GOLD analysis project Ga0307928, IMG submission 201815) | Saline water microbial communities from Ace Lake, Antarctica - #232 | ecosystem: Environmental > Aquatic > Non-marine Saline and Alkaline > Saline | place: Antarctica: Ace Lake...
CTGTCATTGCGTCCACGTGCTTGGGGCGACAGTGGGAAGCCAGGGTGGCGGCCATTGCAAGTACCTCGACCGTCACCCCCACGCCACTGCCCACGTTGTAAGCCTGCCCCGGCGTGCCGTGAAATAGCAGGGTGACCAACGCTGAGGCCACGTCCCGCACGTCCAAATAATCGCGGACGCAGTTGCTACCCCTGAGTGGGACCACCGTATCGGGTTGCACGCGGGCGATGAACGCCGCGGGCATCAAGTGCGCGGGTTGCCCCGGCCCGCAGACGTTGAACACCCTGGCCCGTATGACGTCCAGACCAGAAGTGAGAGCCGCCCGTTCCTGCGCCGCCTTGCTGATCCCGTATTTCGTGGTTGGTTCTGCCGGGCGAGTCTCGCCGATGGGGCAGTCGCCCTGTACCGTCTTGCCGTAGACCGAAGCCGATCCGACGTCGACTGCCCTGCAATCGCCTGCAAGCCCACGTAGGGCACGGTAAAGGTTTGTGGCCATGACGGGGTTGACGTGGCACGCCCCGCTCTCTGTGGCCCCCGCCAGGTGGATGCAGTGGGTGGGTTGGATGCCCGCCACCATGTCTATGCACGCCCGGGGATCCATTAGGTCGACGGCGTCGACTCCCGACCCCAATTGGCGCTGCCTGAGACTGTCCACGGACCACACCACGCGGTCGCCCGGTTCTTTGATCAGGGCCTCGACGACGTGGCGTCCGATGAATCCTGCGCCGCCCGTAACTATTATGGTGTCTTGCATGGGGACTCCGGCAACAACCTGCTTTTCATTGTGGCGAACTCCTCGTTGGCGCGTTCGTAGTCTGCAGGCCGCCCAATGTCCAGCCAATAACCGTCGTGGGCAAAGGCGCCAATGGGCCAGTCGGTTGACAGCAGAGAGATCACCAGGTCGTCGAACCCGAATGGTCGCCCCCTGGAAATGGCTGCAACGGCGTCGCCCGACAGGACGTACGCCCCCATCGACACCTCGGAAACGGAGATCGGTTTCTCGGCGAACTGTACCACCCGACCGTCCTCGACGTGCAGCACCCCGAAGTCGCTCACTACTTCCCGCCTGTGCGTGGCCACCGTGAGGGGCATGCGGTTGCTCCGATGCTGGTGCATCATGTGCCCGAAGTTCAAGTCCGTGAGGACATCACCGTTGACCACCAAAAAATTGTCGGGCAGGTCGTCGATCAGGCACAGCGGCCCCATGGTCCCCAGCGGCTCGGTCTCCCTCGAGAAGTCCACGGTGACGCCGTCGGGAATAGCCCCGTTGGAAAAGTAGGCCATGACCAGCGAGGCCCGGTGCCCGACGGCGAACGTCACGTGGTGAAAGCCCGCTGCCACCAACTGCTGCAATAATATCTCGGCCACGGCCATGTCGCCCACGGGGACCAGCGGCTTTGGCAGGTACTTGCAAACGCCCCCCAACCTGGTGCCGAGTCCGCCGGCCAACACTATGGCCCTCATACTCCGTACTCCATTGGGTTGCGCAGCGCTTCCGGGTGGTCGCCAAAGAATCTAATAGTTCGTTGCAGGCCGTCGGCCAGGGACGTTTGCGGGTGCCAGCAGAGCAGGTCCGCTGCCAGCGAGTTGTCGCACACCAGGTTCATCACCTCGCTGCCCTTGGGGCGCCGCCGGTCGTTGCCCTGTACCACCTTGCCGCCGGTGCCGAGCAGGCTGATGATCTTGTAAGCCAGGTCGCCGATGGAGATCGACTTGCCTGACCCCGCGTTGACGACGCGGCCAATGGCGTCGTCCGATATTCCGGCCAGGACGAAGGCGTCTACGGTGTCGCAAACGTAGTTGAAGTCTCGCATGGGGGCCAGTGAGCCAAGGCACACGTCGCCGTTGCCGCCCAGCAGTTGCCCGATGATAGTGGGGATAACGGCCCTGCCGGATTGCCGCGGGCCATAGGTGTTGAATGGCCTGACCGTCACGACCGGAAGCCCGAAACTCAGGTGGTACGACTCCGCCAATTTGTCGGCCGCCATCTTGCTCGCACTGTAGGGCGACTGCGCCTGCAGGGGGTGACCCTCGTCAATGGGCACGGTGAGCGCCGTGCCGTACACCTCGCTGGTCGACGTGTGGACCACCCGGACGCCGCCGAGCGAGCGCGCCGCCTCCAAGACGTTCAGCGTCCCACCCACGTTGGTGGCCACGTAACTGCGGGGCGCTGCGTACGAGTACGGTATGCCGATCAACGCCGCCAGGTGGAACACGACCTCGCATCCATCCATGGCGGCGAGCACCGACCCGTAGTCCTGCACGTCGCCGTGTACTACCTTGATGCTCTGCATGACCTTCGGTGACAGGTGGACCAGGTTGCCCATGCTGGCCCGGCTGTTGTAGTGCAGGAAGGCCGTAACCAACCCGCCCTCGCGCACCAGTCGCTCAACCAGGTGGCTGCCGATGAATCCGCCGGCGCCGGTCACCATGAGGCTTTTGCCATGCACTATGCCCGCCATTGGCTACCTCCATTCCCCACTTGCCAAAAAGTCCTGAAGCTCTGTGCGCATCTCAATGATCTCAGCCATATTCGGATACTCTATGAAATACCCTTCTCCACCGCCGTCGACCAGGCCAGTGCCATCCTTGCTCAACTGCTGATCCCAATAGAACCAGTAGCGCGCAAAGTCTCGGCTGCGAATTGTGACTCCGTACTTCTCGGGGTTGGTGAACACTGCCGACCCCGGGAGCGGGATGAAGGTGCTAAGGGTGTAGGCTTCGGGTTGGGCCCGGCGCATAAACTCTTTCGTGGCTTCGACCGTCTCTCGGCACTCACCGGGGAACCCGTATAGCAGAAACACCTTAGTCTTGATCCCCGCCTTGCGTGCCAGCCCTATGGTTTCCACCGTGGCATCGATGTTGGCCCGCTTGTTCATCCTCTTCAACTGCTCCTGGCTTCCGCTCTCCACCCCGAAGCACAACTCGGTGCAACCGGCCCCCGCCATGCGACGCAGGATGTCGGCGTTCACAAGGTCGGCCCGGGTGATCGCCAGCCACGTCACGCCCAGGGGTTCGAGCAGGTGGCATATCTGGTCGGTGCGGTTGCGGTCCAGCGAGAACACGTCGTCCACGAACCGGACGTGCTCGATCCCGTACACGTTGCGCAGGTGGCGCACCTCCGTGTAGACCTGGCGGGCGGTGCGGTACCGCACGTCGCACCCCAGTTCGTACTTGCTGCAGTAGGCGCACTTGTACGGGCATCCCCTCGAGGTGACGACGGAGGTGCTCAGTTGCCCCGGCTTCGCCCCGTGCATGGTGCCCCGGTGCTGCCACCCGTCTTCTAGCAGGTGGCGAGTTGGAAGCGGCAGCCGGTCCATTGCCAGTGACTTGCCTGTGATCATCTTCGGGGCACTGTCGCCATACGCCCCCTCGGCCAGTAAAAACATTGGAACCTCGCCGTCGCCTATCACCAGGTGGTCGGGCCGTATGTCCTGAAAGGTTTCCCACGAAAGGACGGAGGGGTGTACGCCACCGATCACGACCTTGCCATTGCGCCGCTTCTTGAGCAGTCGCACCAGTTCCTTGGCGCTGCCGTAGAGCGGGGTGGTGAACCCCACGCCATACCAATCGGCATCGGGAACCGCCGCCATGCCCTTTGATTCAAGTTCTTCCATTGGGCAATCGGCCAGGTTCACAACCTCGGTCGGGATGTCGCGGGCCACCAGGTAGCCGGCGATGGACAGCAGGCCCTGTGGCGGGTATCCAAGGGGATCGTGCAACTCGGTCTGTGGTGGATTGATCAGGACTACGCGGCGCATTGGTACCTCAGCAAATCTTGTCGTACAACCTCTGGTGGGCAACTACCATACCGTGAATGGAATGTAATTTCTCGGCATCCTTGCGGGACTCTTTGCCGGCTTTGATCGTCGCCGACCGGATCGCCTTTGCGATGTCCCCGATGCTGGCGTTTTTGTCGTACAGCACCCCCTTGGCAATAAGGGCCGGGATGCTCCCAACTCCTCGCGCCACGGGGCAACACCCGGATGCCATGCCCTCGACGATGGACACCGGGGTTCCCTCGGTATGCGACGTGGAGAGAAAAACCCGGCACTTGCGCAACTCGGCGGCCAGTCGAATGTCCGACAGCCCGCCCTTTACGACCAGATTCTTGGGCGCATTGCGAACAACGTCGGGCCCCATGAACTGGCTGGGTTCGGCGGTGAATGCCTTGAACTGGTGGTCCGGCATTGCCTTGGCCAGGGGGATCAACAGGTCTGCCCCCTTGCCCTCGGTTAGGCGACCAACCCACGCCACGGTCCGCGGCTTGTTCTTGGACGCGGGTTTGAACAAACTTAGGTCCACGCCGCCCTTGATTACCCAGCTCGCCTTCTTCATGTGCGGTGCCACGCACGCTACGTTGGCCTCGTGGTCCGTAACGAAACCGGCAAGCAATAGGGCCTCGGCCTGGGCTTTGGGCAGCCACGTCTCTGCAAATCCACCGGTCGTAGACAGGTCCATATACAGCGACGCCACCACGGGCACATCGACCATGCGGGCCAGCGACCACATGACGATGTGGTTCACCACATGAATCAGGTCCATGCCCTTTCCCTTTGCATAACTGGCAATGGCAGCGCGCTTGTTGGGGACGCTGGCCAGATAATTGTAGGTGGCCGATGCCTTTTGGTACCGGTTATGCAGCGGGCCGATGGCATCCGTGACGATCACGTGGGGTTCAAACTTCTTTCGGTCTAGGCCCTCGACCAGTCTGGCCAGTAGGGTCTCTGCCCCACCGATCCGGCTGTTGCTCACGACATAAAGGATCTTTTTCATGGCTTGTCCTCCTTGAGTGCGGCAATGCGCGCCTTGCGTCTTTCAACGATCACGTTCAGGCCCGTGTAGGGTTCCCACAGATCTTCGCCCATGTCCTTGTATTCCATCATTCTGGTGCCCATTTTTTTGGCCATTATAAAAGCCTGGTCCAACAGGTCGGCGAGTCGGCTGTACAAGACCTCGTTAGTCGGCTTCACCTCAAGCACCAATTCGTCTAGCAGCCGACGATGTACCTCACAAATTGTGTTCTTTGGGTACACGCCGGAGTCGGTTTCTATTCTGCGGGTCATACCGTGATCTCGTAGATGACGTTGGTGGTCAACTCGCGCAGTTCGAACCAAACCCCGCAGACCCGAAGAAACTCTTCGAAGCGGGCCTTGCTGTATTTGTTTCGGAATGACGACGACCCGAAGAAGACGTGGTAATGGTCTTCCTCGCCCAACGGCAGAAAGAATGTCACGAGTACTTTCTTGGTGGCTAACCTGAACGCCTGGGCCAGAACCAGTTCAAAGCCCGCCATGTGTTCAAAGACGTGCCGAAAGTTGATGACGTCGTACTCGCCTTCGGTCGGGAGCCCCTGCACCATGTCACATTCAACGAACGACTTGGATAGGTGGGGAGCATTCTTTTTTGCCAGAGCGATCATTTTCGGGCGGTCAAGGCCGTGGCAGGTTACCCCATCGATTCTATTCAGGGCAATGGTATCCACTGCACCCGGACCACACCCTGCGTCGAGCATGGTCAATGGGCCCTGCTGTGCCATGCCGAGGATCATGTCGTAGACGACGAACCGGCTTTCTTCCTGCACCGGGGTTTTGGCCTTCCGCATGTGGTCATTTTTCAAGTAGTCTTTCGAAAGGTTTTCCCAGATGCTGGGAAGTTTCATCGCGTTTGTCACAGGTAAGCCTCCATGGCGTCAAGCATTCTGGCAACGACTGTCTTCCACGACAAGAATTTGACGGCCCATTCCCTGATGCGTTTGCGAGTATACTCCATTTGCAACATAGTCTGCAACCCATCCACGGCCCCGGCATTCGAGCCGTCGTACACTACGCCGTTCCATGGGTATGTCAAAAGCGACTGGCTGCCGTAGTGCTCTACCAACGATGGCGTGCCGTGCATCCAATAGAAGTGGACCTTGCATGCCAAACTGTAATGGTCTGGAAGGCCACGGGGCGGCTTCCTCTGTCCCGTCCCCAGGGCTGCGTCCGCGTGTTCAAAGAATGCAGGTGCCCCGGTATAAGTAACCGGCCCCACCGCGCCGACACCAAAGCGTTCTTCAACCGCTGCTTGTTCTTTTAGTCGTTCACCGATTAGGTGAACGTTGGGGGCCTGCCTGATATCCTTTATGTTCTGGCCCTGAATGCCCACCATCCCCCGCCCCTGCTGCGTGGCAAATCCGGCCAACCAAAAGTTGACGTCGGGGTGTGCATTGGCCAGTCCCATCATGAGTCCATGTCCGGCCTGGCTCCATCGTCCGACATAGATAACGTTCTTGGTGCCGGCGGCATACGGTGATGGCTGCCCCAGGTCGAAGTCCGTCCTGGTTCCGTACCCCACGGACAGGATCTGCTTTCCAGGGATCAGCGAGTAATACTCTTCCGCTCGATGCTGAGTGGTGGTGAACAGCAGATCGATCCGCTTCATCGTCGGCGCTTCCATGATCGGCAAGTACACCCCGTCCATGTACCCTACGACTGGCAACTTGCCAACCTGGTCCAGTGGCAGGCTTGCCAGCAGCGTCCAACACGGGACGAATACGCAGTCGCAACCTTTGGGTATCGGTTGCCCGAATTCCCAGTGCTCCACTTCGTGCCCGGCCTCTGCCATTTGCTCGGCGATGCTTATGTATTTCGCGGCCGTGACCGAGAAGGCTTTGCGCCAGTTAGTCGCCGCTTCCATGTATCGTCCGATCCAGTAACCTATTTTCATGGTTGGTATCTCCTGTCTGTGGGCAGTTCGTACCCGAGTTGCACGCGCCTTATTTCTGCCCTGATGGCGTCGGTCTTTGTGCCGGTCAGTGAATCTTGGCGGGGGCAGAACACCGCGGTTGGCTCCTTGACGTGGGCGAACTTCCAGTCAGTTAGGTAGGCCCTGATCCAGAATTCAAAGTCGAAGGCGTATACAAAGGACTCAGAAAATCCACCAAGGTTTTCCCAGCACCGGTGGCGGATCATGGTTGACGGGTGCATGATGTAGTTCTGCCCGTCCTGTACGCTGGCTTTCATCCCGCGTGGCGAGTGGTGCCTATCGTGCCCGGCGGCGTTGCGCACTAGCACGTCGGAGTGCACGACCCCAACCCCCTCAGTGAAGGCCTTGATGTGGCTACTCAAGAAGTTAGGAAGGTACCTGTCGTCCGGGTTGATCCACGAGAAGAACTCGGTGTCAACCTGATCCGCCGCCACCTTGTTGACGGACGCCGCCTGGTTGAGCCCCGTGCAGTCCACCACCGGGACGCCGAACCGCTCGTAGACGGCCAGCGAGTCGTCGGTGCTACCGGCGTCGATGCCCACCACCCGGAAGTAGTCGCAGTCCTGGGCCTTGATAGACTCCAAAAGCCCGGCAAGGAAGCGGCCGTCGTTCAGGTTGTTGATAATGATCGTGACTTTCATTGGATGCCAATCTCCCTGAGCACGCGCCTGAACGTTGCGTACGTGCCCTGATAGTAAACGCCTTCCCTGAGAAGGACGCTGCGCGTGTCCAGTGGCGGTCGTTGGATGGCCGCTCCGATGGTGTCGGCGATGCTGCGCGCATTGGGTTGTGCCACGTACCCACCGAAGCGCCGGACGTAGTCCACGTTGTTCCTGCAGTCGGCGCACACGACGCACGGGGTGTTGGACGACATGGCCTCGATTAGAATGCGAGACCCGCCCTCAGAATGTGACGTGCTGGCCAGGACGCGGGCCTTGCGGTACATGGCCCCCATCCCCCCTTTTTCTACCTCGCGCATTCCCCGACGGTGCCTGTCGTTGGCGGTGGCTCCGTCTAGTATCTTGAGCGAGAAGCCACCGAGCCGACACGCTTCTTCGAGAAGTTCTACGCGCTTGTTTTCGTCGCGCCTCGCCGGGTAGAAGACGTCCCACTGCTTGGCGTCGCTGCCCGGGTAGAACTGACCCATGTCCGGCGAGTGGGGCATGATGACGTACCTGGTTCCGTCGTTGTTGATCCTGCGCTGGTGCTCGGTACAAACCAGGTGGGCATCCACCGCCCCGTGCCAGGCCACGACGTCCCGACCGTGGCAGTATGCTATGAACTTCGTTGGGTACGGTGAACGGTCGGGAGACTCGTTGACCAGGCGGCGGTCGAACGGCTCGTAACTGTTCAGCACGTACACCACCGGCCCCTTGTGGCATTGGGCCAGGGTCAGTGCGGTTGTGTGCAAGGTGCTAATCGTGGGGCAAGCAATGTACGTGGCGTTGGCATACGGCCAGCACTCGGACTTGGGCCCCACCACGGCGACGTACACGTCGAATACCTGGGAGAGGCGGCGGATCATGTACTGGGTGCTGTCTTCCTTGGCGATCCACGCCTCCCTTTCCATCTTGTAGGCCCACGTGAAGACGACGCGCACGTTCGGGAACAGCGGTGCGGGCTTCCCCAGGTACTCGCTCATTCCAAAGTTGGGTGCGTGTAGCATTATCTCACCGAGAATCCCTTGACTATCTCGGCCAGTTTGGCCACCGGCAGCGCCGGGTTATTGATCGTCGGCGTTCCCGGCGACACGGCCGAGTCGTCGAAGCCGTCGAGCATCCCGGCCGCCTGACAGTCTGCGTGCAGTTTGGTGCCCCAGTACGGGGTGGCATATCCCCAGGCGTACCTGTGCATCCCCAGATCCTGCATGCGCCACTTGAAGGCCACCGTCTGCCGCACTTCGTCCAAGGTCTCGCCCGGGGTTCCCACGACGAAGAAGCATGACACCCCGAGCCCAATGGTGGTGCCTTCCCTGACAACGCGTTCGACCACCCCAAGGTCCATGCGCTTGCCGATCACCTGGTTGACGACCCTCTGGCTTCCCGACTCCGGCGAAATCCAGATCTCGTCGAACCCCGCGTCCTTCATCGCCACCAGTAGTTTGGCGTCCAGGGTGTCGGCCCTAAGTCCGTTGGGGGCAAACAGGCGGAAGCCGCCCATGGCCTCCAGTCCTTCAAAGATGGCCGTGGCCCTCTGGTTGTCGAAGGTCATGTTGTCGTCTTCGAACACCAGGCAGTCAACGCCGTAGTCGCTCCGCAGTTTCTCGGCCTCGAGGAGAACGTTGGCGGCGGTTCGCCCCCTCCACTTCTTTCCCATGGTGAGGTTGATGGCACAAAAACAACAGTTGAACGGACACCCCCTGGACGTGATGACCGACGCCCACCTTTCGATCCCGCCAATGCCGTGGATGAATCCCGACTTGGCAGCGTGGAAGTAACTGTCCATTGGCACCAGGTCGCGGGCGGGAAATGCTATCGACACCAGGGATTCTATTCTGGGGCCCCTTACCACTCCGACGCTAGTCAACAGGTCGGCGGGGTCAACGGCTTCGCCCTCGCCAACGACCACGGCGTCAAAGTGTTCCAGGCATTTCTCGGCACGAACCGAAGCGTGGTGGCCACCGGCAATTACGGGCACCCCGAGTCTGGACCGCACTGCGTCCGCTATCTTGTACGCTGGCCGGGCAAGCACCGAAAAGGGAATGGTGACACCAACCAGTTCCGGCTGCGTTGCCGTTATGCGGGACACCACCTCTTCTATCTCAAGCCCCCGATGCCAGCGCCCCGTGGCGGCGTCGTGCCGTTCGTTGGCCCAGCCCTCGGCCGGGGCATCTACGATAGAAACCTCGTGGCCCATGGCCCGCCAGGACGCGGCCACGTGCAGCAAGCCGTTTGGGTAGTACAGTTGGATCGCACGGGCGGGCATATCCAGAGGGGGACTGACTAGCGCAATTCTCATTTGTCCCTCGGCAGGATTTTGGCGATGTGGTTTCGCAGTGCCGTGCGCATGTCGCCGATGGCTTCGACCAGGCGGGGGTACTCGACGCCGCGTTGCCCCCACACCATTGCCGAGTCGATGCACTGCCCGATTGCGTCGGCGCCCTGTGCCAACCGGTTGGTGTGCATCCAATACGGGTAGTCGATCACGCTGGCGAAGTCCGCCATTTTGTTGAACTGGTAGTCCAGTCCCACGGCCTTGCACCCGTTGGCAAGGGCCACGATCGTGGGGTGCAGACGTTGCGACACCACGACGTCGCCCGAGCAAGTGGCGGCTGCCGCACCTTCTGGATCTGCCGGAGTGGCGTGGACGAATGCGGGGAATGCCGGCGGCAAACTTCCCTTTACCAGGTGCGCCGCCTCCAGGTCGTTGTCGTAGTTCAGGTGCTTGTGTCTCCACGAGACGAAGACGCACGATCCACCGGTGTCCTCGTGCCAACGTAGGCACAGGCGACGATAGAACTCGTGGACGTGACGGTTCTGTACGTTCTTGCTCTCTTCGTTGGGAAGGTTGCGTACCACCAGCGTCATGTGGGGCCCGGGGCCAGGCAATTCGGTGCGGCGCCCGACGTCAAACAAAACCCCGGGGTCACCGAATCCGTCGTGTTCCCGGTGGATGCCATTGACAACCAGTTCATCGGCGCTAACTTTGCCGCGCAGCCACGACGACTGTACCCTGCTGAACAGGTATTGGTTGAGACTGCGTTGTTCATCGGAAAGCAGCGGCGTCTCCTTGCGGAAGCCGCAACCCAACAGGTGCAGCGGACGGTCTACTTTGCCACCCCATTTCATGACCGTGTTCATCGGCGGCATGTTGGTGGGGCAGATGTTGGACCCGCCGCCGAAGACGATCGAGTCGCAGGCGTTGAGTCTGGCCACCAGTTCTTTCTGGGTCTTTGGCCAGGGCCCCAGGTCAACCTCGTGACCCAGCGCTTCGAACTCCTTGCGGGTTGCTTCGCCGATCAGGTCGTCGGCCAGTGCGCCGGCGCCCACCCAACATATCAGTGCGATTTTCATACCCTTCTCCCTATCGACTTCAGTAGTTTGCGCAGCCTCGCTTCTATGGTGTGCTTCTGAACGGCCTGGTGTCCAGCAAGGCCCACGCTCTTCCAGTTCTCCCCCATCATAAGATAGTCGAGACCGGCTTGCATCGACGACAGGTTCTTCCAATCGTAGTACACCACGCCCGTTCCGCTGGGTGCCAACAGGCGGGAGCCGTGCATGTCGTCCGTCAGCACGGCGCGGCCGGCGGCCATGCCTTCGAAGATCCGATTGTTCAGCAGGGCATTGTTGGGCTCGGTGGTGGCATTGAACCAGACTTTGCACCAGGCCATGCTGTTGGCGAAATCGGTGGCGGTCATCCATGAAGGCCGTGCCATCGTGCCCTCGTCACCGCTCCTGCCGGCGTGGCTGTCAACCAGGTGGTGCGACCACCCCTGCCTGTCGCATTCACGTCGCAGGTAGTCAATGGCCCCAATGCGGTGCCCCAGGAACTGGCCAACGAACCCAACGTCAACCACTTGCTTGTCGGTAGACAGGTGGATTGCCGACGTCCCCACCCCGTTTGGCAGCCACTCGTCGAACAACCCGAGTTCCACGTACCTCAGGTCGGCACCGAATGACCGCTCGAAGTTCCTTGCAAATGCCTGGTGGTACTGGGTGTGACAGTGCAGGCACCAGAAGTATGACCGCTCCCGTTCTTCGGGCGGCGGCGGCAGTACGTGCCCGGTGTCCACGCATACGTTGGCGTCCATGTGTGGTCGCCAGCGGTCGCCAACGATCACCTGGTCGCCCAACAATTCACCGGCCCTGGCCAGGTCATCGAAGACGTGGCAGCCCTGCATGTCGGGACGGCGCTGGAAGTATATGTTGATCATCCGTGCCCCCATATTTCTTGCGGTGCAACCACTCGGCGCTGGGCAAGCATGTCGCGGAAGCGCACGGCGTTCAACCGTCGGGCTTGCTGCAGGGCCGCCTCGCCCAACCACCGTTCCTGCCCGGGGTGTGGCAGATGCTGTGGG
>Ga0307928_10003642_pt1 | contig 11763 bp, 26 predicted proteins | sample AceLakmetagen232_FD_201815 | JGI IMG/M metagenome (GOLD analysis project Ga0307928, IMG submission 201815) | Saline water microbial communities from Ace Lake, Antarctica - #232 | ecosystem: Environmental > Aquatic > Non-marine Saline and Alkaline > Saline | place: Antarctica: Ace Lake...
CTAATGATGATTTCTATAAAGTAGAGATGCGGGTCGTTGTGTCTGATCACCCTAAATACGTGGTAGGTTCCCGTTTTGATTACGGGTTTTTCGGTGTGGCGACAGAAGAAGGTTATATAATAGTGTCCCTCCCCCCTAAATAAGGAGAAAGACAATGAAAATTAAACAAATTAACTCACAATCAAGAAGGGACTTTTACGCTGATTACGAATGTGAACATTGCGGGAACGTGGAAAAAAATAAAAGCGGTTATGATGATGCAAATTTTCATCAGAATGTAATACCTAACATGAAATGCAAGGCATGTAAAAAAACTGCAAGCGAACAATATCGGGCATTAAGCACTAAATATCCCGAAGGAACGCAAGTATAACAAGAGTAGAATAAGGAGTTTAAAAAAGATGGCAAAAAACATAATACAGTACCTGGATAATATGAATTGGCCGGAATTGAAGCTGCAGAAGGAGTGGCTGATCAAGCAGAAGTGTGAGCATGCCGATGGTCTGATTCATATGATCGACGCCCTTCAGGATATGGCAGTGGATATTTATCATTACGAAGAAGAAACAGTATTCCCGGATCTGGGAAAGGAGAGTAAATAATGTACACAACAATTACTATTGACAAAGACCCCGACATTTACGCACGGGAAACGAGTATTTGGTTAGAAAAAGACAATAATACAATACATCTGATATTCCCGGACGCAGAAACGATGGAAAGAATAGCGGCTAGTTCGACTATACTCGCCAAAGCTTTAAGAGAAGGAGGCGAAATGAAGCGACTAGATAGGAAAGCATTAGCAATAAGGAAGGTGTGAATGATGGATATACGACTAGCAACAATCAAAGAACTTCAAGAACATGGTATAGATAAAGACATAATCCAACGAATAAGCGAAACAGAATATGCACTTGAGATACAATGTAACACAACGGAAAAATACCGAAGAGCATCAAAAAAGCTCCGGCAGAGCGTAAAGGTGTTAGAGGGAAAAATAAACACAGCAAAAGAAATACTCAATGGTTCATTTTCATCAGAGAAGTTCGCCGCATTGGGTTATCTATTTCAGGAAGGCAAATTCTACATAGGAAAGGATACGAAATAAAGGAGAACACAAAATGATAGACACATTTCACAGAGGAAAACAATTTGGGAAATTAGATGGAATCTAAAAAGCGGGAGCCGTACAAAGGCACCGACCATGTTATGCTAATGGCTGAGAAGGACATAAAGGAATCCCCTATTGACTCATGGTCATGCTGGGGAGACATGGATAGAAGGGACTCTAAATTCAAGAAAAGAAATTAAGTGCAAAATAATTAAAGGAGAAATAAAATGGAAAGTAAACGTGATTGGTATATGATTGAAGGAAATTGGCATCACTGTATAACTTTTTCTAATGGAGAACGGTACGTTGATGCACAAATTCAAACAGAACATCAGCGTGAAGTTGATGTAATATATAATGAAGGATATGGGATACAGAAATATAGAAGCAGAGCTGCCTCAGAAGAAAGCCGGAAAGAAATGAATAATATAAAGGGTACTATGTACCCTTTATTTTAGCTGTTTTTTTGGCACTATATACCAGACACGAATAGGTGTCACAACTTTTAGTTGCAGTTAACCCATTTAGGAGAAAGTTATGACGAACGAAGATCCGGAAACAAGAGAATTTATCGAGCAAGCTAATGAAGCAGAACAAGAAAATCCTGATGCTATAGCACAAGCTAATGCCGCAGTAGCAAATGGGATTATCTCCTCGGCTGAGGAGATATCAGATGAACACCCTATGCATGTACATATAGCTGAAAACAGTTGGGAGGATCTCCTACAGAATGGACATACTGCTAATGCTACAAACGTATTGGAAATGGATGACGGAACCTGGGCAATACACTGTCCCGGTTGTGGACGTATCTTCCAGATAGAACATCTTAATATTGATGAATTGACTACTGTTTGTATACGTACAGATGAAGAATATACTCTGGATAGAGTATTTATATGCCCCGGATGTACACATATGACACCTCTTATCAATATAGAGACGACAGCCGGGGAATGGCTTGTTATTTATAATCAGGGTAATGGATGGACTGTAAAATGTGAGAATTGTAACCATATATCTGAAAACTATTATCCTATAGTAGGGGAGAATGCTGTTGAAGAGAACGTTGGGGGGAAAGACTGTATCTATCATAAATGTCCCGAATGTAATAGAACAACTTATATGTATCACCGTATAGTAGACGGAAGTTCTCGTAGAAATTATGTTGCTTCGGGCACATGCCTCGTAGAGGATATACAGCAGGGAGACGTGGAGAAAATGATTATTCCACGTAGTAACGACGCTGTTAAAGCTATTAAACATTGTATTGCTAATACCGTAGGTATTAGGGAAGAAGATATTAATCTCTTTATATACTGCAATTCACTCGATGAACTGATAACAGTAGGTAAAACAATGGATCCTCCGGCCGGTATGGATGTAATAGCATATCGTAGAGAGATGATCATCTTCAAGAATTCGCTTGCATCATATCAACAGCGTACATACTTAAGAGTATGTCTGGGTAATGTAACTAAAGCAATAGTAAGGGCACAAGGTTGTTTGAACTTGCCCGAAGAAGCAGAGCCCGGAGAAGTTTGCACTGAAGAAGCTCCAGAAGCTGTGCCTAGAAGAGATGTACATATGGAGTCTACTCCTGTACCAGGTCCCAATCCCTTCGCTGAAGGTATGGCAGGTCCTGACCTGGATGGTCTAGTTAGAGAAGTAATGCAGGAAGAAGACGCGCATCTTATAGCAGCGTTAGAATCAATAACTGACATAGTAACAGGAGGAGAATGTTATGCCGAAAGCGAGTCTGGATAAGAAACTGGAACAGTTTAAGCAATTAGGAACGTATGGAGTGCAATGCTTCTACGGAGAAGGTATTGGCTGTGACGACAATGACATTCCTGCAAAGGAAAGAACTTTTGTTGTCTTAGGAACACCTGTCGGATGTCTGGGAGAGTGTAGGATAATGTTTAAAGGAACAGTAGAGTCTTTTAAGACTGCTGATCTTAAAAAACGTCCTGTAAAACTTAGCAATCCCCCGACAACTGATGAGATGAAGGAACCTGGATATTACATCTGGGGAACTGATTCAGTAGATAGCATATTGAAGAACCCTTTTCACGGCAAATGGAAAGACTAAACATAGATGTACGATAATGTATACCCAAAAAAGAAATTAAAATCTAAAAAGGAGTCTAAAGAATGACAACCACGAAAGAACAGGTGATTACCGATAAAGTGGCACTCGCCGACGATACAATGGAAGCTGTAGTACTGGAAGGTTCTGCAGTAAGAATTTACCTGAAGTCAGGTAATATAATCGAGAACAAAATTCTTGATGATGTACACGCCCAGATCAGATATGAAGAATGCCTTAAAGCACTGAAGAGCAGCGCGGGTTATAACGCCGTTACAGAAGTGGACGATATGAGTGATTATTTAACCGAGATTGCTAAAGAAAGCAAAACAGAAGAGTCATCATCCGAAGACTAACTTCTTTTTGGGTATGAGGGTTGGGGGTTTACCTCCTTCCCTCTTTTTTTAGTTTACTGCTTGACTATCAGTTGTACGGTGGTATCGTATATATACTAGGAGATATATAATGAAAATTATTAAATATAGGGACGGCACCTGGGGTGCTAAAAAGAAAGGATGGTTCGGTTGGAAGTATCTAAATGAAATATATGACGGCAACTGGTGTTGGCATTATGGATGGAGATATCATGTACCTGATAATGTTGGATGCTACGACAAGTTTGAGACAAAGAAAAAATGCATAGAAGCCTTAAGTGTATACTACCACGGATACCGTAGACTAAAAGAGTCTTTAAATGCGTCGTAGCAGCGTTGTTATAAAGGAGATATAATGACAATTAGACAAGGCAAAATACCTTATGCCGTAACTGGTGTAAATGTAAAGTGTATAAAATGTGGTAGTGTAATACCTTTTTACACAGGAATAGATCCTCAAGGTCCTGAATGTACATCATGTTCAACACCCATAGATTCTAGACGCAGCGTAGCACCTACAGCTAAGAGATCTAGTGGTTGTGAGGAGTATGATACATCAGGACCTTCAGCAGGCTGGGATAGAGTAGTAAAAGCGTATGAACAAGATTTATAAGGAAAACACCTTGAAAGTAACTGAGAGACAGATGCAGGTGTGGTTACACCGATTGATGCTTAAGAAGAGTAGACACTCTATTCTTCCAAACGTATCTATGTATGGATGGGAAGCTGATTTAGTATGTATGACTCAAGCTGATTACTTGCATGAATTAGAAATAAAGATAAGTCATGCTGACTTCAAGGCAGACTTCAAGAAGCGTAAGCATATGTACCTATCAGGTAAGATACCTTTTATAGGACGTGTGCGTGAAAGAATACCCAACTACTTCTGGTATGTATGTCCATGGGGATTAATAGAACCCGAGGAAGTACCTGAGTATGCTGGATTGATATGGATAAACACACGGAGATATATACACGGGACAGAAGAAGTATGGAAGGCTCCTAAGATACATACCAATAAGGTATCGGACGAGCGTAAAGAGGATATGCGCAATGTCACGTACTGGCGTATGTGGAGTGCATACGATAAGATAGCTAAATTACAACAAAAATTAGATAAGGAGAAGAGGAAATGTCAACAGATGCAATACAATGTACAGCAGTCAGCCCCGCTACAGGAAAACGATGTACAATGGGTGTGGGACACTTCGGTAACCACAAAGTAGGCGGACCCTATTCTGTAACCGAGACGTTTATTATTCCGTGTGAAGATAAATGTGACTTCATGGAAAACAGCAACGATGAAGGGGATATATGGAATGAATGTATAAACTGCGGAGAGAAGATAGATATAGACATGGGAGAAAGAGCAAGAGAACAAGGTGTTGTCAAAGGTACATGCGATACAGCACAGGAGGTATCATTACGATTGCTTCCGCTTAGAGCTAAAATAAAAGAGACTAAGATGTGTACACAAGATCAGCTTATTATATCAGGTATTCTATACGAGTTAGAGAAGGTTATAGACTATGTGATAGATACACAGAAGGAGTGTGAGTAATAATGTTTATAAAAATTAAAGGAGCGCTGTATAACGTAAGGCATGTCGTGGATATAGATAAGATAGACTACGACAATCCTGAAAAATATGGTATAACTGTTCAGACAACAGCAGACAAAGAATATTTTGATTTTGCAAACGAAGAACAACGTAATGATAGAATGGAAGAGTTAACAAATCAACTAACGAGGAGAAACAATGGATTCAATCGCACGTAAGAAACAGATCATCAAACTATTGATGGAGGAAGTAGAGGATTACTCTAAGGCACTGGATCAATCCAAGAAAAAAGAAGGAGTCGAAGACATTAATCTTATTAAGTTCAAAGACGAAGCTTTCAAAGAAGCAGTAGAGGATATCGAAGCAATAGATACAGAAGAAGAGATCACATCTCATCTGCATCAGACCATAAGACTGTTCCAGACTATTGAATCAGCTTTCTTTGTAATGAACAAGGTAAAGGATGTCAAAGGTGATTTATTTAAAGGAATGGTTGATGATGTAACTGATAATACGCCTGAAAACCTCGCGGACTTCCTGGGAGAAATAGCAGGAGATATAGCAGAAGATATAGAGACGTCTCAAACCGATGAACACATAGATGGAGAAGAAGATGAACACAGAAAAGATGGAAGCGCCAAAGCCGAGTAGCCCGCTTGATAAGTTCGCAGCATACAGAAACTTTTTTATTACCACATATACGGGTAAGAGATTCAGATTTCTGGATGTAAAGCCGGAAGACATAGCATTAGAAGACATTATACACGCATTGTCTTATAACTGCAGATACAACGGTCACTGTAACAGATTCTTTTCTGTTGCGGAACACAGTATGTTGGTAGCTGATATGCTTCCGCCTAAACTTAGGATATACGGATTACTGCACGATGCCGGAGAAGCATACATAACTGATATACCGCGTCCTTTTAAGTATTTACTGAATGAATACACAGAGGGGTTAGTACAGTTGCTGGAAAGCAGTATAATGCATAATGTACATAAAAAGTTTAATTTAGATATGCTTCCTCCGGAACAGGGGCATACTGTTAAACTTGCTGATAACACAGCATTGTATATGGAGTCCAAGGTATTGTTCCACGAGGTTGCTACTAAGGACTGGCAGTATGGAGAAATGATGGCTGGGACACCTAATGGTGTAGAAGTAGCAAAGTTTCCTAGATCAATTGAAGGTGTCAAAGAAGACTTCCGGGAAATACTAAACAAAAGTCTGGAGGAGAAATGATAAAAGTTAAAAAGTCGCCGACAGCGGATACACGTACATGCGATTGTACCAAAGTCTCTAAAGAAGAGCTTAAGAAATCTTCTGTTATGCATATAGATGATGTAAAACAAGGACTGAAATTCTTTATGTTGGAACTGCATAAAGCTTCTGAAAAACATGATTTTGATAAATTGACAGGTCTTGACCACTTTCACTCGGATTTTAAAACAAATTTTAAAGAGTGCGGTTGGTGGGATAATCATCGTAAAGTCAACAGGCATCATATAGATAAAGATGATGGAGTTCCGGATGATGTTAATCTTGTGGATGTAATAGAACATCTTGTGGACTGTGTCATGGCAGGTATGGCAAGATCTGGGAGTGTATATGATTTAAAACTCCCTGAAAAAGTTTTACAGAAAGCTTTTAAGAATACAGTAGAGATGTTAAAAGATAATGTAAAAGTGGCTAAATAAAGGAGTGATGAAATGATAAACGTAACTGTATCGGGAAAAGCGGGAACAGGTAAGAGCACTATTGCATTGCTTATTACTGAACTGCTTGTTAAAGAAGGTTTCAACATTGAAAACTTAGATCTTATCGATGAGATGAGACCTACATGGTTTGCAATGAACGACGTAAGGCTGGGGTATCTCAAAGCAGAGGACACAGTTATAAACATTAAAGAACAACAGGAGAATTCAAATGAATAAAAAGGATGTAGTACAGATAATTGTAATTGCGGATAGATCAGGATCTATGCAGTCAATTAAGACAGATGCTATTGGAGGCTTTAACGCTTTCATAGAAAAACAGCAGAAGCTTGATGGTAAAGCAGAGGTTACACTCGTACTGTTTGACGATAAGTACGAAGTGGTCTATAAGGACAAAGACATCAGTATAGTAGATAAGCTGGATGATAAAACATTCATACCGCGTGGTTCTACAGCATTGTATGATGCAATGGGTAAAACTATTGCTACGTTGAACGAAGAACGTGCTGACGGTAATGAAGCTGTAATGCCTGAGAAGGTTATGTTCGCTATCATTACAGATGGTGCAGAGAATGCCAGTACTGAATTCAAACGTGATACTGTAATGGATCAAGTTAAAGAATGTAAAGCTAAAGGCTGGAATTTCATCTATCTATGCGCAGACGAGAAAGGTCTGAAGGATGGACAGAAGATCTTTGGTATAGGGTCTACTCATGCTTTCACAGCGGATACCGGAGGCACCTGTAGAGCTTATCAGAAGATGAGTCAAAGTGTTGCTTCTTATAGAGGAGACATAGGCGATGTACTGGATGACGCACAAGTAACGCACAATATAGGTGATGATGATGGACAAGCAAACGGAGACAGTTAATAGGCTTATATATAGCCGTAAGATGGCTAGGAATAAATGGCGTAAGTTAACCTGTAAACAACGTAACCATATTAAATGGATCTGTGACGAGCAGGACGAGGAAGACCTGCACGCAGGTTTCGCAGTATATAAACAGATGCTGTAATATTACATCATTTCTCCCTGAGGGTACTTTAATAAGTACCCTCTTTTTTTAGATATTCTACCATGGTAGACAATGTAGCTGTAAGTAATCGCAATTTGCTACTTAATTAAGGGTGATTTTTTGGTACTATATACTGTTCATAGAATAAGTCTATGGGCGTGATAGAAGCATAACGCTTCACCTGCCTTAATAAGAGGCAAAGTTAAATAGGAGATTTCTTATGACAACTAGAATGGTCGCGATCATCATCGGTGCAATTAGTGCAGTCGTCCTGGCAGCAGCAGGCTTTTTCGTTATTCGTAATACGCCCGTTAAGAAAGCTAAACGCCTGGGGGATAAAATTGTTAAGCTTGAAAAAGCAAAACTCGAGGCTGAAAAGGCTGTTGCTGAGAAAGCACAGAAGAAATTTAAAAAGTCTGCCACAGAAACAGCGAAAGCTGAAAAGGTAGACGAAGCTTCAACCGAATTAAAAGCTGAAGTAAAAAAGCAGAAAGCTGAGGAAGCAAAAACCCCTAAAACAAAAGCTGCGTAATCACAGTAAACACTGTAACAAAAAGAGAGCACATGCTCTCTTTTTTTATTAGACGTTAATCCTAAAAAAGGAGAAAATTATGTTAAAGGGATATTTATGTGTTCATCTAGACAAGCAGTGTCACGGTGAATTGGAGAAGCTTGCCAAGCATTCAAAGAAGCATTGCCATCATGTAATGCTTCAGTTTTTTATAGACCAGACAGAAGAGATAAAACAACTGGAAGGTCGTTTCGTGACCATGGTAGCAAGATGGTTATACAGGGATGATAAGGCTGATTGTGTCACAGTCCAACTGGACGAGGATACAATGCCGCTATTGGCTAGCAACCAGTATAGCCACATAACTCTTTCATGCGCCAGGATTGACAATCCTGATAAAGAAGAGTATATAAAACCTTCTTACAGCAACACGTTAATTCGTGAAGCCAGAGAAGGAGAGAATATCGGCGACATCCACCTTAGTGGATCCGTTATGTTTGTGGCATTTGATCCGCAACCACAGGAATTTAATAAGTTGCAGAAAGAAAAGCAGGAACAGGAGTATAGGATGGCAGCGTCAAGAGAAAAGCCGGTTACAAAAGAAGAACCCACATGTTGCGGGGGTATTCCGTTATATAAAGGAAAATGCCCTGTATGCGGAGATAATTAATTAACAAAAAGAAAGAGTTAAACTCTTTCTTTTTAGCTAAATATAGAGTGGTTTTTTGGCATTATATACCCTAATGGTTTAGGAGGAATGCCACCCTCCCCCTTAAACCCTAACCAAAAACACCTAACCTTACAGGAGGTATTAAGTGGCAGTTCAATTTGTGAGAAACGGAAAGTCGTGTACAGGGCACAGATTCCACGCAACAGCAACGCAGAAAAATTTGGAGCGTGTAGTTCCAGACAGGACTATTGCTGGAAGGGAGAGGATCAAAAGATCTTCTTTTGACATCGAAGAAGAAAACACCCGGGAAGAAATGCGGGAGATAGGGACTGCATTTATGAATAGAATCTGGGGATAACTTTAGAGAACCTCCGTTTCCGGAAGGAAAAAAAGAGCATTTGCTCTACCCCCCTATGGTTAGGTCGGAGGTTCTCTTTTTAACTAGGAGAATTAAAATGACTGTACAAGAAGAAATGAAACAATTGAAATGCATTATAACAAAAGAATTATATAATGCAGAGCTGGCTAACAGAATGCTTTGTGATATAGAAAAAAAGATTGAACAAGGTGATATTGATGTGATCTGGGTAGGTACTATTAATGAGTGATAGTAATCTAGGCGCTAAGATATCTGTGCAAAAGTTACAGAACTTTCTTCAGATAAAAACAAACGAACAGATTCAGGTAGACGATGATAATGAAGAAAATAGTCATGAATCCAATGTAAACTATTGGGAAAATGACTATCCTATGTACATAAGCTTATACAAGAGGGGAGCTGTAGGTATACGCGGGGGAGAGGATGATGACGAAATGTGGGGATGGTTATCTTTAGAAGCCTTTAAGGAAGCAATGGACAAGAAGATGTGAAAAGAAAAGGCCGGGATTAACCGGCCCTTTTTTTAGCTAAGAAGCATTTTCTTAAGCCGTTCATATTCTTTATTACTAATGTTAGATACAGCAATTGTACCCTCCCTTGTAATACAGAATACTTGAGCCGGTTCCTTCTCGAACGCAGCATTTAACTCGTGAATGAAATGACTTCTAATTACGAACTCGGCTTTGTCCATGGGTTGAATAGACACGAACGACTCATAGTTTATATCAGGCATTTTTCATCTCCTCTATTGTTGTTTTCTTTACTAAATCTACTAATGCTTCACCGGGCTCTGCAGGATCCTTTACGGAATCTTTTGCAAAGTCAATGATGAAGCATACTACTTCATGTTCAGATGGGACTTGATCATTAATGGTAAGTTCCATGTTGACATCGACCTTAAGTGTTGTTCCATCAGACAGCTTCATGATCAATGGATCGATTGGACTCATACAGTGCTCCTTTTGTTAGAGTTCAACTATAATTTACATTACTTTATAAAAAAGTCAAGCAGGGATTGAATTTTATTTGCAACTAGCATACTATATCAGTATATTATCTTTATACTTATGAACAAAGAATTTTTAAAGAATAAAACAGGAATAAAACAATGAACAAATTAGCGTATTATCAAGGGTACATGGAAAAAGTATCTGCTGACTGGAAAAATGAAGGGAGTCTTCATGGCGGAGCTGCTAAGGAAATGGGCCGCGATGTTGCAGGAGTAGGAAACTTTGCAGCTAAGCAAACTCTTCGTCACATAAATCCAGCTACACTATACAGACAGCTTAGAAGAACTCTGCAAGGTGGTTCCGGTGGATTGAAATCGGGCGGTAAAAAAGGCTGGGATATAGGTAAAAAAATTGGTACACCCACAGGCGTTCTAGCAGGTGGTTTAGCTGGCGGTTATGGCGGAAGTCGAATAGCTGAGGAAGCGAATATGAGTGATAAAGCTAAACTGGCATTAATGCTAGGTTTAGGCGGAGCAGGAGCCGTAGCAGGTGGAGTAGCCGGTAGATATGGCGGTGGAGCTCTGGGAGCAGTCACTGGTGCAGGTGTAGGCACTGGAGTAGGCGCTACGAAAGGATTCTTTAAAAACGCTCCTGCATGGCAGAAAAAATAAAGGACAGTACATGTCTAATCAGTATCAACAGATATTAGATGTGTTACAGCCTTTAGATAAAGAAGCTTCTATAGAGAAGGATGCTTTTCCTGTAACAACAGCCCTTCTTGCAGCACTGGCAGCATACAGTGCATACAGTGCTGCTAAGAGCGGAACCAAAGCATACAAAGCTTTTAAGAAGGGCGATACTAAAGAAGGTTGGAAGCATTCAGGATGGGCCGCTCTCGACACATTGGGAGCTGTATCCGGTACAGGGTGGTTAGCTCCTTCTATAAGTAAAGGCGCTAAACTTCTAGGCTTGGCGGCAAAACTTCGCAAAGCCTCTCAAGCAGCTAAATTAGCAGGCGATACAGTTAAAGCTGCTAAGCTCGCAGGTAAAGCTAGTAAGCTTATGTCCGCAAGCAACAAACTCTTCAAAAGTACTAAGGCTGCTGTTAAACTTAAAAACGCTAACATGTTTAAAAACCTGGCAGGTATGAGTGGTAAGCAGGCAGTTCCTATCCTCAGGCAAAAAGCACTTACAGTTATGAAAGCAGCTAATGCTGCTAAGCGAGCTGGATCTCCTCAGAACATTAAAGCTTTAACTAACAGCCTCAAGTTAGCTAAAAAAACTAAGGATGTTGCTAAGGTTACTCAGATAACTAAACAGATCAGTGCTGCGAACCACTCAGCAAAGACTGCTAAAAGTTTATTTACTCAAGCTAAAGACCTGCAA
>Ga0307928_10003643_pt1 | contig 11762 bp, 19 predicted proteins | sample AceLakmetagen232_FD_201815 | JGI IMG/M metagenome (GOLD analysis project Ga0307928, IMG submission 201815) | Saline water microbial communities from Ace Lake, Antarctica - #232 | ecosystem: Environmental > Aquatic > Non-marine Saline and Alkaline > Saline | place: Antarctica: Ace Lake...
TCAGAATCTCCGCTATCTCTTCTAATGAGATAAGATCGAAGTTCCTTTTTCTCGCTTGTTTTTGAGCAATCTCTTTTATCTCTTCCTTTTCTGCTTCCAATTCTTTTATTTTTTCTTCTACTTTTTGGATATTCATTTGTTTAAGGGGCGGAGAATCCAGAATAGAATATACCAAACTGAATTCCCCTCCTCTATATTCTATTTTTTTAGTTCGACTTTTTTAATTCCTCTTATTTCTAGTCTCCAGAATAGGAATCTTTGATTTTCAAATTCTCAAAATCTTCCTTCTTCAAGAATAGATCTACCTCTATTACTTCTTCACAAACTCCGATGTGGATTAAATTCTTACCAGAGCTTTTAACCTCATTTGCATTAGCGTCCTCTTCAGAAGCTGAATTAACATTTGTGGCGCGTATAACTAGCTCTTTCTCTTTGTCCTCTTGCTTATCGAGAAGAGGGCTAATGATTATTCTACTTTTCATATATTTATTTAATTGATTAATTACTTCGACTTTTCAGATTAATTGTTTAACTGCGTCTATAAACCCCTTTGATTCCAATTGCATAACAAGACCGATTGAGTCATAGGACTTACCTTCTCCGAAGTCATATCCAAAACCATTTTTAATACAGAATGAAGGACTGGCCTCTTTTCGAAATGGACTTAGGCAAAAATTATTTTTTACCTTATAACCATAATTTTCTAACAACTCTTTAATAGGATATGCCCTTGCCTTAGCAATTTCATATTCTCCAATCGCATTTTTAGATTTTAGTCTTGGAGAGACGGCCCAAGAGATTTTTTTAATCTCTTTTTTCACTTTCTTTAAGTCCTCAACCCACCAAACAAAAAGCTCTTGCAGATAGAACCACTTAGAGAAATAATCCGTATTTAGATTTTCTATCTTTAGTCTCTTCTCTGTAATCACTTGTTGGAGATTCTCTTTTAATAATCGTAGTTTCTCCATTTTGCTCTTCAGATATGGCTTAGCTTCAGGAAAAACATCAATCCATTGGCTCAGAGTTAATTGAGGTTGGCTTTGTTTCCACTCTTTTTCTAATGTATCAATCATTTTTTTTATTTATTAATGTAAAGTCTGTTTGTATTTTCTCTTTTATTATTTTAATAATTCGCGCTTCGAGGGCCTTATCGCAAAAAGAATAAAAAGGGACAAGAGTTCCGTTTTGAAGTTTTTTGGCCGGTGTTTTAAACCAAACTCTATTCCCTTCAGCGAAAACTAAAATTCCGTCTAAAAAGATTGAGCTATCTATCTCCAACTCTAAAAAACCCTTTAATCCGTAATTCCCCTTGTGTGGTTTGAAACTTGATTGTGTTATTTTCATAATAAAAAAGCCGACCTAAAAAGCCGGACAAACTAATGTTTCTATAAAATTATCTGATTTTTTATTCTTATTTTTTAACATTTTCTTATTCTTATTGGGCCTTTTAACAAAAAAAACGGCCTCTCAAGAAGGTCGTTTGTATATATAGAACCAAACCAAAACAACCTGTTTGAGTTTAGCCCCACATATTTTTACCTACTGATTATTACCAAACTTTTTCACGAGTTTTTCATTTTGACAGGTTTAGTCCTGAAAGGCTTTTATACCTTTTAAGCGATTTTTCGTAATCGCTAAGCGAATACAATTAATGGTCCAGTAGGGAAATATGCTAACTATATCCTTATGGCTTAATTCCTCATTGTATAGAGAAATTTAACCCATAAAGTTTAGATTAGATTTTTAAAGTTTTCGAAAGTTTTTCTTCCTTCACTATTAATACTAGTGCAGATTTGTCGTTTTGCTTGTCATATTTTCGTTTGACTCTATCAATGTATTTATCAACCGTTCCCTTCGCTATCCCCAACTTCTCTGCTATCTCTCTATATTTATATCCTTCCATTTTCCTTCATTATTAATTATAGTATAGATTTGTCGTTTTCGTTCAGTCTCTTTATAGCATCTTGCAAATGTCTTCTAACTGTTATACTACTTATGCCAAGCTTTTCTCCTGTCTCTACAGAATTATATCCTTCCATTTTCAATTCTAAACACTCCTTTTACCCCTCTACTTACTCTATGTAGCCCTTTAGGGGCGTTTTGCTTTAGTTTATTTCTTAGCCATAGATAGTTCTTCTGTGCCTATTACAATATACACTAAAAATGCCCAAAACCCTTACAATGCGAAGTCTTGTAATCTAATGCCCAACTTATTCTTAGCCCTTCTCCAATGTTCTGATACAGTCTTCTCGCTTATCTCCAACTCGCTTGCTATCTCTTTGAATGTCCAGTCCTCGTTCTTCAAATACACCTTGCCTATACTTTATTATATTATGAGAATTTAAGAACGATTTGTATCAAAAAAGATTATATTGGCCTGAATCCGGTCAACCTGAACCACTTCCCTTTCTCTAATTGCCTTCTGTCGCTTGCTGTCATTTTAAGCTCTTTCTCTGTTCCAGAATACTTAGGGCAGAAGTTCTTATCTAAAATAAGATAGACCTCTTCTAAATATGTAGCTTTCGAACGAGCCGGATAAATAAATTGCTTTAACGAAGGAGATAAAAAGTCGAAAATCATTTGTGTCTCCTTAATCTCTCGTGATAAATTTATTCTATTCTTTGTTTTAAACTTTTTGATCAACTCTTTATCTGATAGCTTTTCCCCTGTTTTCTCCATATAAATTTGCCACTTTCTTTCAATCCCCTTCTTTGTTTGTTCCCACATTATCATTTGGTCCTCAAAAGTTTTATCCCCTGCTTTCATTAAATCCTTCAAAGGAAAATATAAGGGAAAAACTGAATTTGTATTGGCGTTGTTTCTTGTTTGGCATCGTTAGAATACCTTGCTCATACTAATAGTATCATATTCCCACTAAGATTGGGCGACATCTTTTTTTGTAAGTCATATTTATAATCATCATCGGGTTTATCTACCTTGCTATCTATTTCTTCAAAGCTATCTCTTTTCAACTCTTCTATTCTGTCAGCGATTCCCTTCAAAATTGCTTTCTCAATCCACCAATAAGCAAAAGTAGAAAACTTGTAGCCCTTTCTCCAATCGAATTTTTCAATTGCTCTAACAAGGCCTTCTCTTTTTCCCTTTCTGCTTTCTCCAAAACCAATACTAGACATCTCGTCTATTCTTAACGGACAAGGATTAGTATTGCTATATTTCTTTACAATAGATTCGGCAATAGAAAGAACCAGCCCCCAATTGACTTTCTCAATTTCTCTCTTGGCCGTTTCGTCCCCTTTTTCTATTTTCTTAAATAATTCTACTTCTTCTTCCCGAGAAAGTATTTTGTGCTGAAGTTCTCCTGAAAGTATTTTAAGTTTTTGTTTCCTTATCATATATTCTTATACTTATACTTATAACCCAATTTATTTCCTATTTGGAATTAGGCTGGATACGGGCCTTAAAATAGCTCGTTGTAGCAAAACACATCTGAGCTACCAAAGCCTCTCTACCAGCGTCTTACCGCCCTTGTCCAAGCTCTCTATTGCCTATCTATCCCCTCTTTTCTGCTATATTTCTTGTTCTTTCCTTTTGAGGTATTTTTTATAAATTTGGAAACATCTTTGAGGAGATATTTCAAATAATTGAGCAAGTCGATTATAAGAATAGCCCTCTTCTCTTTTTTGAATCAAAGCCCTATTTCTTATTTTGTTTTCCGGCATTACTCTGCCTGATAATTGCTTCATTATAATAAATAGTTAAGTTTTATAAACTACCTTGTCAACTACCCTCTTATATAGGAGACGAGTGAACAGCCATATCGTTACACCTACTACTTAGTGCCTTCTCCGGACCATTAGTCAATTAAACTATTTCAGGCGCGCTACCGGCCTCTAACAGCCTCGAAATTGCTTAGAATCGTTGATTTCAAGCCATTTCTGGACCATAAAGACAAAATCCCTTCAAACAGAGAAGTTTAGGGAAATAGTTCCTAAGATTCTTTATTTATTTAACTCGTCAAACTTGCCTTGCTCTATTTTTTCTATATACTCTTCTGCCTCTTTATCATTTTCAAATACTGAATTTTGTAATCCTTTAAGATAGCGAAGTTTTACCCAAACTATTTTTATGCTTTTATATGCTGATTGCTCTTTCTCTGGGTCAGACAAAGAGTCAATAATTACTCCTTGAAGGTATCTTTCTTCCTGCTTGTGTTTACTAATTTTTACTTGAATTGATTCTTTTATTTTTTCTTCCATTTTTGATTTCTTTCTTCATTTTCTTAAAAGAAGAATTAAAGAGTTGTTACTTTATAATCTTTTTTATATATATAGAAGAGGGATACCGTAGTATCTATCTGCCGTATACTATAGTATCCCCCTGATAGATACTATTATATCCTCTTAATTTTATTTTTTCTCTTCGCAGTTACCACATTACAATGTAAAACTCTCTGTCTCCCGTTAAATTTTCCCCTACTTACAAGGTCTTTTTTTATTAAGCTTTGTATTATTTTTTTAATATAAACTTCGGAGAAACCAAAAAATTCAGCAAGATACTTATTGCTCGCCGTGCAACCTTCCTTCGGGTCATCTAAGCTACATATTTCTGCGGTTACAACTTTTTCTGGTAAAGATAGATTCTTATTGAGCCAAATTTCTCTTTCAATCCAAATTCCCTTAAACCCTCTCTTGGGTTCTTCTCCTGCGTATCTTTCGTTGACTTCTTTATAAAATTCATTTAGAGATTGAATCGCCATTAAATTACTTTAACACTTTTTTTAGAGTCAAGCTATATTTTTTCTCTTTAATTATAATTATGCCTTGTTGAATATCTTTTGGAGTTAAGTGAAACCACTCTTTCCCTATTCTTCTATCAGAGAAAATTGAATGAAGTTCTTGTTCTATCTTTCTATGTTCTCTTACTACCTCCTTGAATAAAACTTTTAGAGAAGCCCCATTTCCTGTTTGTAATTCCGCGCAACGCTTTTGGGGATTCTTAGAATAACCTATCTTGATATTATTGTTTGAAGTATTGAGAATGAAATAAATATATTGCTCTTGTTCTTTTTCTTCTCTCTTTTCTTCCTCTCTTCTTTTATTACATCTTTGAGAATATTGTTCAGGAGTTTCTTTCAGGATTATATCTAATTCTTTTTTATCTTTCTGTAATTTTTCTTTAAAACAATCTGTCTTTTCTTGAATCTCTTGTTCGGTAAAAAAATCTTCAGGATTTTTTGCGTTAAAATCTTTTGCTATTGGTTCTCCAATTTTTTCAGCAGATTTGATTGTAAGTTCCCAGCATTTTATAGAAATATTATAAGTTTCTATTCCTTGTTTCAAATTCTTTATTTCTGAAAGATAGCTTTTTTCCTTGCTTTGCTTTATGATTTTTTCCAATCTTTTCTTTTCTCCTATTGTTGCCCCAGCCAAAATAGATTCTAACATATCTTTATATTCTTGACTTGTTTTTCTTTTTTGTTTTTCCAATATCTCAATTTGTTTATCAAAATAATCTGTCATAATTTTATTCTTCTTTATTGTTTTGATTAGAATTTTCTCTCTCGTTTTCTTCCCCTTCCCTACTCTCTTCCCCTGTCTCTTTATAATTTTGATAATGCTGTTCTTTTTTTATTTCAGGTTCTTTCAAGAGTAAGAGCTTTTGAATTTGACCTGTCAAGAAATTCATTTGGCCCTGAAGTTCTAAAATCTTGCCCTCTCTTTTTTTCCCTTCGCCTAATTCTTCCAAAAGGTCTTCAAGATGTTCTCTGGTATATCTCCTTCCCTGAACTTCTATCTCGTTCACATCAGAATTCATTAAGCTTGTTTTTGCTTTTTCTATTTCTTTTCTTAGTGCTGTCTTTTCTTCTTCTGACTGATTCCTAATTTCTTCTATTTGTGCCTTTGACTTATTTTTAACTTCGGCAACGATATGTCCGGCTCTCTGATTTTTTTCTTTTAATTGCTTAATCTCTTTTTCTAATTCGGGATTATTTGTCGGCTCCTTTATAACTTGCTTTATTGTCTTTATGTCTTCTTCTTTTACCTTCCATTTTTTAAGTGCCTTCGATTGTAATATCTGATATTCAAAAGCATTTATTTCTTGGCCTTCAGGACTAACTCTTCTTTGCTTTCTTACCCCGCGATCTTCTTTCAATAAGAGTTTTCTGATATGTCTGCGAATTGCTTGTTCGTCTGCCCGAAATAAACTTTCAGTTTCTTTGATTGTTAGCCAACTATTATTCCGACTATCACTCTGATTGTCATTCCGACTATCACTCTGATTGTGATTATCACTTTGACTATCACTATCAGAACGACTATCATTTTTAGCCGAGTGATTGTCATTTTGACTATCGTTTTTCAATAACCGACTATCACTTTTTGATAAGTGATTGTCGTTTTTATCTAACCGACTATCGTTTTGACTATCACTTTGATTGTCGTTTTCTTCCATTGATTTTCGATTAAGATTATATCCTTATTTTAACTTTTATTTTTAAGGCTGACAATCAAAGAATAGGGGATAACAAAAAGCAAGGTAATTACCCTTGCTCTTTTATTTTTCTTGCTTTTTCCCACCTTAAATAATAACCACTCTTTTTTCTTCCATTTTTATCTTTGCCTCTTTTTCCAATCGGTTTACCATTTGCTTTTGCTTTTGCCATTCCGGCTTTTGTTCTTTCTGATAATCTTTTCCTTTCTTGTTCGGCTACCCACGAAAAGATATAAAGAATTAACTCTCCAACACCCTCATCACTTGTATCAAGCCAACCCTCTTGGAATGATTTAAGCGCAACATTGTTTTGCTTCAGCGTGTCGAGATATTTAACTGTGCTTCTAATGCCTTCTCTTGAGAAACGATCTAAGGCCCAAACAAGGACAATATCAAACTTATGCTGTTGCGCGTCTTTCATCATCTTTTGAAACTGAGGCCTGTTAGCAGAACCTCCGGAAGCATAATCAACATATTCTCCAACAACCTCATATCCCAACCCTTTAGCAAAGTCGAGTAGGGGATTCTTCTGATTCTCTGGATCTTGGTTCTTATCTATTGTAGAGACCCTAAGATATAGAACAGCTCTTTTATTTTTAGTCATATTTTTTTCTCAACGAGACGGACAAGGAATTAGCTAATAAAACCTTATCCGCCTCGTTCAGTAGCTAATTTTTATTTATTTCGACCTTTAGTTTGTTAAATTCAGCTATCTTTTTACAATGATTTATAAACTCTTTTTCAGCATACTTACTTTTCATAAAATTACACAGACTACAACAAGACACGCAATTTTCTTTTGTGTATCCTTTAGAATTATCAATTCTATCTACACCGATTTCAGAGGTTACCCCACAATAGAAACAAGGTTGTTTAAGTAGCTCATAGAATTCATTGTCTATCTCCCAACCCAGTCCTCTCCGCTTAGCGCCTTTTTTATAATCACGAAGCCTGTATTCTGGTGATTTTTTGCGTATTCTTATTTTTTCTTTATTCTCTGGTTTTTGGTAACGCATTCTTGCCTTTTCTTTATTCTCTGGCAATTGGTAGTATAGTCTTGAACGGATTCTTGCTCTTTCCTTAACTTCTGGTTTCTGGTTGCGTATTCTTGTTTTCTCTTTGATTTCTTTTTTGTGGGCATAGGCATACATCACCCACACCTTATAAGAGCAACCAGTTTTTAATTTTTGCGACCCACAATACTTTTGGCTATTACTTGTTGGGATAAATTCCCGACCACACATCTTACAAATTTTCGGTTTAAAGGTTTCCATAGTTTTAATTATACATATCGTAAAACATTTGTCAAGCTATTTATTAGATTTCTTTTCATTTTGATTGGCTTCATTAACAGCATTAGCAACAAAGGTATGGGAATACCTTATCCTTGCGCCAACTTCTCTGGTAGTAAGACCTTGCTTGTATAGCTCAACTGCTAACTTCTTAATTCTCTCAACTGCATCTCGCCTTGTTTTTTTATAAGTCATTGTTCCTTGTTTAATAGTTTTCTTTATTATAGTCCTCGTCAAGAGCTTGTCAAGCGATTCGGCCATTGACAGAGACCTTAAAGAGTTTAAGGTAGAGTAAAGAGTAGGGGACTGATTAAAAAATGAATAAAACAAAACTCTATAAAACCTTATTTGCTTTCTTCTTAGGATTGTTTGCTGTAAGCATTCTTTTTCTTCTGTCTGTTTCCGGCATAGCCTCCTTTGAAAAATCTTTCCCTCAAACAACACTTAATCTCTTTTTACATATTCTAATCTTGAGTGCTTTATTGGAGGAGGGGATTAAATTCATTCTAATCAAAAAGAGAAAGATAGATTTTCCTTCCGGTTTTTTTCTTGGTCTTGGGTTTGGAGTAGGGGAGACTCTTTTAAAATATCCCGTCTCTGATTTTGGTCCAGCTTTATTTTCTCGAAGTGGCGCTATCATTTTACATATTTTAACAGCAGGAATAATCTGCTATTCAATAAAAAAGAAAAAACCATTGATAGGATTTCTTATTGCCATTATCCTACACGCAGGATTTAATTGTCTGATTTATTTATAATAGGGGATTAAAAAAAGACCCTCGGTCTCGGAGGGCCTTTATTTTCGACCTCTTTTTATTTTGCCTGATAAAGATTGTCTTCTTTCTTCTCTTCAACTTTCTCGTCAGTACTAAAAGTTCTATTTATATATTCTTGCCTTTGTTCATCGTCCATAGTTTTTTCTGCCCTTCCTAAATCAAAATCATTCTTTACATTTGTCCCTAATAGATCTCCGGCTGTTTTCATTTTCTTTTCTCTCAGCTCAGCATATTCCCGAGCCTTAACAAGTTCTCTCTTTTTCTCTACCAGCTTACTCAATGCAGATGAATTTCCTATCATTTCTACCATTTCCTTAACCGGAATTTCTAGCTCCGCTTCTTTATCTAAATACTCATTTGGTTTTACCTTGCCGGATTTTAAATCAGAAATCATTTTATTATATTCCCTATTAAAATCTAGTTTGAGTTCTTGGTCTTGCCTCCACCCGTCTGTTTCTCTTGCTTCTTTATCGTCTTGTCTTTGTTTAGCATTTTGATAAGCCTCAGCTAAATCAGCTTTTAATTTTGCGTCTTCCATAGTTTTTTTTGTTTTAATTATATTATTGTTTGCTCGACTTTTATTTATATTGAAATTGCTTCTTTGGTTTAATTAGACTCTTGTTTCTTTCTTCGCTTTCTTCGTCTAATTTTTTCAACCATTCGTTTTGTTGTTCTGCTTTCCTTTTGTTTCTTATTTGTTCAGGAGTTCTTTCCGGTTCTTTTTCTAAGTCCTCTTCTAATTCTTTTTTAGGCAACGCCTTCTCTAATTCTTCCTTCATTCTTTTATATCTGTCGTGCATTATAACCCCTTCAATCTCCTCGTCAGTTTGTCCCTTTTCAAAGCTAAGTCCTTTGACTTTGGCCAAGACTCTAATTGTCTCTTCTTCTTTTGGTGTAAATTTCATTTTATTTTTTGATTAAATATATTGTCTTCCTCTTGGAGTTCTTCTCCTTCTCTCGATTCTTTTTTCTATTGCTTGTTTCTTTCTCCGAAAAGCTTTCTCTTTCCTCTCTTTTGATTTTAGTTTCCAAACAGCAAGCGCGAGACTCATAACACAATCATCGTGAAGACCTTGTGGGGCGCTATATCGTGAATTTCCTCTTTCACTTATCTCAACCCCGTAGCTTTCTATTTCGTCTATCAAAATCTCATTGGCCGGAATTCTAATCTCTCCTGATTCAATAAACTGACTCATATGTTCCACCAATCTCTCCTTGCTTCCCTTTTTGGCTATGTCTTTTGAAATCGTTCCTACGAAAGAGAATGGCTCTACATTTTGTTGACCAACGATCAGCCGGAGTTCATCAATAAAACTGCCTCCTGTCGCGCCTGAATCACAGATTATTTTAGCTCTCGGGAATTTATTGAAGATATTTACTATTCTTTCTTTTTGAAGCGTATAACTTATCTTGCTAAATCTATCGAAATAAATCATTTCGTTTGTGTCAGAATCTACAACGGAGACAACGGAGAAGTCGTTTATCTTGGCAAGGTCTATTCCTATAATATGCTTATGATCAGCTATTGGTTCTCTTGGAAGGTTCGGAGATATACAATCCCGAACATTCCTGAAAACTGAATAGGCGCTGTCTAAAAATACAGCTTCGTATTCTCTCCTCCAGACTTGGTCCGGAAGCGTAGCCTTTGCCTCAGCCAAATCTGCTTCAGACAGATAAGGGTTTGACATAGAAGAAAATTGATAAGAAATCCAATCCTTGTTCGTGTTATCTTTACCCCTCAGAAATAATTGATAGAAAGCATTCTCTCTCGAGACAGGAGTGCTAATTGCAACCATAGAGCCTTCACGATCAGACAACGAAGGTCTCAAATAGGATTCCCAAACCTCTTTCTTTAATCTCGAAGCCTCGTCCATTATCAGCAAATCAAGGGACTCTCCTAAGAGACTTTGAGGATTCTCGCCAGATTTGCAGACGAGCTTAGAACCAAAAGGTCCAGTTATTGTAAGAGTGGAAAAGTTTACTTGGAAGCTTCCTTTGGGGAAGTATTGAGCTATCCAATCAGAGATATAAGTAAAGCTCTTTTTACTCAAATCATAGGAAGGCGCGACTATCCAAACATTCTTTCTCGAGAGTAATAATTGTTTTAATGACAAATAAGCTACAAGCATTGTCTTGCCCCACCTGCGACCACAATTAAGAATCGTGAAGCGTTTCATGTTAGCCAAAACTTTTAGCTGGCCGGAATGAGGTTTAAAATCTATCTGTTTTTTTAGGGCTTCCGGATCTAAAACTTTCATATTTCTAATGGTTTCATAATCTTAGATATCTTCTTTTTCACTTTCAAAATTACCTCTTTCATTTCTGACATATCCTTTAATGTCTTTTTGCTAAGTTCTCTTTTAAGAGACCATTCAAAGATTTCTTGAAAACACATTTCTAAGGAAGGTAAAAACCACATTTCTTTTCCGACTTGTTCTCCGTTTTTTTCTCTCAAACCAACCCAAATAATATACTGCTGATTATCAACATATATTGCTAAGTATGGTTTTTTACTAATTTCGATTATTTTATTCATTTTCTTATTATTAAGTGTTTATTCTAAACTTGGCGTAGCCCTGTCAGAGCTTGGTACAGGGCCTTTGGGGCTTAAGTAGTGTATTTACTCGTAAGGGCTTTTACATCGCCTGAGACCAGCTAATTCCTAATTGTCTAATTTGATAAAAAGTATTTGGAAAGTCTAAATTTAGGGAAATATATTAGGAGTTCGATTCTTTAGATATTGTCTATTTTCTGTAAAATATGTGGGGGGTCTATATAATTATATCCGGCTCTCCAGCCGACTCGACTAGCCCTCCCCCCCTCTTCTGCGATTCTTCCGTTTCATTCCTTATATTCCTTTATCTTCTTCTGTCTTCTTCGTTTATTTATCTTCCTTGTGCTTCCTTATCAGTTCTATGACTTACTCTTATAGGATTGTCTTCTTATCTTATAAGTATTCCCCACTTCCCTTCTATGCTCTGCTTATATGGCTTACTCAAGGCTGTATTGGCTTGTCTCAGGGGCTTTGTGCCTCTCTCTAGTGTTATTGCCTCTATCTATTATCCGGCTCTCTATGGGCTTATTTTCTACTCCTTGCTGTTATCTTCTCTGCTCTGAACAAGAGACTTGACTGGACCAAATAACCTAATCCTTTTTTGTTTTGGTATTTGATCTACTTTCTATCAAGTAAAACAAGAGGTTCTTTATTCGTTTTACAGGGGGGATTTGTTTGTTATCCTTT
>Ga0307928_10003647_pt1 | contig 11756 bp, 20 predicted proteins | sample AceLakmetagen232_FD_201815 | JGI IMG/M metagenome (GOLD analysis project Ga0307928, IMG submission 201815) | Saline water microbial communities from Ace Lake, Antarctica - #232 | ecosystem: Environmental > Aquatic > Non-marine Saline and Alkaline > Saline | place: Antarctica: Ace Lake...
GCATTCCACAAGCTGGGCTTTCAGGAAGTCACGTACGGCTTGCTTCTTGTCGACCTTTGGCTCGTCTGTCATAGTAGGTTCACTCGCTTGCTTGCTGAGCATGGTGCGTACAGCCTGTAGCCTGGGAGCTGCGGTCTTACTGAGTAGTGCGGCTGCTAGGTGGTCCATGAATATATCCTTCGGTTAGATTACGAACTCTGCTGATTCTGTCTTTTTACCTACCCCAGCCTTCTGCGCTGCCAGTAATGCAAGTGGTAAGCTTAGGGCGCCAATGCCCCCACCTACTAATATATCACAAGGCGCCTGTCCATTCAAACCTGCATGGTGCCCTACGCCGGTGCCAATCTTAACCCTCTAAGAGAGGGTACACCTATTTGACCCACTAAAACAGTCGAAAACAGATGGTGTGGCCGTTGTCACTACCCCTTGCAGGGGGTAGGCCCTCAACAGTTACGTTTTCCTTCAGCCCTGTTTATGGCTCTGTCGAGTATGCTCGCTTGTTTGGTGATTTGCTTACGTGCGGTTCGGGTCTTTACCAGGCCCTTGTTCTTCGTGACGCCTTTAGCCTTGTCGTCGTAAATTGCTGTGCAGTACATGTCCTTGATACAGGTTACGGGTAGTACTTGCCCTATGTGCTCTTTGGTCCACTTGTCGATTGCTCTGCGACTCGTACCGTCATCACCACTAGCTCTAGCCGTCAGGATCTTTACTGTCTTGCCTGCTGCTAGCCACTTCTTGACCCTGGTGACCATACGGGGGATGGGCTTGCCTATAACGCTGGGTCCCTTCCACTCAGTGAACTTGGCCAGTGTAGCATCTAAATCTACTCCGATCCATTCCTTGCTTTTGTCGTATGCCTGCTTGGGTAAGCCTTCGGCTCTACGGATTGCCTTGTCCAGTACACTGGCCTTCTTCTTGATGCCGCACTTACTGCACCCACTGCACTTGTACTTGACTGCTCTACTCGCTATTCCTTTGGTGGCATCCCTGAGTACTGGCTTCTTGTCAACGGGTTCGAACCAATCATGACCCACACCGCTGTCGTAGAATAATTGTGCATGCTTCTTGTGTTTGAAGTGAGCTATAGCCCTGCCGTCAGCCCACCTTATGCCCCATGCCTTACCATCAGGAGCCTTGTCATCTGCTTTCTTCTTCAGGCGCTTGGCAGCTGCACTTGTGCTTGCTCGCTTCTTCTTCTTCGGCATGAGCTTGGCGATACGCAGTGATAGGAGCTTGCGGCCATTGATCGTGGGTTGTCCGTTCTCATCTGTACCGGTGGTCTCGACTACTACCGGCTTATTCTTAAATCTCCCCACAAGGATCTCATCTCCGATCTCGATGTCCAGGATGATCTTGGCTATCTTGAGCAGCCTGGCTATCTTGAGCAGCTTGGTTGGTTTCCACTCGGTTCGGTCTGTTCCACACCGGTCAACGTACTTGTGCAGGGAAGTGGTTTCCCTTAAGGCGTCAGCCCACCTGTTTATGCGGTCAGGCAACTCGTTCTTGTCCACACGCTCTGCATTGACCTTCCTTGCCGCGTCTTCCCACAGCTTGATGAACTCTTTTCCCTGCTGCTCGGCTGCAGCCTGCTTGCTCTTCTCGGTTACTCCTCGCTTCTTCTCACCGTCTGTTAGGTACCCGAAGTCATCACACTTGTCAGGTGGGTTCATCTCTAGCCATATCCGTTCACTGATGCCTCGGTAGTTCGGATTGCCCTTCAATGCGAAGCAGGTGAAGCTACATTCCCAGTCATTACCACCAGTACTCAGCGTGAGCTTGTCACCAAAGTACTTCTTGTGTACATCAAAGTTCTCCGGGCACCTGAAAGGTGTAGCCTGGCTACTCTCGCGCACATCGAGCTTCGCTTCTTTGGCCATGGCCTCGGTGCACTTGCCCTTCTTCGGTTCGTTGCTGAGTACCCACTGCTTCCATCTGTCCCAGCTCATCTCGACGAGTGTTCCACATCCACTCCAACCTTTTTCGTAGTTCTGCATGTACGCTGCTTTCGCTTCGGTCTTGGTTAGATAGCCGATCATGCACTTGTGTTCATCGAAGGCCTTGGTCTGTGGGTTAACCTGGTTGACTACGTAGACATCCTCGGCATACATGAGCGTGTCCGTGTCGGCAGGGAGCCCCGGGTTGATGAAGACGTCGACCGGATCGGAGTCACTACCGTCCGTTCGGACGACATACCCATAGTCGTCCCACATCTTCTGTGACCATTCCTCACCATCGGCACTGACGCCGGTACGCGTGGAGTCCTTGGGGTTCTCGATGCGTATCTCCAGTCCGTCTAAATTTATGGTGGCCTTCTTGTAGTTACCGGCCTCCTTCTGGGCGTCCGTCGGGTCCAGGTTCATGTCCTGTCCTTCCGCAACGCCCTTGGTGACCAGCTCGGCCACCTTGATCATCAGTCTTACACTACGCATAGCTTATCCTCTCGTTCGGCCGCTACCTTGCTCAGCCTCATCATATGTTCATCTCTGTTGAAGTTGGTCTTTGGGTGGCAACGCCTGCACAGTGATATGAGGTTCCCGTCCGTACAGTTCGACTTGTCGTAGTCGATATGGTGCACGGCTAGTGTGCGTGACTGGGCCGGGCACATGGCGCAAGTGTGCTCGTCCCTGCTTCGTATCCTCCTTCGCAGTGGCTCGTTCCACTCCTCTGGGTACTTCTCAAACGACAGGCCGCCACGCCAGTTCGGGTTCTCGGAGGCAAGTCTACCGGCATTCCAGCAGGTGACGCACTTGTATGTCTCCAGGTCAGCCTTGTCGGTGGCTACGCTGGGCTTCACCTTCTTAGGGGCCTGGCACACGCTGCACTGTATGGTGATCTTCCCTCCTTCCCATTGGGATGACCACTCTCCCTTTCGAGCGCACACCTTGCAGTACCCGCTCATCCTCTTCGCCGCAGAGGGCTTGACGTGCCTAGCGGCGCCGCACCCCGGGCAGGTGACGGCCACCGTGGTGCGTCCCTTCGGGCTCTTCTTGTAACAGGAGCTACATAAATCGGTCTTCCTGGCCGCGGCGTCCCGTCTACACAGTTCCCGCACCTTCCCACAATCCGGGCACTTTACTTGAGCCTTGGGCGTAGGGGGATATATACTTGCGTGAAGTCTCTTCTTGTCAGCGTCCCAGCAGGTGCGACAGTAATACTTGCCTCCTCGGCACTTGACCCTTGTGCCGATCTGGCTCGGGTAGACTTTCCGGGTCTTCCCGCATTTCAAACACTTTAGCTCTACCATCTCACACCTCTACTCTGAAGTGCAAGAGCGAGTAACATAGTCACTCCCTTGGCGTTACCGGCCTTGATGGTCTCGGTTGCCGTCTTGGGCATAGTGGGCACCGGTGGTTTAACGGGCTCTGGTGCCATTTTAACGGGCGCTGCTGGCTTAACGGGGGTCTCGGCGTCCTTCGCAGCCTTGGCCCTGCCAGCGGCGCGTAGAAGCTGCGCATTGCGCGTCGCTCGTTGCGTACCGGTCGGTTGCTTGCGATAGTACTTGCTGTCCACCACCTCGTCCGCGGCCGTGGAATAGTCCTTGGTCTTGGGTGCCCTAAGCATGTTGACGAACTTGGGGAAGCTTGTGGGCTTGATGTTGTAGTTCATGTCCTTGAGCGCTATCTGCGCCGCCGGTTGCAGCTCGTCCAGGTTGGGGACGTGTTGGCGCAAGCGCTGGCTCCACTTATTCCCATCATCGTCTGTTCCACTGCGTGTGCTGCCGATCGGGTTCTCGATAGCGATGTTCAAGCCGTCCAGGGTGACGTGTGCTTTACGGTAGTTCTCTGCCTCCTTCTGTGCTTCTGTTGGCTCTGTTTCAACCAGTTGTCCTTTTGCAGCTCCTTCCTTGATTCGCTCGACAGTACCTTCAGCCCGGTCGACCGCTTGCTTCCATAGATCGTTCATTGCTTACGTTATCTCTGTAGTTGGCGTTCTTTTAGTCTGCGGATGGCAGCTCGGGTCTTCTCCCACTGGTCCTGCGCTATGTTGACACCCTCTTCGATGGTCTCCGGGTTCGCTGTTTTTGCGCGGTTCATCACTTCAAGTAGTATTCTTCCCTTCGGTGTCTTGGCTAGTTCGACTTCCTTCTGCGGAGTGATCGACTCTCGTAGCACAGTCTGCATCGACTCTACTGGTGTCCGCGGCTTTCCAAGGAAGCTGCGTATAGTCCGTGGTATGATACCGGAAGAGACGACGGGTGGCTTGAACAACAGCTTCGGCCTGCTCACCGGTCGCTCGGAGCCGACGAGTCGGTGTAGTCCTGCAATAAGCGCTTCCTTCAGACCACTACGGGCAACTGGTGTAGCCAGTGTGTTTAACGGGGCTAACAGGTGACTAGCCGGTATCTTGTACTTGTTGATACCCATAATCCGCTTGACCATGTTGCCGGACTTACCCTGCTCAACAATGTCGGCAAGCGTGTTCCGCCCTTTTCCCCTGAGCTTGTTGGCTTCCGACTGCACCTCTCCATCGTACCTCAGTCGTTCCTTGTTGGCTTCGTGTCCCTTCTTCGCAGCAGATCCCGCCAGGCTCCCTAAATAAATCCGCTTGATCCACCGGTCTATAGTTGGGTTCCGAGCTACCCGTGGGGAGGAGGTGGCACTGCTACCGATCGTGGTGAGCAGGCTTGGGGCTTCTTTGGTGTGTCGGTACTTGGTCTTCGGGTCAATGTAGGACATCACTGTGTCGCCCTTCCGCTTGACCTTCTTGGCTCCTTGCGGCAAGGCATCCGCAGTCACCGGGTTCCTGGCTAGGTATCGCTTGGCCGCCTTGTAAGCGCTTGGCGCCTTTTCCTGTGCACCACGCATCAGGTTCTTTGCTGCACCGGTGGTGTCACCCGCCTTACTTACCAGTGCACTGCTTAGTCGTTTCAGTACAGCTGGAACAGCCGCTTCTTTCTGCAGGTCTGCCAGCGTCAGTGTGGTTCGCTTGTCGTCGGGTCCCCTGAAGTCCAGATGGCGGATAGGGAACTTGCGGCCACTAAGTAAGCGGGCAAGCTTCTGGTACTTAGCCAGGTCTACGTCTGGCTTCATGTAGGCGACTGTGACATGTGGCTTGTAGTCCGGGAACGTGTTACCAGGCATTGGTATCCGTTCACGCAGCCGCTTATTCAGACTGTGCAGATGCTCGCTGTCCACATCGAACTTAAGGACCTTGTAGTCCTGTTGGTCGAAAGAGCTGAGACCACTGATCGTCCCTTCACCTGCAGCCAGGTCTGCTAGCGCTTCCTTGGTGGTGCGGGGATCGTTCTCTTCATGGCCGTACGCCAAAGTTACATGTGGGTTCTTTTCTAAACCGTACCCCGCCTTATCCTCGTACAGGTCTTCCTTCGGTATTGCACGCTGCATAAGTGCGAGCCGCAAGGAAACATCACGTGGCATGTCGACGCCGATAAAACCATAAGACTTTTCTTTAGCTGTCATGCACTTAAAATAGCATCAGCCGCGTAAAAAAGCCAATAAGCAGTAATGGTGTTGGGTGCGTACTAAAAAATAAAGACGAGCCTGTTAAAGGGCCCGCCCTCAAATCGGAGAATCATTGGAAGATGATAGGAGTACCCTATTCTCTCCGATGATGAGTTGCAACTACATATTGTGTTTTTCTTCGTAGTTTCCTACCACATGTAGTGGTTTAGCCCTAACTGTTTTTAACAAGGAATACGGCATCCCCCTCTACATGACCACGTGCGACGGTTGGCAGGAACCCCCTTTCAGGTTCCACACTCTTAGTGCGTCAAGCAATTCATCGACACGCTCTCGATTGTTGTTATTCATCGCGTCGAGTAAGTCACAAAGCGTTTGTTGTGGATCCATATTCTACCTCTATTTATTACGTTATATTGGCCACGAGGTATCCGTTCTCATCAGTGATACATGTAGCCGGCGTAAACACGAGGTCGACTACCTTCTCGTACTTAGTGTCCAAGGGATACTTCGTGACGTTGAAGTAATCTCCCACGAAGTAATCTCTAGCATCTTGCTCGCTCATACCTGCGGCTATCTCGGTCTCCCAAGTATAGCCACTGGTGGTCGTGAGCTTCACGACAGGCAGCCTTCCTGCTGGGTAGCGTTCAGTCGGCATGGTGTGGCTCCTTACTTTTCCCAGCCGACATTCTTGGATGCTTTAACCTGCTCAGCATGTGGCAGTTCATCGCGTTTACGATACATGACCTGAGCGAAGAAGTTACCGCGCATTCCACAGAACATAGTCGAGCCGCTGGGTGCAAACCGCCACTGCCTGAGCATAGTCTCGTAGCTCATTTCTTCAATCACTTGTTTTTCCTTGGCCGTCATGTGTATCCTTCTGTTTTTTGCAGTGCTTATTCCACTGCCACTTGGGGAAGCTGTCGGTATGCGTAGAGTATTCTGCATGCATCTTCCACCGGGCGGGGCGGTGTTTTACCGGGGTGAGATTGTTATTCGGCATCCTCGGAGCTGTCCAGGAAAGCGACAAGCGCATCACCCTTTGTGGCGTGTAGCTTGCCAACCTCTCGGTTGTTTACCCAGACTGACCAACCCTCCACGGGGAAGTACGTGGCCCGGGCTCCACGTTTAGCGGCCTCGGCCACCAGGCTTGCAAGTGAGTCGTGCTCTCGCTGCATGTCACTGCACGGCGCACCATTATATACCCGCCTGTCTGTGGCTGTATAGTGTGTGTGCATGATAAATTATCCTATGCTATTGGTTCAGCTCTTGATTATCCGCACGTCGAGCAAGACTTCCCACTCGCATTCTTCGGTAAACTCCGATTGCTCCAACAACTCCATCAGCATGCACTTGGCGCACCTGAACAGACCTGTACTTTCCAGTCCATTGTCCACGCTTTCATCGTTGCAACTGCTGCGGTCGTGCTTAAGCATGCTCAGTAGTAGTGGTTGGAACTTGGCTAACTCCTTTATATTCTTGGCGTTTTCGACCCACTTGAGCTTCAAAGTCGCTGCCTTTCGGGCCTTGCGCTCTTCACTGACCTTCTGCTCTATGACAGTCAGGTCATGGTCGGACAAGTCAGTAATCTTTACGGCTAAAACATCGGCTTCACTCATCAGTATCTCCTGTTTATGCCAAGAAGAACTCGGCTTCCTTACCATTGAGCGTTGTGCCATCTGTCCAGGTCAGACCGATGTAGCTGTCGTTACTCACACACTTGATGTAGTAATGGCCACACCGGTCCTTGATGACAACATACCCGGTGTTACTCCAGTGCACGGTCTTGCCGCTATCTACTGCGGCTTTGATCTCTTGGATTGTCATGACAGCCACTTCTCACTGAAGCCTTCCATGGAGTTAAGTGCTTCTTCCCGCTGGCTACTATCCTCGCCTGGCTTGTATTTGAAACTCCAGTCAAGCTCCCAGTCTCGTTGTCCGCCCATCCCGCTGCTGTCGAAGAACACGCCAACCCTGCTCAGGTTTATGGCCAGAGCGCGAATCTCATCCGCTTGAGCAGCATCAACTGTTCTGGAGCACACTCGGCACCACAAGCTTGGGTCAGCGCGGAATTCGCTATGCGTGCCACCTGGTCCGTACATAGCCAACAGTTCTTCCTTGTCCTCTTCCTGCATGTTGTAGGACACCACGGACACCGAGATGCCTTGCTCCTGAAGTTCCTTCACAAACTCCAATGTGTGCTTGAGTGCTTCGTCGGGGGTCATATCTTTTTTACTCATGTTGTCTCCATTGTTTCTGCGTATTAAACGTGCTTGTGCAGGTCAGCCAGTTCTACACAGTCAGGGCAAAGTTGGTTGCCCTCCTGCACTGTCATACGGGTGGCCGCTTCCCCACAGGCGTCGCACTCGTGCTCAGCCGACACCACCATCCTACTGATGACGTCGATATAGCCTGCTGTCTGTTCGTCTGGTGTCCGCCCTTCTTTAGGTTTATCCATACTAGTCTCCGAATGCTTCTGCGTTCTTTACGCGGTACCAGCCATGCACTTTGATGGTACACGGGTCACCAGGCATATCACTGTCCTTTGGTTTTGGCTGCCGGAACATGTTCGTGATCACGCTCTTTGGAACCCAGACCTTGGCTCTAGTGTCCTTGACGTGAATGAGCCTGGCCTTCTCGGTCTCGCGGACCACGTATCCTTCAATCGCGTCCATTGGTCTTCACCTCTTTGTTTGTCGGTGCGTCAGCGGCAGCACTTACCACACTGTGTGGTGACCCCACCCGGATGTTGCACCACGCGCCGTAATCAACGACTACGGGCAAAGCTTCTTCTTCGCAGAGTAGCCTCGTCCCTTCGACATCAATGCCAGCAAATGCCCAGGCCGCCTTTTGTGGCTCTTCAACATCCATCTTTTGAGCATAGCAGAAGCTACCACACTGCGTACACACTCCGTGTGGGACGATGCTTCCGGGGTCAAGCCTGACTCCAAGTTGGCTCACTTCGCTAATCGGCTTGTACTTGTTAGCTGTCCCGCAATTACTACAGACAATTACTTCGAACTTTTTATCCACCGGTGCTCTCCTGTTCAGGTTTAAGGTGTTCGATCACTGCCCACCGGATCGGATCACGATCGAAGTAGAAGTGGTCGCCAATGCATCCGAATGCCCTACCTGTGCTTTCTCTCCTTATCAGTGCGCACCTATACTCGTCTGGGAATATCTCAACGAGTAGGAGCGTTTTCTGCGGCACGTCCTCTATCGTCGTCCATGGTTTCCAGTCCAGTTTGTCTGTCTCTGTCATTGTTTGGTCCTTTAAGTTAGCTACCGTCTGGTAAGAACAAACGTACGTTGCACCAGGAGCCGTTCTCGGCACGGCAAACAGCAGCTTCTGTTGGCCCCAACAGTATATACCCGTCTGAACTGACTTCGTACGACTCGACAAGTGCGTGCTGCATGAAGTTAGCATCTGCGCTTTTATCTGCGTTGCGTTTACTCGCCGCATCTTCAGTGGCACACCAAGCGCCATAAGGGATGAGCCCGTTACTCATGGCGTGCGACGCAGCCACCAGGTTGGGGTAAATCTCGAACAGCTTCGACAGGTTCTGAACGTCGCTCTTTGCGGCCAACCGGATCAATAGGCTGTTGAAATTCGTGCCACCTTGTGTGGCATGCGCAACCTCCATCATCGCGGCTGTCTGCTCTTCGAAGGGCATGTCATTCCAATGACTCGCCAGTTCTTGTAGGTACGCCATTATGTTCTCCTAGTTTACCCAGCGTAACTTTCCGTGGGCCTCCACGAACTTTCGCTTGGCTTCTTTACGGTTATCAGCCCGGATGAACAACTGCGTCTCATCGTTCATTGCGCAGTAGACATTTGCCGGCATTCCCCAGTAAGCTCCGCCTTCATCGTAGCACTGATCGATGAAGCGTAGGCGGAAGCAGCGCAAGGGTAGGTTGATCCCATCCTTGATAACTTTCCGGCCGTAGGGAGCACCATAAATACTCCCTACATCAGGAAGTTGTGGGTTATCCATGCTCATTGGGTGTCCTCGTAGGTTATACACGGGTACTTCTTGTGTTTGATAGCCGCCGTGAACCCACACTGGGTGCAAGTGTGGTGGTAGCCTGTTAGCCGGCTCATATCATTGAACTCCATGGTGCCATTACAACCATCGATCGGACATCCCCACGTGGCTCGGCGTGGAACCACGGGTTTGCACGTTACCTCGGGCTCCCCGTTGAACCAGCGGGAGCCCGCACAGTAGTTACCGAACTTGTCGTGTTCCGGGTTCCGTTCTGGTATTCCTTCGGTCATTGGGTGTCCTGGTTTATCAAACTTATAAAAAGCTAGAAAGGGATTGGTTACCCTAATCGTTTTATGTTGACTTCCTGCTTCACAAATAACAGTTTCGCTTAGCTTAGCTAAGCCAGAGCTGTCGTCTCCACAGGCTTAATTTCCGGGCAACCCGCCCGTAATATATTTATTGCTGCGTTAAGGTCTCGACAGAGACTTAAACCGCAGGTGCACTCATAAGTACGAACGGATAAGGGCATATCCTTTATTGTACCACAACTAGAGCATAGCTTGCTGCTAGGGAAGTACCTGTCTACGACCTTCACGTCTGCACACTTATAGCTCAAGAACTGTTTAATCTTATGGAAGTTAGCCCGGGATACGGATTTACTCACATATTTGTTCTTAAGCATTCCAGCCACATCCAAATCCTCCAACACTATAGTGTGATAATTATCAGCTATGTATCGCGTCATCTTATGGATGTAGTCATCTGTAACACAGGAAATTCTGTAATGCAGCTTAGATAGCTTGGCTTTCGCTTTCTGTCTGTTATTACTTCCTTTCTTTTTACGGGATAACGACTTATGTGCTCTACGTAGCTGCCGATCATACTTGTAGTGGGTTTTTGGATTCTCGAATATGGTTCCATCTGAAAGCGTGGCCAGTGTCTTAACTCCTAGATCAATCCCCACAGCACCTGTCCCTTGGTTATTACGACTAGGTGTTGTGAACTCCACTGATATAGAGACAAACCACTTGCCCGCCCTTTCTTTTACCGTGGCCGACATCAGTTTACCGCTGAACCGCAGCTCTTCGACCATTCTGACCCAGCCAAGCTTCGGGATACGTATCTTCTTGGCGGCAACAGCGAACTTGCTATTATCGATGGTGAAAGAGTCCTTGATTCCTTTCTTCTTGAATTTAGGGTAGCCTGGTTTACCGCCTTGTTTCACTCTACGGAAAAAATGAATGAAAGCAGTGTTCAGGTTATCGAAGGCAGTGTCGCAGCAGCATTTGGTAACTTCGGTTATAAAGGGGAACTGTGTTCGTTTTATGGCCGTGAAGTCCTTTTTAAGCCCTCTGCCCGAAGGTTTGGCTCCTGCCGCATATTGCCGCTTCCATTCCGCTAGCCCCCAGTTATACGCAAGTCTTTGAATACCGCAGGCTTTACGCATGTAGGTGGTCTGGGTATTGTTCGGCTTTAGCTGTATAACGTGAGCTCTGTTCATTTCTTTTGTTCCTTCTTTTTACGCCCACCCCGACGACCATAGAGTCGGGCGGAAAACGAAGTTACTAACGCAACCACATCTTCCGCAAATTCCTGCTCGAACTCTTTTGGCTCACTACCTTGGAGCACTGTGACATCCACACCGAGCAATGTGCAGTACACCTTAAACGTCTCAAACCCGTACCGACAGATACGATCTTTATACTCCACAAGCACACCCTGCACATCCGCATCCGCAAGTCGGCGTAGCATCTTTTTGAAGTTGGTGCGGTTCTCATTCAAACCACTGCCTATATCTTTATATAGCTCAGGGGTGTATGACGTGGTGGTGGCAAACTCTAAAAGCCTGCCAACCTGCCGTTCCAGGTTATCTTTTTGTTTCTGAGTTGAGCACCTAGCGTATACCAGTAAAGTAGTCCGGGGCACAGGCACAGTACCTGTAAGCCGTTCTACCTCTGTTATAGGTATACGACGCTGATTCCCCTCAGTCCGAACTGCTGTTATTTTTCCCTGGTTGTGCCAATTGCGTAGAGTCTGCGTCGACACTCCCAATATGCTGGCAGCTTTTGACAGCCTTAAATGCTTCATCGTAGATTCGTTGGAACTCATTTATCGGTAGCTCCTGTTCAAGCGGAGGTTGTATGGGGTGCACGCTGCCGTCCGCCAGCTCATATTCGTTCTTTGTTACTCTTATTATACGCATAAAACCTCTTGTGTCAAATAAGTTTTTATATCTTTTTACAACTTTTATGCAAGCTACTTATCCTCCCTCCGCTTCGAGGGGCGCAGTATCACGCACCTGCTTTTTGTTGATCTCGAGTTTCAGTTTCATTCGTTACCCTTGTTGTAG
>Ga0307928_10003648_pt1 | contig 11754 bp, 21 predicted proteins | sample AceLakmetagen232_FD_201815 | JGI IMG/M metagenome (GOLD analysis project Ga0307928, IMG submission 201815) | Saline water microbial communities from Ace Lake, Antarctica - #232 | ecosystem: Environmental > Aquatic > Non-marine Saline and Alkaline > Saline | place: Antarctica: Ace Lake...
GCGCGCCGATAGGCCACAACCCCGTTGCTCGACGGCAGACCGAGAGCGGTCTTTCATCAGGGTGTTTTTGTGGTGAGTGTTGTGCTTTAGTTGCGGTCGACGACAAAAGGGGCACGGAGAGAATGCCGTCGACCGCTTGCGGTTTTCAGTCGCTGCTCGGGGGGGGTGTTTTATACCGCTGTTCTGTTTACATCGATGAAGTGTCCAGGACCTCGACTTTCTTACACTACACGGATATCTCTTCCAGGGCAGCTGCAGCCCTGGTTGGCCAGAGCTCGAGCTCGTCGAGCGTTGTAACCGGTTCAAGGAAGTACGTTGCGGAAAGCCGAATTGTCGCAAGTGCCCTCATAAGCGTTACGCCTACGCGCAGTACAGAGTAGGCAAAAAAGTAACCGAGAAGTACATTGGCGTTGCGCGACCGTAAATATCGATATTTGACTTTATCCTGGTTCTCGTCGGAAAAAGCACGCTCACGCTTTCGTTTTAAGGGTAGGAAAATTACTTTCAGGTAGTTTGACATCTGCCTTTTTGCCTCACTCGATGAAGTAGCGAATCCCCAGGCCGTCAAGGATCCTGATCAAGTCAGTATCGATGTATTCTGCCACCAGGATAATTTTAATTGGTTTGTCGGGATTGTATGTGTCGATGTAGGAATCTCGGTAGGTTATAATTCTTCCTAAACATTCAGGGTAGGCTCTTTCTTTTATTTCGACGATGTAAATGTTATCGATGTCCTCCATAACTACATCGATACGTTTTCGGGATAGCGCGGCCACGTCTCTCTTGTAGTTGTCCGTCCAGTCTTTAGGCGTCTTTGTGGTCGTGCCGACGTGCACGTCGTAAGTGTAGCCAAAGTACTCGTCGATATGTTTCTTTAGCCACTTGGTCCAGATATAAGCTTCCAGGGGGATGAGATGTGTTAGTCTGTGTCCTTTGTAGAAGATAGCCATATCTCTAATTTGGCGATCAAGATATCGGTTAGGTGTGAGATAGACTGCTGCATGGAGATAAATATTTCAATAGTGAAGTCGATAGCTTCCAGTTCCTCCTGGCTATACTCCCGGCGAGACAAAATAGTCCCGAGAGGTCGCAGTCCAGGAAGTGTCCCGCACTTACCTATGATATCCTTTTGAGTGATCACTATTCCTCCCCTGGTTTCTTCTCGATAACTTTCTCGACTTCAATAATGACCTTTGCTTTCTCGTCGGCCTCGAGCTGATGTGACTCTATTGCCTCAGTGTCGGCCATGACCTGGATTAACTTACCCTTGGGAATTAGGGCCGTCTTTACCGTGATCATCTTTTGCCTCCTTTTTCTCCTCTGGACTAACTATCTCCTGTTTCTGCGCTAACAGTGACTTAACGATAACGTCTTTACACCTGGGACACCAAAACGTAACGAATACGTGCTCGATGTCTACCTTGGACCCACAGCCGTAACAGGTCCTATACTCTATTATCTCCTCTTTGATCTCCATTTCAGGATAGGTGGAGTCTTTTAACTTTTTAGGACCGCCATCCTCTCTTGGCTGTTCTTCCCGGAGCAAAGTCTTACCTGGGGCTGCTAGCGCCTGCTCTCTCATCCTCGAGGTCTCATAATCTACTCGCCATCGTCTTACCGTCTCGATTGTTGCTCCACTATTAACCGCATACCAAAGTAGTCGCTTTCTCGATGGCGGGTCATCGATACGCATTAACTCCATGGCAATCGATATCCCGATTTTCTCATCCCTCATCGCTCCCTTGATTTCCTCGTCTGCGTCGACGACGTTAATCCGGTTACTGATGTAACTTGGAGACTTCTTGACGTTGAGGGACAACTGGCTAATGTTCCACTGGTACTTTTTCATTAGGGTGCGATAATAATCACCCTCGTCTACAGGATTGATGTCCTCCCTGAATACGTTCTCATGGATCCTCTGTAGGTCGGCCATTTCCTCGTTCGACGGAGCGACCCGACAGGGTACACTGGCCAGCCCGATAATCTCGCAGGCCTTGAGCCTGCGCCAACCTGCAACTAACTGCCAACGTTCGCCGACCTTTCTCACTACGACAGGGTTTAACAGCCCGACGGAGCGAATGGAGTTAGCTAATTCCTCAAGTTTCTCGAATACGACCTGTTTCCTCAGCTCTGCCTCAGGGAAAGTGATTTCCCCAATGGGAATGTCCAGCACTTCTGGCGTCATCCTTTGCCCCCTTGTGGTTCCTTAGGCCTGTAAGGACTTACAGTGATGTGGTCTCTGTATAGTCTGATAATGACTAGATCCTTTCTTGTCAGGCCCAGAAAAGTTAAGTATGACTTAGGGATAGAAAAATAGTAGGCATTTCCGGACTTCTGGATCTTCCTAATTTCTTCCCTTGCCATACTTTCCCCCGAATAGCAAGAGTATACTAAATGGGGGAGGGGGTGTCAAGATAAAAAAACGTGTTACGGCTGAGCGCCTAAAAAATAGGGGTCTCGTCGAGACCCCCTCATCGATTCGCTACCTCAGGCAGCTCACCAGGATAAAAATTCGTGCTACGCCAAAACCTTAATCGATCCCGAGCCCGAGCTTGAGTATCGCGACTAAAATGTCATCTACGGCATTGGATGTCGCAGCTGCTTTCTTCTCGAGCTCTTTCACAAAATTAACGATTGACTCTCTAATCTGCGGAGAGACCTTGGGCCAGATGAGACTGAAGAATACTTTGAGCCAGTTCATTTCTTAGACCTCCTTTTTTGTAAGTGTTTGAGTCTGAGATTTGCGGCTATCAAAACACAGATAGCGCCAACTCTGTCGATAGAGAAGCACCAGTCTTGTTTAGTGATAACCTCGAGCGCAATGCCGACGAGCATGACGTGTATTCCAATGACCTTAAGTGTTCGCCAGTTCATCGATTCACTCTCCTGGTACTTTGACGTGTGGTGGCCACTTCACTTGCCCTGGTGGGATTCCAAAGTGGTCCCCAAGGAATTTGCGAATCTGTCCTCGATTTAAGGGGAGCGTGGTCGGGAATACAAAGTTTTTATATTGGTCCGGAAGTGGACCTCTTGTCGTTAAGGTGATCCGTTTCTGGTTTTTTACGTAGTAAACTGATATGCCTCTAAGTTCGTACATATTGGTGTCCTTTATACTAGCGCATAGAATACTCCATTTTCGACGTCTACCTGTTGGCTGTCTCCTTCAACGAGGTCTATTGTAAATGAGGACTCGAAGGTTATCCCGGGCGATAGACCGAGAGTGATGTTGGTTTTGGCGTCTGTGTACCTGAGGAGATAGAATAGACGGGACCATGGGCTTAGAAGTTGATAGTCCCAAAGTAGATATGGTTGTGTTTCCTCGACGACTGTGTCGTCTATGGTTATTTTAATCGTGGTTGCCGTAATGGCCGCTGCTGCCTGTAGGTTTAGGAATCCGCCGTATATGACACCTTTACCCTCGACGTCAACGATACCGGTTGTCACGTCGGCTGGACAGGCGACAGCGCCGACGGCAGGAGTGCATGCTCCATATTTCGGCCGGTTGATCACTTCGGCCAGGTCCTGGGCTTTTATGTTGAGTAGTAGGTTGCCGAGGGAATCGCACTTGAGACCTGTAATTGTGGAATTATACAGGGCAGAGACCAGGATATACATTTCTCCGGTATTGGTGACCTTAACGGTCTGGTATTCTGTCCCATCCCATCCCTTGATTACGAATGGACTGTAAAAGTCTGGAAAATCACTCACAGGCTACCCACCTCCTCCATAGAGGCCCAATTTCTCCGCCCAGGTCAAAAGCCATGGCGCTAGGATTTTACTGGTCAGAATCGCAAACCTGACGATTATTGTGTGGTCGTAGGCTGCACCCACAGAGTAGGCTCTTATAGTGAGGATATGCGGCGCTTTTGTCAGGTCGTAGTGTTCCCGGTAGGATAAAGTCACTCCCTCGCCTTTGTGACGGCCGTCGGGGTTGGTGGGCCAGACCTGATGAAGCCCGCGGTTGATTCCGACTTTGACCAGGTTAGCGCATCCGGGAGGGAAGAAGATCTCATAACGGTGCACGATTCCGGCAGTTAATTTTAGATCTTCGACCTTGGGGTTGTCGATTGTATTCGTAGTAAGGACTGTTATATCGAATTCGTAGACCATTAGCCCACTGCTTTCCAATGAATTGTGTAAGTAGTATCAACATAACTAAAGGTTACAGTAAATCCATCGGCATCCATAGACACATAATTAGCCCCTAAATACCAAGTAACTCCAATATCAAGTGCTCCTATGGGAAAATTTGGTGTGTAACAGATAATTCCAGGTGTGCCACCCATATCTATAAACATTCCCCTTTGAGCTCCATTATAATCTATCCAACCAGTTCCAGAATATAATCCAGAACCAGTTGTCTTTGTCACAATAAAGTCAACATATCTCGGCTTAAATCCCACCCCTGTTACTGAATAATTTCCAGTTCCTGCCGGACAAGTAAAAGAACCAATTTTAACTCGGAGTTTCTTTCCTGCAGTAATTCTTATGCCCATTTGAATTAATACCTCATTTATACCTCGATAACCGAGACGGTGGCCGTTCCTGCAGCGACTATCCCTGTGATTATGCCTGTGTAACAGTCGCCAAAAATACTGTCCCCTTTCTCGAGTAAAACACCATTGAGAAGAGTTGCGATAGCGCCGAGGTAGACGTAAACGTCTACTGAGGATATATTTCTAACTAGAAAAGACACGCGAGCAGAATTAGCAGCTAATATTGTGGTCGATGCAACCCCGACTGAAACTTGGGTCTGGGTCGCAGTGCTCAGCCTCTCGCTCGCCGCAGGGAGCACTCCTACCCATCTAGTTTGATTTGTCACTACTCCCATTTTCTAAACCTCGAGTGGATAGTAACTTATCATAACGTAGGAACTACCGGTGAGTACGTCGACGTAAATACCATGTTTGAAGTCGTGGTCTTGCGCTGCTCCCATTGAGGCGCTATCGTCCTCTGGACAACGGAGGAATACTTTTCTTTCTGCGAGGTTGTTTAGTCCGTCGTATACGCTGGCTCCACCGACTCCGTCGTCAGACGAGACGACTATGTTTCCGACGATGCATGGACCCATATGGATTACTTGGTCGCTATTGACACATTTCAGGGTGAATAATCTCCTGGGAGTTTCCGGCTCTTTTGACTGTACTTGTGACATAGGTCTACCTCCTCGAAAGTGTTGTAAACAAAAATAGCCAGATAGTCCGATAACTCACTAACGTTGAAATTAGCACTTATCGAACTGCTGGCTATTTTCTACTTTATTTTGCGTTGGGCCTTAGTTGCTGCGATGCGACTTTGGTTGTGAGGGTATCTCCTCCACCTTGCGTGAATATAAGCTCGGCAGATTTGAAGTCCTTAACGTCTAAGAACTCCCCGGCGTCTTTCAGGTCACCAAACCGCAGATTCTCACAGTGGTTGTACTCATAACCTCGTCCTGTTACGATAACACGGACGTTGACGGCTATTGCCTCATCTCCGGCAGCGGTTGAGGCGTGAGCAGCGCTTGCTCCACGGACAGTGATGTAACCCGAGTAGGGCCTTTTCACTTTGCAGTTAAGACCAGAGTTCCAGGACTCGATGGCTGCTCCCCAGTTCCAGGCAAAGGGATAATAGGCGTTGATGTCAGCGTCGGCTCCTAGTCCGATAATCTCAGACTGTTGTAAGAGCATCCCATGTCGCTTGGCGTTTTCCCATGCTAGATCTTCCCCTGGTTGCTCGATAGGAATCCACTTTCCCTGGTCACAGGTGATCTTGATCTTGTTAAGTTCGTTGTATACAGGGGACGTACAATCTTTGATGTTCCAGAGAAGTAACCTGTGAGGGAATTCTCGATTCATAGGAATCGGCTCGTCTCCACTTGTTGCTTTGGCCCAGGAATAAAACTCTTTCGTCATGAGAAACTTAGGCGGCCTTGCTCCAACGTTTTCCTGGAGTAGAACGTAGATGGTGATTTTCTGGTTGTTGTCTTTCCAGTAGCTTGCTCCCTCAGTAAAAGCATAGGTCACTTTCAGCTGGGGGTTGTCAAACTTTGTTGGATCAAGAGCCCACTCAGTGTCTGAGAATTCTCTCCCAAAAAGAATCATGACGTGAGAGACGTTGGTCGCGCCATACGGGTTGGTTGTGATAATGTCGATGGGTTTTTTGTCGGTGACAGCAAGTTCCAGAGCCTGCGCCATTTCCATGTTGAGAGAAAACATCTCATGTGAGCCGTCGACAACCTCGATTTTGCTGATGTTCCTAGAGGCCTGGCTGTTGAGGTTGGCCGTGTCATGTTTTACCCCAGTGATGGCGACGAAGATGGCGGCAATCGGGTCAGAGTAATTTAGGTTCTTGATGACTGTCCCGGAGGCGTCTAAGACTTGGTCTTCGACGATGTAACTTTTTCTTAGTCTCATTTCGTTTTTACCTCCTTATGCGCCAATCTTCAGGTTGTGTAGCGCTTCTCCAATAAGTTTCACTTTCTCGTAATTCCTAGGATCTCCCTTAGGATACGATGGACCGATGTCCACGGCTTCGATAGCGTCGCGATACGGTGCAAATCCTGCCTGATAATCTTTCTCTGCGACTCGAACACCTGCAGGCCATCTTCCGACTCCGACGTTAACCGACTTCTCTTTCCACTTGCTGGTGCCGGCTTTGTCTACGCCCTTGCCGTAGGCTTTCCTGGAGATTCCCCCCTGGACTCCCTCCTCGTAAGCGGACTCGGCCGCCTTGGCCTCGGTCGCCCAGTCTTTCTTGGGACTCTGAACACCGGACTTGTAGTAAGCTGCACGTGTCGGTGTTACGTCACCCCACTTCTTCGCAATCTCTGCTGAACTTCTAATTGCTGGCATAAGACTGCCTCCTTTTGATAATAAAATAGGGGCACACACCCATACCTCAGGGCTATGGGTGTCGTGCCCCTTTGCGATTAGAAGTTTACCACAGGGTTAAAATTTTGTCAAGGGGTATCCCAAACATGTCAAACTAGTTTGACAGGATTTGGAGGTGTATATTGCTGCTACTTTTTTTTTACCCCTCGTCAATAATACAGGTTAAAATTGCTATCAAAACTGGTACAGAAATACAAAGCAAAATGTGCGCTTTTGTCATTACCCAGAGCGCGGCTGCTATCAAGCCGATACAGCCAAAAAATAATAAGGCCCGGTAGGCTGAGCGTCGTTTCATGATTCACTCCTTGATTTTGCGGTAGAGTAGGTGTCGGTTGAGGTCAAAGGCCACGTTGAATAGGTCCAGTATCATAGCCATTAGTAGCAAGAGAGCGTTTTGGTATTTGTCCTGGTTGATTTCCTGGATGGCTTTGTCTGCCCTGGTCTTGACTGAGTCGAGAGCGTTTTGCATTTCGAATAATGTTGATTCGTCCATGTTTACCTCCTGGTTATTTCAGTGCCTTAAAAAAGGCCTGGAGTGCCTTTAGACGATTAGCGGCCTCGAGTATCATGGCGTGCTCGTTGTGGATGTAACCGGTCGGGTCTATCAAGGGACGTATTGTTTCGAGTTCCTTGATGTAGGCCTCGAATTTGTATAGTTCCTCGGTGGTTAGTTCGTGGCGTACGTAGCGAAAAGCAAGGTTTATCTTCCTGGCTATGTGATTAAGTTCTGCGGTCGTTGGTATGTCCATGTTTAATCTTCCTCCCGGCCTTTGCCCTGGTCTCTTGTTTCTGCGCTTTATCTTTTAGCTTGCGGTCCCGGCTTACTCGTCGGGGTTTCTTGTGTTGTTCCTTAGATTCCCTGTAGACCTGGCCTAACTTCCTAAACATCTCCCCTTGGCAAAACATAAAGTCGACTCCCTTAAGTTTAGCCAGTTTCTTTTTGTAGCGTTTGAAGATCCCCTTGGCCTCGGGGTTGTATTTACAAAAGCGCAGCCAGTCTAAATACGTGAAGTCTTGTTGTGTTTTTTCGGGCATGTTATTTTTCCTCCTTTCTCACTATAACGTACTGCTTTATGGGTATTTTTACGAGGCCTAGGACGTTAGCCTCGATAATTAAGACGTCGTCCTTGCCTATTATTAAAACTAGAGAGTTCGGGTCCCTAACATCAAGGGTGTCTTTGAGTGGAGCTATGGAGATTTTGACGTGGTCGGTGTCTAGGCTTAAGTATGTTATGGTTTCGGCCATTTAGATCCTCCTGGGTTTTAGTCCCACCATAGACGGAATACGTTGGGTTCTATCTCATCGAATTCGTCGGGACTTAAATCGACCATTGCGATGAGTAGTGCTTTTGAGAGTGGGTCCGGCACGGTGATGAAGATAGTATCCCAGACTAAAGATTCATCGTCGAGAGGACAATCGACCTCGACCTCTACAGCCCCTTTTGCTAAGAGAGCGGAGACAAGCTCAAGGGATCTGGCGTTTTCGTGTAGTAAGTCGAGAGGGAATTTCATGTCGGAGAAAAACCAGGAGAACGACCTGTTAAAGTTGGTGCGTAGCCATTTGACCGCTTCGACTCGAGGTTTGTATACGTCGTTCAATGTGTCTCTCCTGGTTTCCGTCCTCCTAGTAGAGCAAGCCCCGACGGTTTAGGGAATAGGTCGACGGTGATATGGATAATAGCGTTGTATTCGTCGGGGACGTTATACTCGAAGATGGTTTCGTCTGTTCTTGTGCTTTTCATGAGCAAGGGCGTGCCTGCTTTTACCGGAATGCTTTTTGTTAGTGGCATAGTGTTTGCGCTCCTTTTGTTTTTTAGTGGCTGGTCGCTCTATCCTATTTGGCCACCCAGAGCGACCAGCCAGGGGTAAAAATGAATGAAAGAGGCTGGCGTGATGTCCCTCCCCCACTCATTTACATTATAGGAAATGTCTTATTTTTTGTCAAGCGTTTTCTTTGGAAGGGGTAGACGCCCCGATTGGTTTGTAATCGGGGCGTGACCTTCCGCTTGCGGAAGGTAGAAGTAATAATGCCTTTGGTTTGCTTTTGTGCGGGTTTTTTGCCTACCGCTTTCTTTCCCTAGGGGTAGTGGTAGAAACGATTGTAAACATCGGGTGCTCTCAGAGCCATACTACTACTATCTTTAGACTTTGACTTTAGGGGGGATCATAAGGGGGGGGGGTTCCTGCAGCTTACTTTAACACTTATCCACAGGTTTGAGGGAGTTATCCACAGGTTATCCACAGGTTATCCACAAGCTACGGGCACTGATTTATAAGGGTTATTCTGCCTGTCGAGAGAGCCAATCAGCATAAGGGCTATTCAATATAAGGTTGTGTAAGGTTTGGGGACCCAAATATGACCCTATACCACTACATGTAGTGTCCCTAGGGGTGATTTTGTGTACAGGTCAAGGGAGGCTCCTCGTCGAGCGGTTAACATAGGTATACTACTACATGTAGTAATTGGAACATCCTTATATCTATATGTAGTGGGTATCGGCTTGAGATTCCTGTCTATTCCTGTCCACCTCTGAGTGATCGCGGCTTGCCAGGCCGCTCGGGTGTGATCGCGGCTTGCCAGGCCGCTCGGGGTCGCGGCTTGCCAGGCCGCTCGAGTGTGATCGCGGCTTGCCAGGCCGCTTGAGTGTGATCGCGGCTTGCCAGGCCGCTCCAGCGACCTCGTGTTTTCTGAACGAGGTCGCAAATGGGTGGGAGAAGTTTCCTCGGGGGGTCGACGGAGCAACGCGGGATGGGGTCTGGGGGACAACCCCCAGGAGAAAAAGACCGCCTCGCCCCCCGGAGGCGGGGGGCGAGTGTTGGCGGGCTGGTGTGCCGGCGACGGTGGTGTGCGGGTCAATGGGTGCGGGGCTGCGCTAACCGCAAGCTGGCCGCCACGTGCGGGTGGGGTGTGGAGAGCGCCGTGGCGGGTGCCAGCGTCACCACCGAGAGAGGCGCCGAGCTGTAAGGGAAGAGGCGCCGACGGCACACATAACAAGCGCCGCTGTTTTTTGGACCCTTGCGAGGGGAATCCGTCAAGGCGCTTGTGTGCCTCTGGGTGTTGCGGCACACAACGACTCTGTAAATGGGGGCTACAGCTGGTGTGAAGGGCAAGGGCGACAATGGAAGCCGCTTGAAGGTGGGGAATGTCGTTGACTGAAGGGGAGCAGCGACTGAAAACCGCAAGCGGTCGCCTGCCTTTCTTGCAGGCGACCGCAACTAAAGCACAACACTCACCACAAAAACACCCTGATGAAAGACCGCTCTCGGTCTGCCGTCGAGCAACGGGGTTGTGGCCTATCGGCGCGCAGTGTGGCCGAAGGCCACGTGTTACGGAGCATCCCCACCAAGTGTCCCTTTAAACATACCACCACGTAATCTTTTCCCACCACGCTTGACCTTTTGGTGAGGCACGTCGAGGCACGTCGCTAGCCGAGTTATTATTTTTGTTTATCACCACGACGACACACAACGCTCCACGCTGTCCTTTTTTATGAGGGATGTTGAGGCTTATTGTGGAATGGATGAATTATATCAGGGAATATATTAATGTAATTATATGGGATAGATAATATATATTAGTGTAATTATTAATGTAATTATATGGGATAGATAATATATATTAGTGTAATTATTAATGTAATTATATGGGATAGATAATATATATTAGTGTAATTATTAATGTAATTATATGGGATAGATAATATATATTAGTGTAATTATTAATGTAATTATATGGTCGGGGTCGGGGTGTTTGTTGGTCGGGGTCGGGGTGTTTGTTGGTCGGGGTCGGGGTGTTTGTTGGAATAGATAAATTAGTGTTATTATGATTATGTAGTGGAGTAGTGAAGTAGAAGAATTAGAGTTATAGAGGGGAAGAATTAGAGTTATAGAGGGAAAGAAATAGGGAAGTGGTATAGATGAATTATAGAGGAAAATATATTAATGTAATTATATGGACGGGAAGAATTAGGGAGGGGATTATATCGATGTAGTTATAGAAAATAGATGGAATACGGCAGCACCTACGATTTTGGGGTGTTTTTAGGTCTATTCTGGCATATGTTCCGGAAGATACCTCTGTAATGTCTATTCTATTTCTCTGTAGTATTTATACTATTTATCTATTATATCTTATCTATCTTATCTATCTATATCCTTAACATTAACATAAGAAAAAAGTCAGGCGTGCACGTGCACGTGCGCTCGGGGCCCCGCATTCACGGGCACGTGCCCGATAGGGCACGTGCGGGATTCCCTGCGTAGCCAGGGCGGACCAAAGGGCGTCCCTGGAACGTGAGCAGGACGTCCGTTGTGGCCGTCTGAGTTGCATTCTGGCCAGGCTCACAGACCTGACATCGATGAGGCAAGTGTGTGCGTGTGCGAACTGCTGCCACTAAGAACCTGCTGAGGCTACGGAGTGGGTGGGAACAGAGGAGTTGCGGGTTGGAGCACTTGGAGCAGTAACCTCTACGGGCAAACATCCGCTATCGCGGAATAATGTAACTGCCCGATAGATACTGCGAAAGTGCATCGGGTGGGGGCGACGACTTTGTGGGTAGGGACGTAGTGGCCTAAAGCAGGTGTTTAGTGTGCAGCAGTGAGCCTCGCCACACTTGCCTCATCGATGTCAGGTCTGTGAGCCTGGCCAGAATGCAACTCAGACGGCCACAACGGACGTCCTGCTCACGCTCCAGGGACGCCCTTTGGTCCGCCCTGGCTACGCAGGGAATCCCGCACGTGCCCTATCGGGCACGTGCCCGTGAATGCGGGGCCCCGGGCGCACGTGCACGTGCACGCTTGACTTTTTTCTTGTGTTAATGTTAAGGATATAGATAGATAAGATAGATAAGATATAATAGATAAATAGTATAAATACTACAGA
>Ga0307928_10003649_pt1 | contig 11751 bp, 18 predicted proteins | sample AceLakmetagen232_FD_201815 | JGI IMG/M metagenome (GOLD analysis project Ga0307928, IMG submission 201815) | Saline water microbial communities from Ace Lake, Antarctica - #232 | ecosystem: Environmental > Aquatic > Non-marine Saline and Alkaline > Saline | place: Antarctica: Ace Lake...
CATGGCGAGCTTAATTGCCTGGAAGATTGACGTGGATGCGAAGTTGTCGCCCACACCTTTTTGTTCTGTGACTGCGCCCCATTTGTTGGCGAGTAGTATCTGGCCGGTCTGGTTCAGATCATCCATTGACATATTCGTTCTCCAACATTACCACGTAATCTCCTGTCAATTCAGAAGTATATAGCGCCTGCACAACGGCATCGCCGTCATCTGTCGACCTGCCAATGCGCGCCTTGATATCATCTTTGGGCTCGATGAGCATCTTGCCATCACTGCGTGTCTTGCGTCTCGGTGCGGTCAGATCTCCGGTGAGTTTGTGATCAGGTGGCAGGCAAATATTTTCTTCGTATTGCGGGTCCAGCATCTCGCGTGCATTCCACCACATTGCCGCCCGGACATTTGCAAACTCGAACATCTCTGTTCGGTCAACGCGGTCTGTTTTCTTGGCTGCATGTATAGCGTGCGTGCGGTCTATGTGCTCCGTGGATTCAATCAGGCGAGCCACAACCCCAGCCCCCTCTCCGATCACATCAATGTTTGCATGCGCCTCTTTGCCCATGAGCGGCTTCAGGTTCCCGACAATTGTCATCGGAGTCTGTTTCTCAAATCGCAACAGTCCGGTGATCACCTTCCCATGCAGGGGAGCAAAGACCGTCTTGTCTCTTCCCATACCAGCACAGTCGACACCTATCATATCAAGCGGACCCAATTTCCCGCCGGCATCATTCCATGCGTGCCAGCGCTGGTTCGCAGCCTCAACCCATGCAAGCGGGATTATAGCATCATCTGATTCCTTGACGAATTGGCCCCACACTCGTTGGCGATACGCAGCGCTCGTGATTCCCCAAGCCCGGCGACGCTTCTTTGCCCACTCCAGACCCATTCGCCCGGACCTAATAGAGTCACTGGCGTTGACAGATATTACCTTCCACTCTTCGTATCCATGTTGGTGACTACAGATTTCATAGAAACGCCCAGACGGCTCCCCTGGTGTAGACAGTGCGATTTGTAGATGGTCCCCAGGCGTCGAGAAGGCCCCCTCTGCGCTGTCCCATGTTGCGATCGGTATTGTCTTAGCCTCGTCGAATATGTAAACTACGCGGCTTGCGTGCGCACCCTCAATTGATGATGAGTGGTTAGAGGCAACGGCAAACGCTTCTGCGGTTGGGCCGAATGTAGCAGAGAGCTTGAGAAGTTCCGGGCGCGTCCCGATGTTGTTCCAATTGATCCGGTCTTCCCATTTGTGCACTTCAGGCCATAAGTACTTTTCGAGTTGACGCCATACAGAGGCAGTCGTGACCACCTTTGTGTCAATGGCGGTGGACCCTGCCCAGAAAATGAGGACAGCAGCAAGCGCGCTCTTCCCGAGTCCGTGCGGACCGTAGATCGCGACTTTGCGCCAGCCGTCTCGGATTGCCTCGAATACTTTCATCTGATGCTTGACCAGGGGGACTTCGACAAATTCATTGATCCATAGAACCGGGTCGTGTCGGTATCTATCACGATAAGCTCTATATGGATCACTGTTGCGAATATTCCACTCAAGCATCGCCCGGACAAGAAGGAGTTTCTTCTGCCGAGGTAGGTTCTTGAGTGCTTTTCTTATTTGTTCATAATCGATGTCTTTGCCCACATAGTAAGCATACTACTTTTATGAGCAGTCGAAAACGGAGGGTGTATCGTTATTGGTAACCGGGACACAAAAAAACCCCCCGAGAGACAAGCCGCTCAGGGGATAGAGGGTGGGCCGGTGGTGTAAGCCGGCCCTTGACCGTGAGTCTTTAATATATCTGGTGGGCCATCGTGTGGCAACCGGTGTTCAGTAAGTCAGCACTATACACCTCGAATCGGTGATTTCATAATCGGGTTGAAATCAAAGCCACGCTTAGAACTTTTATCTTTCGTGATTATTTTCTCTCCCCACTTTTTCTGCAACCGATCAAACTGCTCCCTCTCCTTTTCCGTATTCCACACACGGCACATCCTCCCCGCCCTCAATGGTCCACCCTTCCTTGGTCATCTCACGGCACACATAGTTGCGCTGGTGAGCGTCAATGGTCATCCACTTTCCGCTTGACTCATCGCGCCACACATAACTCGGGAATGTGTACCCGTATTTGAGAATTGATGCGCGGAGTCGGTCAAACCCTTTCTTCGGCAGCCTCTTGAGATCACCCTGAAAGTCATTTATACCAGACAACGGCAGCTTTAGCTTTGTGCTGCACGTGATCCTGATTGTTTTTTCCATCGGCCACTTCCTTTGTTTTTTTGGATTCTGATTTCCTGAACGGTAGCAACGCTTTCTCCGGTATCGACCCTTCACGCAATCCCTCGATCAACATTTTCTCCAGCTCCCGTTCTGACTTCTGTGCGAGCGCCTCCGCCACATTGTCCTCATTGCCTGTGCTCGTGACAAATACGCTCGGCTCGAAAGCCCGCATCCACATCTCAACCGCTTTCATGTCCCCGTCCCGCGCCTTCTGCATCCAGCCCATGCGAACCTGCACCATGCCGTTGACTTGCGCCTGCTCGCATTTCTCAAGTAGTTCCCGATTCTCCCTGCGCTTCAGCCACCTGTCAAGCTTCCTGCTGTTGACCCCGAATGCTTTGGCGATCTCCCCGAGTCCATATTGCAGCATGTACATAGCCACAATTTTTTCGCGCTGGTCCTTGGTGAGATTGAAAGCGATTTGGCCCATCCGCAGATACCTAGTCCTTCTCGATCGTTATTATAGTTTCCAGTTTTACGCCCTGATCAACGATCACGGTATGGCTGCGCCCGGTCTTCAGTAGATCGTCAATGTTGATACGTGCCTTGGCTTTCGGATCTGATTGGTATTGATCCATGAAAGAATTAACAAGCGGGATCGGCATGTTCGGTCGTACCGTTTTTACTGTGAGTTTCATTCAAGACTCTCCTGTCTGGTAACGTGCGATGAGCAACTTATTCCCGTCGATGAAGTCGATTCTCCACTGCCTACCGATTTTGATTGCGTTGACCCGCCGGTCCTTGCACATGAGAGCGACAGTCTGTCTGGTGATGTGGAGTTGGGAAGCGATGGTCTCCGGTTTGTAAATTGGTGGAATGAGCATCGGCTTGATATCCCAACTGCCATCACTGGCACGCTTCGCCCCTGGCATGGTCCCAGATCGGCACAGATCATAGATCGTGTTTTTTGAGACGCGGTAGTACTGCGCTGCCTTGGGAACTTTCAAGCTACCTCTTTCTCAATGCTGCAATCGGGTTCACGCCCCAGGTGCCAGCAGCATCGGCAGTGTACGGGGCAGACTCCTTGACCAGTCGCGGATAGAACACCACTACTGACTGCTTGCCGTTGTTCTTGAGACGCACGCATGCGGTTAGGTCGATCACCACATCAGCATTGTGATCGTCAATATGCGTAGGATCGATGTACACTATTTCAGTCACATCTAACGATGAATGCAGTCTGAGTATCTCGGTCGGGTCAACGTCATTGTTGGCATTATCAGCGACCCACGACTGTTGACAGCAGTTGATCATCTCATCGAAGTCGCGCTTCTGCCATGCTCGTACATACTCAGCGTAGGCGCGCTCTGGGGATCCTTCGGCCCACCGTTCAACTGCGATTGGTTTTATCATGTTGGCTCCTCATTCATAGTATTTCGTGTTCCCGTCGACGATATCAATGCAAGACGCAGAAGTAAACCTCAACCGCAGATCCTTCCCGAGCCATGCGCAATACTGAACCGGGTGCGCCGTCATGGCCTCATAGCTCACCATCGTGTACGGCACAACATAATCGCCGGGGTCGGCCCCCTCTGGAACTCCTGACTGGTCCTGCAGAGTCGGGGACACAAGCACTGTTGCGAATATCCTCGTGTACGCATCCCTGATCCATTCAAGCGCCAACGCGTGGCTGTCGGTGTACCGACACTTGTTGATCGACTGACACATGCAGTTCCAATCTCTAGACGTGACCACCAGGTGCGGTTTGAATCCCTCCAGGTACAGCCGGCGGACCATTGACATGAGGTCGGGGAACTCGGTGCCGTGCGGCATGCTACGCCTGATTACAATATCGGTGCCGTGCGGAGGTCCGGGAGGATCCCCGCTGTCACGCGGCTCTATCCATTGATCGAGGCGCTGCTTGTGACCACCGTCGCCGTATACGCCTGCTGACAGAATCATGCGTGTGATCAAGCGGGTTCCCGATGACGGTGGTCCAACTACTAAAAATGCTCGGTTCATTCTTCCTGCTGCGCATTGATCATCGAGCTGCACGAGTCACTGAATATGTCAACTACATCACTTGCCTTTTTGACGATCCCGGCGACCGCCTGCTTCTGGCTCTCGACATCGGCGGCAGGTACTTTCCAGATGACACATACGCCGTGTCCGTCTGCCGTGCTCCACATCGCAATCTCTGCATTCTCGGTGCTGTCAATAAACTCTTTTACGATACCAGCAACATATTTGTGCTCTGGGTGCACCAGGTCATCAACAACCACAACCCCATTTTCTTTAACCAGCATCCATGCGCACCGTAGATCCTCGCTGATCCCTTCCACCGAATGGTCGCCATCGACCAAGATGATATCGAAGTGGTCTTGGTGAGACTCTATCATCTCCGGGAGAATTTCCTTGCTGTCACCATCTCGATACTCGATGTGTCCACGGTAATCACTCGACCGCAGGAGTGGTTCGATGTGGCCATGGTCACCCCTCCCGGTTCCGCCATACGCGGTTGTCCAGTTATCAACCAGCACGACCTCTTCCGGGTGGTGTCCCTCGATCAGCGCGAGAAGAGAGTCGCCCTCACGCACTCCGATCTCTAAATAAGACACCGGTTTTTTCTGGCGTGCCAACTTGGTCATGAGCGGGTACAGCTCATACTCGTCAATTTTAATTCGGTGCATCTGTTTCCTCCGATGTTGATATGTGGCACCCGTGATTGAACTGGGCAGAAAATGGTGCATTGTATACATATCGCATGTTGCTTTGTTGGACTCGTCGTCTGTGTTCGCGTAACTGTCTATTTGTTGCGTGTCCGCTCCCCCTGCACACTGGGCATTCAAACGTGGAATGGCTGGGCCTTGGCGATGTCCGCCATATAGTCAAGACGCCTTCACCTCCGCACGCATGGCAGGCGAACGCCCACAACAACAGTTTCGCGATTATCTTTTTGATTTTATACCTCGTTGACAACAACAGATCCTCGCACTCTGTCATGATGGTACCGTCCTTGCTGGCAAGCCATCGAAGACCTCCTTGCGGATCTTCTCGATGTTTTCCTCATTTGAAATGTACGCGAAGGCCTCTCGCTTATCGCGAGCTCTCACTGCCGATGCTACCTTGTGGATCCCCGAGCATCCTGCGCACAGCTTCTGTCTGGAGCTTTTCGGGAAGTACGACTTGCCACAATCGATGCAGTCCCGTTCCTCAAACCGTACTGTTCCCTTATGCCAATGCGTGGAATCGGAGACAGGCGGGAGTAGGTTGGCGTACCTATGTGGCTTGATCAAGCAGGCAGTGCATATCTGCTGCCCTTCGGTCACGGGTTGGAATGCGACACCGCACTTGCACTTTCGCTTCTGAATCTTCCACAGTTCGGTCATTGCGGGGTTGCCTTCAGAGTGTCAGTGAGCGCTAAAGCATTCTTTTTTTTGACAGGATTTGCACACTTGACTACGCACTCGCCGTATGTCGGCAACTCCGCAAGCGCCCTCGCTGACTCATCACTTCTAACCGCGCACGTGGCGTAGATGCCCTCCCACAAACATGCGCTTGTGTCTACTACCGTGGTCCCAAAATCAGTGAGGGTTCCAATAGCCCTTGCCCTTGCCATGAGAAACCGCTGCATGAACTCCTGCTTTCCCATCGGGTATCCTTGGGTTGGTTGATCCCGTAACTTTCGCGTCATACCTCACCCCTTCCCTGCTTAAAGTGTTTTCTAATTTTGTCAAGGATCCGGCGCACGCTGATACTTGTAGCTTGTCTTGTGCGCCTATGGTTCCTCGCGATATCAGCATTGGATAACCCATACACGAACCGCTCTTTCATAATCTTGATGTCGCGCTTTGGCAACGCCTCGATGTATTCCCACACCTCTTCCGCCTGCAGATGTGGGATATAATCCGGGGTCGGTTCAGACCTATCGATTTTTTTGGCATACTCGACCTCGCTGTTGCTCGCCTGAAATCGCCCGCTCTTCCGCAGCTCTACATACAAGCTGTCTGCTATCGCGGTACGCATCGCATGACCGAGGTACGTTGTCAGTGTCCCCTTGGCTGGGTCGTAGCTTCCGGTCTGATTCTGCACAACTCTGTATGCTTTGAGTAGTGCATCCTGCACCAAGTCTCGGAACTCTATACTCCCCCTGGTGAAGCGCGCGTTGCCGTTGAGCGTCTTTGTGCAGACGATGCACGCGAGCCCGGTGTGATTTGTCATTTCCCCACCTCCGGCAGATTGAACCCAACCCAATTTTCATACATGAAAGCCAACACCGAAGCATCGCGTGCGTGGTTACTCGGATGCCTCCCCTCCCACTCAAAAATCCGACACCACCTCTCAAATTCCCATTTTGTCGTACCCTTCTTCGGGTTCGGTCTGTAAACCTTGACGCCTATCTCTTCCAACTTCTCGCATACTGACAACGAGAACGCGATGTTCTGACCAACATTCTGCATCAGCTTTATTCTACCGCTTGGCGAATTGACCCCGCCTTGCCCCTCATGGCTGGCATAGAATACACCGAGCTTCGGCATCTCAATGACAGCCCTTTTAAATCTGTACACAATATAGAGATCACACATATGCGATATCGCGTCGCGCTTCCCGTTTGTCTTCAAATGCAAGATTTTTCCGCGATCCATCACGCAATGTCCAGTGCGCGTTCCGGGATCCTGGGCGTATACTACAGGCATGATTGAGCCATTTCCTCAACCGCTTTGATTACGGAAATGTGGTTTGTGAGTAGCTTCGGGAATTCGTAATGCGTATTGCCATCGAGGTCGGGCATCTTTTCGATTGGCACCGTCCCAACTTTCCACTGCTGGAAGAAGAAGGCTATCCCAAGCGAGTGACAACGGTCTCGCACTTGTCGCGCCCACTCAATAGGCATATGCCTCGCACCTGGTCCACTCTCGCATCCACAGATTACCCAATCGAGACCGAATGCGTCGTCTGGGATGTAGATCGGCCCGAGCATTGGCTCTATGCTGATTCCATGCGAAGCCGCAGGTGTGCGCGTTATGTCCTCAAGTTTTACATCAAGCTCTTTCTGCGTGCAGCAGGATACCAGACTGACAACATTCGGCAACGGCCATTCTTGAAAGCTGGAATATTTACTGGCCCACTCAATCCATCGACGCGCGTTGAGAGATCGCTTTGTGCATGTGACGAAAACATGTTGCGGGTTCTTCTCCATTGCCCGGTAGATATCGATGCGCTGACTAGTGCTTACATCGCAATGGAATATGTCACCCATATCCTGCACGGAGAAAACCGTTGGTTTCTTTGTGTAAACTTTATCGATCGCTTTTGGTAATAGTTCGTACTTTGCCGGCGTTCCGTCGAAAGGCTCGCGGTTTCCAAATCTGTTGTTCATTGCTTCTGCCCAACAGTGATCACACCCGGGGGAAACTTTCGTACAGTGATAGCCGATCCCGGTGCTGCCCTTGCGTGTGTCCTGCAGAGGGTTCCAGCTCGCGTCCCACCACTTGCCCGACAATATGTCCATATCCCACTCTCCTTGGTTTGACAGCTGCGTGACTACTTACTCAGTCGAACATCCCGTCTGTCGGTTTTTCTCCATCTTCTCCCAGTTCGGTGCCACCTGAAATCTGTTCAGTGGTTTCGGTATCCTCATCGGTTGTCCCGGTGGAACCACCTTCGTCAACATCTCCAGTTGCGCTTTCGTCAATCGCGTCGGTATCTTGACCTTCATCATCACCCCCATCGAAAGGGTTCTCAGGTTCTGTCGGGTTCTGCAGGTCGAGCTCGACCTGGCGCTCTGTGTCGGTGATGTTAATAACCTCCAGCACTACCGAATCCTCCCTGCTGATATACTTCTTCGTCCCAACCTCCCAATCATAGACCACGTCACACTCAACATCGCGCGTGCATTTGTTGTTCAGTGCTTCAAACATACACTTTTCTGCAGCCTTGACATCGGCGTTCATTTGCTGCTGTGTCATCAGGCGCTCTGCCTTGAGCTCCTGCACTTTGCGGATGAGCGAGCGCAACTGTAATTCGGAAGGTGTCATCTCGACAGTCACCGACCTGGTGCACACTTTCTCAAGCTCCTGCTTCGGCTTGTATTCTGTGATTGTATCTTCGGGTTCTCCCACATCAGAACTTGAGCCTTCCGCTTTCTTCAGCGCCTCGATCAACTCAGCGTGTCCACCAGGATCTTTCACCCACTCATACGTCCAACCTCCGGGGTACTTCTCGTCAAGCGTGTCCATGACTGCGCGGGCTTCGTCGGCAGGATCAAAACCATATCCGATTTCTTCCTTGGCCACTGCCTCATTCTCTGCCTCGATCTCAGCTAGACGGGACCCGGTAGACGAAACGAGAACACACGTCGTGCCGTTGACCATGAACGCATAGATTGTAGTCTGCTTCACATGTTCCGCATTCTCTGCCACCTCTCCTGCAGCAACAGTCTCATCGATCTTGGTCTCCTGCTCTGCCGTCAATCCTGACTCCTGGACCTCATCGCCTGGAACGATGCCATCCACGACAACGTCTTCCTTCATGTCGACTTCTACCAGCTCAACCTTTTCTGTTCCCATTGTCCCATCCTTTTCCTTGAGTGTTTTGAACTGTGCTATCTCGAATTCTTCCTGGTCAATGTTGAACAACCCCTGCCTGCCAATCCACGGCACAGGCGTTTCTAACCTAATCGGGCTCTTGACATACCAGCCGACCCGTGCGTATTCGTGCCAGGGGCTCGCTTGTTCCTTAGAGCAATCCACTACGTCAACGTGCCCGATGATTGCACCAAACACATGCTCTGTGTCAATTTTTGGGCCACCCTTGTCGAGCTTCTTGCTGGCGTGTACATACAGCCGCCCGCGGTATTTTGTACCGAATGTTCTGTTCTCAACATCCTTCGGCAGTGTGGCACCGTTGGGCAAGACGGCCACGCCCATCAGCGCATCAATCATGTCACGAGTCGGGCAGATTAGATCCGACCGCGGCTGTCTGACAGATAGGCATTTCATTGCTTACTCCCGAGCATAACGAGGCCGGAAAGCGCCGGGAAAATGATGCCTGCATATACCCACCAATTGCCGCAGAAAAACTGCCACTCTGTAAGTCTGGCGTTGTACGGCAAGAACCTGAAGACTCCGTACACTAGCAGAAATACCACCATGATCATCAGCATTCCCACAGCAGCGGCTGGTCTATCCTGTCTGTATCTCATTGTACCCTGCCTCCGTTGTTCCGCATAGAATCTGCACGAGCTCCTCTGCGTCATCTTTTCTCACCCACAGTTTTGTTTGCACATACTCAACCGCGTTTTTAATTCGGTTGTCACGCTCAATGACCGCATCGGTTGCCTGGTTAAGCTGCCCTCGATACAAGTCTGAGTCATCGATGGCCTGCGATATCACAGCGCCTGAATTGCACCCGCGTATTCTCGCATCGGCGCGCACTCTCGCCATGTGCTCAACTGAAATCTCGATTGGGACTGACACGATAGACGCTCGATTGGAAATTGAAAAGCCGGGACCGGCGTCTCGAACCGCAGGTACCAAGGAGTTGGGAGCACGACCCTGCGGTTCCCGGTCCCGGCTGAAATTTTTGACTCCTTGAATTTTTACGCTCCTTTTTATTTGATCAGTGTCTGAATGTACTCAACCCCAACATCTGCAACCTTGACAACTACATACGCGATCACGAGCGCCGCGAACAGCACGAGCGCCCCGACATCAGCCTTTGACACTTCCATCCTGTCCATCGGTTTCTGTCTCCTGAAGTTCGCCATTGAGTATGAAAAATCCCATGCCTGCGTCCTGGTCGTGCATAGTTGTCTCGTGTATAAGCAACTGCAGGCCCGCCGCCTTTGCCGCGCTGAACATCGCCTCGCGTCCCGCCTGGTCAATAGATGTGAAATCGTCAACGTACATGATCTTGAGAGCAGGTGACAATGCCGCGTACAGCTTGGTGACTATCGGCCACCGCTGCCCGTCCGATAGCGCAGAGAGACGTACCGGCATCATAGTGGTTGGGTCCGGATACATCAGACACCCGTCACCGAAGACGAGCCCGGGGACCGGGATCTTTGCGTCTTCCATGATCTTCGACCGGTCTTTATCGATAGCGCGCATCTTCTGCAGCCCTGCGCTGTACTCTTCCGTTTTCAGACGCAGCACTTCGGCCGTTTTCTTAGCCTCTGTATTTTGGCGGATTGCCTCATTGGTTTTTTTCAGATCGGCAAGACGCTGCTCGAATTCGTAAACTGGATGTGGTACTACTTTGTCAATTTCTGCAGTGTGGAGCTTGATATTGTTGGTCTGCTTGCTGCACCAATTCTGCCCATTGACAATTGTGGTATTTTCTTGGTCGAGTTGGTCCTTCAGTTTAATCATTAACTCAGCTGTATTCTTAGCCCGCTGCTTAGCCTCAATGACCCCGTGCTCACCACGCCGGAGCTCTGCATGCATGCTCTCAAGCTCGCGCTTCCGCTCCTCGATTTTTAAGTTGTGCCCCCGCGCTTCATCCAGCTCGGCAAGCACATTGACAGGGTCTAACTCTTCTTCGGGGAGTCCAGCCCGCACCTCCAGCCGCTCCACGTCGGCCTTGAGGCGATTGATATCTTTGAGCACGTCAGACCTGCGCTCCTTCACTGCCTTGGTCCGGCTATCGTTTTCCCCCAGCCGCATACGTAGCCCAGGAAGTGCACTGAGTAAGAGGTTGAGCGGTCCAGCATCGTCGGCACTGAAAAACTCTTTTGCGTCAAACATAATCGGGCTCGCGATGCCCCTGAAAAACTCAAGCGCTGTCCCTGGAATTGCGGCGTGTTTTCCTGTCGGATCAAGCTCATTGACTTTGAAGTACTGGCCCTTGTCAGTGATAGACAGTGTTGCAGAGTACCGCGCCGTGCGGTTGCCGATTACTGTCTCTATCTCAGCTTTCTTCTCGCCCGACGCGACCAGGTCGCCCTTCGGCGCTGCCGTCTTCCCGAAGAAACAGATTTTGATCGCCTCAAATAGTGCGCTCTTCCCGGAGCCGTTCGGCCCCGAGAGAATGAGGTCTCGACCATCGGCGTTGAGTTGCAGAGCTGAAATGTTTTTGTAGTTTTTGACTCTGAGGAACTGCAGCTTCAGCGGGTCCATCTTAGACACTCCTTGGTTTGCGCGTACTGTGTGTTGTAACTTTCTGTGCCTCGAGTGCCGGCACCTCGATTCCACGCAGCGGTTGCTGTATCTCTATCTGGGACGGGGGGATAAAGGCACGGGCCAGTAGCGTGACAATATTTACACTCTACCTCGTGTCCGGGTACGTCAAGAATATCACCACCACAAAAAGGGCAAGCGCCCCTTATCTTTTCGGCTACCATTTTAAACCGGGGAGCAATGGGTATATCTTTTATTAGTTTTATTTTCATTCTTACTTTGTCTACAGGTGTGTATTTTTCTTCTGCATTCTTTAGTGATGAAAACTCGCCATTCATATTTTTGAAATCCGGCATACTTGCGCCAGAAAACGCATCCCTTAACCGCTGCTTATACACTTCCTCTCCCGACTTTGTCGGCAGC
>Ga0307928_10003652_pt1 | contig 11747 bp, 5 predicted proteins | sample AceLakmetagen232_FD_201815 | JGI IMG/M metagenome (GOLD analysis project Ga0307928, IMG submission 201815) | Saline water microbial communities from Ace Lake, Antarctica - #232 | ecosystem: Environmental > Aquatic > Non-marine Saline and Alkaline > Saline | place: Antarctica: Ace Lake...
AAAGAACTAAAAGTTTAAAAAAAAGGATGTTGGCTAGCGAAAAGGGCCAGACGCAAAACAGACGTAAAACGTAAAATATTCGGAAAGCTATTAGTCTTGGCTCACTCGCTTCGCTCGTTTCTCACTCGAATATTAAACAACACTTCGTTCGTTTAAGTTTGTCAAGGTTATATTTTATTAAAACGCGGACCGCAAAAAAGCGGCCCACTTGTTTAAAAAATACAACTTTTCCAAAACCAGCAAGCGTGAAAAGGGAGGCAGTTATTTTCACAAAGATTGACTACTTTTTCAACTTACTTAGTATCGTTTCGGGTCTATTTGGTCATTTTTTTTCTTTCCTACCGCCAGCCACCAAAGGCAAAATAACAAGGTTTCAAAAACGAAAATATTTTTAAAACCCTATTATTTCACCGCCGCAAAAAATGTTCATTATTTTATCGCTCCTCCAGTAACGCAAGTAGATTTGGCAAAAAGAAGGATTTTTGCCAAACCTACTTACTTTTACTCGTCACTCTCGCAAAGCCGTCTTGTCATAATATTTGCAAAAAAAAGCAAATATTACGCCAACCCTTTGCGCCCACACTATGTACTAATTTACAAGTCAAAAAAGCGCAACGTGTAAAAAAAAGGCGCGGAAAACCTAGCGTATTTGCGGAATAATAGCCTTGGCGCAGTTGTTTTGTTTCCGTTTTACTTCAAAAAACAGTGTTTTAATTTTTTACACTTATACACTCTTTTGTCGTGCAAAAATCTTTGTAAAAATAAATGCGTTTTGTGGTTCGGATGGTGTTGTTTTTTCCTCACATAAGTAAAACTGATACTTTTTTACGGTGTTTTGTCGGTGTTGAGTACAAAAGTATTGTATATTTGATTTAAGGCTGTTAGAACTCTTCTAATAGCTTCTAAAACAATATAAGATTATGGCAAAGATTAAATTTGGTATGATGATGACTGACGCACGCGGGAAATTAGGCGGACAGGTATTCAGCAAAAACAAAGGAGGCGCATACGTGCGTACTAAAGTAACTCCAACGAACCCACAAACAACAGCGCAAAGCTTAGTACGTGCGTTATTCGGTGTAATTTCTCAAGGTTGGAGTGCATTAACAAATGCGCAAAGAACAGCATGGAGAGGTGCAATTGACTCATGGAAAACTACAGACGTTTTCGGCGATCTGTTAGCACCAACTGGAAAGGAACTTTACCAGAGGCTAAATAACCAGGCTCAGGTTGTAGGTTATTCAGCAATTCTGACACCACCAGCAAAAGTCGTTCTTCCAGACGATATCATTTCTAAGGCCACACTTGGTGTGGGTGCAGGTACATTGACACTAGTAGGTGCAAGTACAAGCGCAGCAATTACAGTCGATGTATGGGCAACAGCACCATTAACAGCTGGAACAAAGTTTGTAAAAAACCGTATCAGACAAATTTATTCAGCGACTGGAGATACTTACTCACCAACAGACGCGTATGATGCATATGAGGACAAATTTGGCATACCAGCGACAAGTGATAATCTGTATATTGCTGTAAAATATGTGGCTGACAATGGTCAAGCGACACCATTACAAACTATAAAAGGTACAGTCACACCTTAATAGATTTTGATTAATAGCTTTTTTTTTTAACCCTATGGTCCAGGTCATAGGGTTATTTTTTGTAATTTTCTGTAATGGCTCGTATCAAACAAAATGCTGCAATCCCGAACCTATCTTCAAAAATAGGAGGTCAATCTATTGCCAATACACAACGAGGTAGCTATGTTCGGAATATTACGCAAACAAACACAGCAGGAACACCACTACAAAAAAAACAAAGATTTAGTACAGCTTACCTATCGCAACTCTGGTCCACTTTAAGCCCAGCCCAAATAAAAAAATGGAAGGACACAAAAGACGATTATAAATATATCAATCGAAAAGGTATCAAAGTGGATAGATTAAGATTCGGAGTATATTTATTTATAAACCAAAACAGAAATGTTTTTGACGAAAGCCCGGTCTTAGTTCCTCCAGTTTATACACAAGCTTTTACAATAAAAGTAGGTCGAAAATCGGTTGTTATAGATGAATTAGAAATTGAAAGCCTAGCAACATACTCCAATCAAATTTATGCACTATTTTCAGATGCTATTATCGGCAAAGGTGCCACAATGAGAAAAGGAAGAGGAGTATTAACTGGATTCATTACATCGAATCAATTAAAAGACGGTTTCGATATTCTACCAATGATCAAAACAGTATATCCAACAATTAAGGGAGATGTAAACCTTGGTATATTTTTACAGTCCTACGTTGCTAACAATTTCAACTCAGACCAATTCCCAATCATGTATAACTATAAAGTAACCGTTTTGTAATTAATATAAAAACACTATATTTGGGTCCTGATGCTCTGGAGAGGTCCAACATTTGGGAAGTTGACAACTGACGCAAGTCTGTATCATAAAGAAGCTACAATCTAATTGTAGCTTTTTTGTGTTTAAGTGTAAGCCAAAACATAAAATTCAGTTTCAATCTGTAAGCAATATTGACAATTCAATCAAAAAATTTGCAAATTTCAAGTTTAACAACTTGCTTTGGAGGAAACTTCTAAAAAACCTTACACATGAGTAAATTTCAATTTCCCACAATTCAGCCACATTTGAATAGTACAAATATTTACGTTCAAGAGGCAATCCTAAGAAACAACATTAATTTAATACAACGGTTCAACCGCCAAAACGTAGGTCGTGTATCTTCAAACATTTTACGAAACCATTCTAAAGAGATTCAGCGCAAACAAACCGTTGCTTTAATTGAAGTCCAGACACGTATAAATGAATCAGTCCAAGGTGCTTTTCCGTTCGGCGCTTAATATTAGTTTATATAAGGCTCGACAATTCAAAGATTAATTAACCTCTTAAAATTTCCAAATTAATGGCCGAACTAGAACGTATACAAATAATGCCTTGTTTCAGTATTGAACCAAACAAATGTAGTTCATACAATCGCATATTTTTTAAAGGACCAGTCCAGGAAGATGGCACATCAAAATTATTGACTCCTGCAGAAAGGCGCACCTCTTTTAAGTTTACCACCAGGAGCAAACCAATTAAACGTGATGCACACAATTTTTCAATATCTCAAAATGCATACAGAACATTAAAACGTCGGATAAATTGGTTACATCATTTATCGCGATCTCGACACATTAAAACCTATAGCGGAAAGGATATTTTTAATTTCCGAATGGCTTTTTTAACATTAACGCTACCAAGTAAACAAGCTCACCCAACGTCATTCATCACAAAAAATTTACTCAATCAGTTTCTTACTGAAATGCGGACACGTACAGAAATGGCTAACTATGTATGGCGATTAGAGTTTCAAAAAAACGGGAATGTACATTATCATCTGGTTACTGATACGTATCTAGATTATTTTTTCGCTCTCAAAGTTTGGAATCGGATTTGTTCTAATTTCGGATACGTGCAACCATATACAGACAAACACGCAAATATGACCTTATCGGATTATAATACCGAATATAATACAGCGGGTAAAGTGGATTATAAAACTATGGCCATGAGATATGCGAAAGGTCGCAAAGCTGCATGGAAACAACCACCAACAATACAAGTAAATAGTGTCATATCAAAGCAGTCAATAGCTAATTACCTAGCGAAGTATTTTAGTAAAGATGATGCAGATAAACCAATTTCAAATGTATTGGACACCGAAGAGAATTCAAAAAATATAAGACTTTGGTTTTGTTCCAGATCACTTAGTAAATTGAACAGTATTAGTGGATTCGTCCAGGAAGTGAAATTCGATATATTTAGTATTGTAAAATCTCTTCAGAATGTAAGGACCGCAATTTGTAAGTATGCAACAATACATTATTTTGATATACAAAAAACCAGCGGATGGTGTAGACAATTTGTGCAGAAATTATTGAAAGATTATTCAGTTAAACAAGGCTATATTCCAGCCACATAAATACAAAATTATGTCAGATGCAATCACGAATTATGAAGTTATGGACCCGCTATTTGTAGAACCAGGATTACCAAAGTTTAATTCGGTTTCTGGTGGTCAGTCCTCAGCTTACGTTTACGCTAATTATCCCGCAAATTTAAATATGTTCTCATTGGTGCTAATGGAATCCAGGTCATTCACATGGATGAATGGCAAAGACGAACCCACACGACAAAAAATTTCGGACCGCCTAGGATTTGAATTTATAGCAACCGCCGAACTAGATACTATAATTTATACTATTTTAGATTTAGAACAAACCTTCGGTATTCCTATAAGTATAGTATCTGGCTTAACTTGGGAAGCTTTAATAAGACAAAAAAAAGGTTTTTTACCATCACATTCGCGTCGATTTTGTACGAGCACTTTTAAAGTAGACCCTATTTTTAATGAGTTACATAAATTGGAATTACTTCCAGTTACCACTAGATTAGGTTTTCGGAAAGGAGAAGAATCACGTAAACAAAAATCAATGAATCGTATTGAGGCAGATGGTTTTGAGTACGTGTATAATCGTACAACTAAAAAACCAAATTCAACGTATTACAACCGCGAGCTCGTTAAGTATAGAAATTTTGAGTTTCCTTTGATAGCAAATGGTATTGGTCCTGGTGAAGTAAAAAGTTTCTGGAAGGATAAAAAGGTAAGATTTGCAAGCCATAACAACTGCATTGGTTGTGTAAATAGGTCACCAATATTTTTAAATATGATGTCTAAATTACACCCTCTGGAATACCAAAAATTTCCATATTTGGAAGATTACGCAAACCAAATACGCCAGGATCACAATGACAATTCGAAAGGAACTTTTAGACATGAAGGCACCATGGCTTCATTTGAAGATCCAAAAATTGATTTCGGTTTATTTCAATCTGATTTTAATGATTGTGATAGTGGAAGTTGTGGTCTATAAATGATAAAATTGTAATATTTATATAATAATATGGCTAATAATACTTTTTAAGGTACTTTAAATAATGTCATAGGCAATACCACTAAACACCAATATAATGGCTTTAAATCATTGTCTAGGTGTTTTTTTGGGTTTATAATGGTAATAAATAGGTTTTTTATGTATAAGGTTGTGGAATTATAGGTAATATTTCTAGAGAGAACTATTGTTCTTTATATAATAATAAGAATGTATATAACTATAACTAAGTATAAATAACTATATGTAAGTATTAGAATGTATAGAAAATATGTAGAGAGAACTATTGTTCTTTGTTTTATAATAAGAATGTATATAACTATAACTAAGTATAAATAACTATATGTAAGTATTAGAATGTATAGAAAATATGTAGAGAGAACTATTGTTCTTTGTTTTATAATAAGAATGTATATAACTATAACTAAGTATAAATAACTATATGTAAGTATTAGAATGTATAGAAAATATGTAGAGAGAACTATTGTTCTTTATTTTATAATAAGAATGTATATAACTATAACTAAGTATAAATAGCTGAATGTAAGTATAAGTATGTGCTAACAATAAGTAAAAAATATCTCGAGAGAACTATTGTTCTTTGTTTTATAATAAGAATGTATATAACTATAACTAAGTATAAATAGCTGAATGTAAGTATAAGTATGTGTAAAAAATATCTCGAGAGAACTATTGTTCTTTGTTTTATAATAAGAATGTATATAACTATAACTAAGTATAAATAGCTAAATGTAAGTATAAGTATGTGTAAAAAATATCTCGAGAGAACTATTGTTCTTTGTTTTATAATAAGAATGTATATAACTATAACTAAGTATAAATAGCTGAATGTAAGTATAAGTATGTGTAAAAAATATCTCGAGAGAACTATTGTTCTTTATATTATAATAAGAATGTATATAACTATAACTAAGTATAAATAGTTAGATCTAAATATTAATAAACTATAAACGGAATATTTTTCTACGGAATTAAATAATTTTTACTTCGGAATTTAAGCAACTCGCTTCGCTCGTTTCTCACTCAAGTATTAAACAACACTTCGTTCGTTTAAGTTTTAAAAAAAGAACTAAAAGTTTAAAAAAAAGGATGTTGGCTAGCGAAAAGGGCCAGACGCAAAACAGACCTAAAACATAAAATATTCGGAAAGCTATTAGACTATACGTATTTAGAAGTATTACAAAAGTTTTAAAAAAAAGAACTAAAAGTTTAAAAAAAAGGATGTTGGCTAGCGAAAAGGGCCAGACGCAAAACAGACGTAAAACGTAAAATATTCGGAAAGCTATTAGTCTTGGCTCACTCGCTTCGCTCGTTTCTCACTCAAGTATTAAACAACACTTCGTTCGTTTAAGTTTTAAAAAAAGAACTAAAAGTTTAAAAAAAAGGATGTTGGCTAGCGTAAAGGGCCAGACGCAAAACAGACCTAAAACATAAAATATTCGGAAAGCTATTAGACTATACGTATTTAGAAGTATTACAAAAGTTTTAAAAAAAAGAACTAAAAGTTTAAAAAAAAGGATGTTGGCTAGCGAAAAGGGCCAGACGCAAAACAGACGTAAAACGTAAAATATTCGGAAAGCTATTAGTCTTGGCTCACTCGCTTCGCTCGTTTCTCACTCGAATATTAAACAACACTTCGTTCGTTTAAGTTTGTCAAGGTTATATTTTATTAAAACGCGGACCGCAAAAAAGCGGCCCACTTGTTTAAAAAATACAACTTTTCCAAAACCAGCAAGCGTGAAAAGGGAGGCAGTTATTTTCACAAAGATTGACTACTTTTTCAACTTACTTAGTATCGTTTCGGGTCTATTTGGTCATTTTTTTTCTTTCCTACCGCCAGCCACCAAAGGCAAAATAACAAGGTTTCAAAAACGAAAATATTTTTAAAACCCTATTATTTCACCGCCGCAAAAAATGTTCATTATTTTATCGCTCCTCCAGTAACGCAAGTAGATTTGGCAAAAAGAAGGATTTTTGCCAAACCTACTTACTTTTACTCGTCACTCTCGCAAAGCCGTCTTGTCATAATATTTGCAAAAAAAAGCAAATATTACGCCAACCCTTTGCGCCCACACTATGTACTAATTTACAAGTCAAAAAAGCGCAACGTGTAAAAAAAAGGCGCGGAAAACCTAGCGTATTTGCGGAATAATAGCCTTGGCGCAGTTGTTTTGTTTCCGTTTTACTTCAAAAAACAGTGTTTTAATTTTTTACACTTATACACTCTTTTGTCGTGCAAAAATCTTTGTAAAAATAAATGCGTTTTGTGGTTCGGATGGTGTTGTTTTTTCCTCACATAAGTAAAACTGATACTTTTTTACGGTGTTTTGTCGGTGTTGAGTACAAAAGTATTGTATATTTGATTTAAGGCTGTTAGAACTCTTCTAATAGCTTCTAAAACAATATAAGATTATGGCAAAGATTAAATTTGGTATGATGATGACTGACGCACGCGGGAAATTAGGCGGACAGGTATTCAGCAAAAACAAAGGAGGCGCATACGTGCGTACTAAAGTAACTCCAACGAACCCACAAACAACAGCGCAAAGCTTAGTACGTGCGTTATTCGGTGTAATTTCTCAAGGTTGGAGTGCATTAACAAATGCGCAAAGAACAGCATGGAGAGGTGCAATTGACTCATGGAAAACTACAGACGTTTTCGGCGATCTGTTAGCACCAACTGGAAAGGAACTTTACCAGAGGCTAAATAACCAGGCTCAGGTTGTAGGTTATTCAGCAATTCTGACACCACCAGCAAAAGTCGTTCTTCCAGACGATATCATTTCTAAGGCCACACTTGGTGTGGGTGCAGGTACATTGACACTAGTAGGTGCAAGTACAAGCGCAGCAATTACAGTCGATGTATGGGCAACAGCACCATTAACAGCTGGAACAAAGTTTGTAAAAAACCGTATCAGACAAATTTATTCAGCGACTGGAGATACTTACTCACCAACAGACGCGTATGATGCATATGAGGACAAATTTGGCATACCAGCGACAAGTGATAATCTGTATATTGCTGTAAAATATGTGGCTGACAATGGTCAAGCGACACCATTACAAACTATAAAAGGTACAGTCACACCTTAATAGATTTTGATTAATAGCTTTTTTTTTTAACCCTATGGTCCAGGTCATAGGGTTATTTTTTGTAATTTTCTGTAATGGCTCGTATCAAACAAAATGCTGCAATCCCGAACCTATCTTCAAAAATAGGAGGTCAATCTATTGCCAATACACAACGAGGTAGCTATGTTCGGAATATTACGCAAACAAACACAGCAGGAACACCACTACAAAAAAAACAAAGATTTAGTACAGCTTACCTATCGCAACTCTGGTCCACTTTAAGCCCAGCCCAAATAAAAAAATGGAAGGACACAAAAGACGATTATAAATATATCAATCGAAAAGGTATCAAAGTGGATAGATTAAGATTCGGAGTATATTTATTTATAAACCAAAACAGAAATGTTTTTGACGAAAGCCCGGTCTTAGTTCCTCCAGTTTATACACAAGCTTTTACAATAAAAGTAGGTCGAAAATCGGTTGTTATAGATGAATTAGAAATTGAAAGCCTAGCAACATACTCCAATCAAATTTATGCACTATTTTCAGATGCTATTATCGGCAAAGGTGCCACAATGAGAAAAGGAAGAGGAGTATTAACTGGATTCATTACATCGAATCAATTAAAAGACGGTTTCGATATTCTACCAATGATCAAAACAGTATATCCAACAATTAAGGGAGATGTAAACCTTGGTATATTTTTACAGTCCTACGTTGCTAACAATTTCAACTCAGACCAATTCCCAATCATGTATAACTATAAAGTAACCGTTTTGTAATTAATATAAAAACACTATATTTGGGTCCTGATGCTCTGGAGAGGTCCAACATTTGGGAAGTTGACAACTGACGCAAGTCTGTATCATAAAGAAGCTACAATCTAATTGTAGCTTTTTTGTGTTTAAGTGTAAGCCAAAACATAAAATTCAGTTTCAATCTGTAAGCAATATTGACAATTCAATCAAAAAATTTGCAAATTTCAAGTTTAACAACTTGCTTTGGAGGAAACTTCTAAAAAACCTTACACATGAGTAAATTTCAATTTCCCACAATTCAGCCACATTTGAATAGTACAAATATTTACGTTCAAGAGGCAATCCTAAGAAACAACATTAATTTAATACAACGGTTCAACCGCCAAAACGTAGGTCGTGTATCTTCAAACATTTTACGAAACCATTCTAAAGAGATTCAGCGCAAACAAACCGTTGCTTTAATTGAAGTCCAGACACGTATAAATGAATCAGTCCAAGGTGCTTTTCCGTTCGGCGCTTAATATTAGTTTATATAAGGCTCGACAATTCAAAGATTAATTAACCTCTTAAAATTTCCAAATTAATGGCCGAACTAGAACGTATACAAATAATGCCTTGTTTCAGTATTGAACCAAACAAATGTAGTTCATACAATCGCATATTTTTTAAAGGACCAGTCCAGGAAGATGGCACATCAAAATTATTGACTCCTGCAGAAAGGCGCACCTCTTTTAAGTTTACCACCAGGAGCAAACCAATTAAACGTGATGCACACAATTTTTCAATATCTCAAAATGCATACAGAACATTAAAACGTCGGATAAATTGGTTACATCATTTATCGCGATCTCGACACATTAAAACCTATAGCGGAAAGGATATTTTTAATTTCCGAATGGCTTTTTTAACATTAACGCTACCAAGTAAACAAGCTCACCCAACGTCATTCATCACAAAAAATTTACTCAATCAGTTTCTTACTGAAATGCGGACACGTACAGAAATGGCTAACTATGTATGGCGATTAGAGTTTCAAAAAAACGGGAATGTACATTATCATCTGGTTACTGATACGTATCTAGATTATTTTTTCGCTCTCAAAGTTTGGAATCGGATTTGTTCTAATTTCGGATACGTGCAACCATATACAGACAAACACGCAAATATGACCTTATCGGATTATAATACCGAATATAATACAGCGGGTAAAGTGGATTATAAAACTATGGCCATGAGATATGCGAAAGGTCGCAAAGCTGCATGGAAACAACCACCAACAATACAAGTAAATAGTGTCATATCAAAGCAGTCAATAGCTAATTACCTAGCGAAGTATTTTAGTAAAGATGATGCAGATAAACCAATTTCAAATGTATTGGACACCGAAGAGAATTCAAAAAATATAAGACTTTGGTTTTGTTCCAGATCACTTAGTAAATTGAACAGTATTAGTGGATTCGTCCAGGAAGTGAAATTCGATATATTTAGTATTGTAAAATCTCTTCAGAATGTAAGGACCGCAATTTGTAAGTATGCAACAATACATTATTTTGATATACAAAAAACCAGCGGATGGTGTAGACAATTTGTGCAGAAATTATTGAAAGATTATTCAGTTAAACAAGGCTATATTCCAGCCACATAAATACAAAATTATGTCAGATGCAATCACGAATTATGAAGTTATGGACCCGCTATTTGTAGAACCAGGATTACCAAAGTTTAATTCGGTTTCTGGTGGTCAGTCCTCAGCTTACGTTTACGCTAATTATCCCGCAAATTTAAATATGTTCTCATTGGTGCTAATGGAATCCAGGTCATTCACATGGATGAATGGCAAAGACGAACCCACACGACAAAAAATTTCGGACCGCCTAGGATTTGAATTTATAGCAACCGCCGAACTAGATACTATAATTTATACTATTTTAGATTTAGAACAAACCTTCGGTATTCCTATAAGTATAGTATCTGGCTTAACTTGGGAAGCTTTAATAAGACAAAAAAAAGGTTTTTTACCATCACATTCGCGTCGATTTTGTACGAGCACTTTTAAAGTAGACCCTATTTTTAATGAGTTACATAAATTGGAATTACTTCCAGTTACCACTAGATTAGGTTTTCGGAAAGGAGAAGAATCACGTAAACAAAAATCAATGAATCGTATTGAGGCAGATGGTTTTGAGTACGTGTATAATCGTACAACTAAAAAACCAAATTCAACGTATTACAACCGCGAGCTCGTTAAGTATAGAAATTTTGAGTTTCCTTTGATAGCAAATGGTATTGGTCCTGGTGAAGTAAAAAGTTTCTGGAAGGATAAAAAGGTAAGATTTGCAAGCCATAACAACTGCATTGGTTGTGTAAATAGGTCACCAATATTTTTAAATATGATGTCTAAATTACACCCTCTGGAATACCAAAAATTTCCATATTTGGAAGATTACGCAAACCAAATACGCCAGGATCACAATGACAATTCGAAAGGAACTTTTAGACATGAAGGCACCATGGCTTCATTTGAAGATCCAAAAATTGATTTCGGTTTATTTCAATCTGATTTTAATGATTGTGATAGTGGAAGTTGTGGTCTATAAATGATAAAATTGTAATATTTATATAATAATATGGCTAATAATACTTTTTAAGGTACTTTAAATAATGTCATAGGCAATACCACTAAACACCAATATAATGGCTTTAAATCATTGTCTAGGTGTTTTTTTGGGTTTATAATGGTAATAAATAGGTTTTTTATGTATAAGGTTGTGGAATTATAGGTAATATTTCTAGAGAGAACTATTGTTCTTTATATAATAATAAGAATGTATATAACTATAACTAAGTATAAATAACTATATGTAAGTATTAGAATGTATAGAAAATATGTAGAGAGAACTATTGTTCTTTGTTTTATAATAAGAATGTATATAACTATAACTA
>Ga0307928_10003653_pt1 | contig 11746 bp, 13 predicted proteins | sample AceLakmetagen232_FD_201815 | JGI IMG/M metagenome (GOLD analysis project Ga0307928, IMG submission 201815) | Saline water microbial communities from Ace Lake, Antarctica - #232 | ecosystem: Environmental > Aquatic > Non-marine Saline and Alkaline > Saline | place: Antarctica: Ace Lake...
CAACAAGTACTATATTATTCCACGACTATATACAACCAAATGCAAAAGATATTAAATTTGTAAAAACAAGAATAAATTTTATTGGCATAAATTCTAAATGACAAAAGGTAAATTTTAAAGAAACTACAGATGAAATTATAAAAGATAAGGAATGAAAAAACATACCATTGCATGTGAAAAATAATTGAATGCACGATAGTATGGTAATTATTTTAAAATAACCTTTTAACTAAATAACCTATAACAGTATGAAGACCTTTTAACTATAACAACCTTACTTATGAAACAAACACTAGAGCATATAAAAGCACTGATGTCTGAATATGATATAGGAAGCACACAAAAAGATTGATGCGATAAATTTCTCGATGCAATCAAATCCATAGAGCAAGAGAAGCCTGTGGTTGATGTAGAAGCTATAATAGAAGATGCAATAGATACAATGGATATGTCTGATGATGGGAAAACAGTATATGAAGCAATATATCCTTGACCATTAAGGGAAGTGTTAGAGGAACATCTCACTCCAGTGGTTAAGCAAGAGAAGCCTGTGGTGGATGTAGATTATAAAAATGTATGTCATTGTGAATATGCAGAAACTGCTATATGTGGAAACTGTGATATGATAAGGAAATCTTTTATACCTAAAGAGGTAGTCAGAGAAGAGGAAATGAATAATAGGGATTTTATATTAGCGAATATATACAACACAACAGCAAAAAAATCAGATATGTTCTTAGAGATAACAGATTATCTTGTAACTAAATGATTTTTACAGAAATGAGTGAATGAAAAACCAACACCTAAGTAGTCCTTTTATCCTTTTAATAGATACCTATGAAAACAGTAACAATAAATTATGAAGAGTGCAACTGGTGTGGAAACACTGAGGACGATGACTTTGAATGTCCCTATTGTGAAGAAATGCTTTTTGCAAGTGATTTTGATAATGGTAAAGTAGAGTGTGAACATTGCTGAAAAAAATTCTATCTTAAAGCTAATATATCAGACTACTAAATAGACCTTTTATCATTTATAATTATTAGAGATGACTGGATTATTATGAATAATATTAGGGATGATAACTATCCTTAAACCTATAGATGTAAGTAATATCTATGCTAATACAACAATAATACATACTACAGGCTATTACTGATGAGAGATACGACATGATATAAACGACAACAGTTTTATAGGGCTTGATTTATGGTTTAATGGTGATGATTTAATATCTAACGAGATAATAACACACGAGATAGGTCATTATCTATGTATCAAACATCTAGGCGACTATACAGAGAGATGTGCTTGGAAGATAACGCATCTATTGATACAGGTCTATTGAATAGATACATATAACTGAACATATAAATAACCCAACATAAAAAAAGCTCTACAATTAAGTAGGGCTTTTCTTGTTAATCTATTTTTGTAGCTCTTACTACCTATTAATTATCTGTTATTTATCTATTATCTGTAGCTCTCTAACTATCCAGTCCAGTTTCTTCTGTAGTCTAACGTTCTCTAACAGACATTCTTTCTTGTACTCTTTATCTACTGTATCTTTAGCCATGAGCTTGTTGTTGTTGATGTTCTCTTCAAGCCATACCTTCCGTTTATAGTATTTCTTTATGTTACCTATAGCTTGTTTCTCATCAGATATCCAAACATAGAACCGTCAGTATATATTGGTTCATTGTTCCCCATCTACCGTCTGTCACATGATTAGGTTTTTGAAATACCTTATCCCGTATTGTTTGATCTTATAGCTATCATCTACAGTAGGCATCCCGTTCTTATATATCAAGCATGACCTATGTCAGTAAGTACTTGGTATGTATTTCTTTCATTCCAGCATCCCGTCTCTCCTGTCATCGTTCCAAGCACTATTACCTTGATAAGTGAACCCTATACTATGTCATCTTGATCGAGCGTAAGCGAACATAGGGTTATCTATCTGTATCCTAGCGAAATAGCATTTATGTTCTGGGTAGAATTTGTTGAAGTATTTGGTTAACGCTACCATAGCTAGTCTAGTGTCTCGTCATTGCCCTATTGTATATCAGTAATGGTCTGCTATGTATTGGACTATAGCTATCACCTGCTGATCGGTAAACTTTATCCCGAACCTATGTCATCGGTCTCTTATCCCGTTAACTATAGTACACGCTTGTTTGGTCTCTGTATATTCTATCTGTTCAAACTCTTGCGGTTCTCATTCAAGCTGTGGGAAATACTTGGCGTCTATTCATAGATCACCTATCTGGAAAACATGCGGGTCTTCTGAATCTACCGCTCAATCATAAATCTCTTTTACAAAAGCATTCATCTCTTATATTTAATAATAAAAATTATTGTCATAGACTGAGTTTCCGTCTAATAAGGTCTATATCGTTAAGTATCTTCTTGATACTAGAGCAGTCTAACTTATCCATAAGCATTATCCTATCTTTCCTCTCAACTAACTCAGCTAGTTGCTCTTTAAGTATCATCCTCTCTTTTGTTTCCATTGTTTTTGTTATTATATAAAACTAAACTTTTTTCAATCACTTATCGTAATTTAACGCTAGGAACAACATATTAGCGTGTTTCTTACAACACACATCGGTATTCTCACACCATCTACATTTATATCATAGTTCTTGTGGAGATATAAATACTTTAGATAGGTGTCATCATTCCTTTTCTATCAACATATTTATATCGTCTACTGTTTCGGGATGAAGTTCTTTACATCCTGCAGGCTCTGGAGTTCTCATTTTTATTATAATTTAAGAATAAAACTTTTTCTTTCAACCCTTTATTATTTTCTTGATATAGAACTCATCTTTATCTAGCGATAGTAACTCATCGAACAACTCTTTTGCGTGGTCACTTAGGATTGTGTTATAAATACATTTCAACTCCCTTAGCTGTTCTCTTGGCTCAAGTAGCATACCAAACAAAGCGTGTAAAGCGTTATGTCTGCACTTATTCATAGTGAGAACGTTCTCAGGTAGATGTACTTTGAACTCCTGATGTAGGGACTTCCCGATTATATGGTGGCGGGACGTTTGTGATTGTCTCTTACTCATAGCGTTAGATTAAGAACTAAAACAATATAACTAGGGCGAACTAGTTTACTCGATTTCGTCTAAAGCGTTTTGGATTTTTTGTTGCATCTCCATTATATCTGGCAATTCATATCCTATACCGTCTAATAATGCTAACGCTTCTTGTATTCACTCTCGCCTAACTGGCTGAAGAGATTTACGCTCTCATTCTGTTGTTGTCTGAAACATAGTAGTGTGTCTTTTTAGTTTACCATTGACCTGTATAGTAAATATTAATCAATAGTTGTCTCAGTTTTTGCTACCGTCACACATCTCTCGATCTCCTGTGTGTTCTAAATCTATTGTAATGTAGTCTTTCTCCAATATAAGCATTCCATAATAATTAAATAATAAAAGGTTTGCTCGCCCTAGTTATATTGTTCTAAAAGTTTCATTTGAAATCATCTCTCTTATGTTTGCCGTATCTAAAGCCTATCGTCTGATGTGGCTCTTCTAATGATTGTTTGATACCGAGTAGTTCAGCTATCACTGATTTGTTATAATTTATTATATCTAAAAGATTAGCGTTTATCAACTCGAAATCCTCTATCCTTTCATCTATCTTGGTTATCTTTGCTGTCTCTTTCATTCTTTATAATCAAATAGTAAAACCTCAAAATAACAAAAAACAAACCAAAATAACTATCAGCACAAAGACCAATATATTATAGTTAGGTTTGTTTCGGGTTGTATTCATTATATTATATGTTTATCAGCACTATTCTCTTTCTTGGTAAAGTAGTAAGTGAACACCATAAGAGTGATAGGAACTAACGCATCCTTAGCTCATAATAATCACATAAATGTTGCTGTGATCAACGCTAATGTAAGCAATAGTGTAATCAACGATTTTAGGTCTTTGATAATGTTTTTCATCATAATAATTAAGGGACTAAAACTTGTCTTATTACCGCTCATATTACAGCGATACATATAAGTCATATAAACGCTTTCAGTGCCTGTTCTGTCCGTTTAGCAGCGAATTTCTTCTCGAAGATTTTCTCGAAACACTCTATCTTCTCTATGATAGAGAGATGGTTCTTGTCTTGTTTTTTATCAATACCATCAATTTTGTCTTCGATCTTCTCTAGTTGTTTTCACATATTCACATCGTTAGCTTCTAAAACTGCTATTCTTTCAGGGTCTGATCTCATCTATAAAGTTTAATTATAAAATTACTTCTTTACTACCTCACCTTTGATAGGTGCTTCTTTAGGTTCTTGTGATTTCTGTTGGATAGCTTGATTAAGTGTTTTTAGATCTCTTTGTAGCCCTTCAATCTGAGTTAGTGTATCAAATGCCATTGCTTTCAATTCAATAAGTGATAGTTTACTAATGTCCATGATAATAAATAATAAGATAAAACTTATAACCGTAGTATAAGGATTTAATTAGTTTTTGCAAGACTAACAATCCTCCATCGCTGAATAATCAGCTTTCTCTTTCAGCTTTAAATATACAAATTGTTTTAGGAGTTTGTTTATCGTGTTCGCTTCTGGAGTTACTTCTGTTATAGTTGTATCTAAATACATAGACACATTGACAAACTCTGCTATCTCTTTTGCTACCAAGAACCCTGTATCTCAAGCGTCCCTATGTTTCTGGTCTTTGTACTTTAATAGTACACATCTACCTGTGTGTATGTTAATCTCATCTACCTTGATGTAGTTCTTCTCTTTGTTTTTGAATGCCATAATTATATTTTATAAGTTAAAAGATTAGTTTTTATATTCCATATATCATTGATATAAACTTATAGTATTGTCAGCTGCCGCACTAGCCCATTCCGCAGTAACAGTTACATCCATATCTAATGTTGTATCTATTGTAGCTACTGCTACTACTGTTTCTTCGTTATCATCTATAACTAAATCTATATGTACCGCTCTTTGTCATGTTGTTCAGATTGTTCTTTGTATTGCGTTAGCATCTATATGCCAATGAGAACCTATAGGTATGGATTTTGTTATTGGTGCTAATGTTGCTACTGTTACACCTCAAACCTTTATTCTAAGTGTTATCTGGTCAGCTGCTGTAGCACCACCATTAGATATAATACCATCAGCATGGAATTTGAAAAGATTACCTGCACATAAACTATTAGCATTCATTATAGCTGTTCGTAAAGTCGTTTCTGTTACCGTGTTCGCTACCGTTACTGTCGCTACCGCTACATCACTTGTCCTATCTATAGCTTTTGAACGAGCAATATTAGTTACCCTTAAACTACATCAATCATATTCTATAGTTCATGCTTCTGGTGTTGTTAGTAAAGTTCCTGAAGTGAATTTTAATGGAGCTGTTCCTGCTACTGCAGTTCCTGCTTTTAAGTGTAATGCTGCTGTTGGAGTAGTAGTTCATATTCCTACAAGTCAATCAGAAGTTATTCTCATCTTTTCTGTTGCAAAAGAAGCAGCATCTCATCCAGTTGCAAAATACATATAAGTAGGACAAATATTGATAAATGTATCAGAAGCAACAACACCTATTTCAGCACACACTCCTGTAACATATGTAGAAGTTGAACTTTCAAGAGGTGTTCTCCATTGCATAGTCCCTATCTTGTCAGTTGCCACTACTGATGTTTCAGAAGTTGATAATGATAAATTAGAACCACCAGCATCCATTATTTCTAAATTAGTATTTGGAGCTGTTGTTCCTATTCCTACATTACCAGAACTATTTATAGAAAGACGTGTAGTATTCCCAGTTCTTAAATATAATGTTTCCCAATGAGAACTTGCACCAATTAATAGTATTGAACCACTATCAGATAATGTAGTAAAACCATCAATCAATAGATTACCACCATTTATATTCAAAGACCCATCTATATTCGCTTTATATGAAGCATTTACACTACCAACACCAAAATTAGCCTCAATTGCTACATCTCAACCGTGAAGATATATATTATCATTATTTGATGATTTAATATCGATTTCTCCACTTGCTTCTATCAATAATTTATGTTTTAATGTCGCATCATCTGTGGAATATGCTTTAATTATTGCAATAGCACTGGTTTTATCTGTAGACATTCTAAGTTGTGGATTTTGGTCAGATTGTTCATTTTCTAGGGCAAGATATGTTCAATGTAGAATACCTATCCCAAATGTAGAACCATCGATAGCTATTTGATGTGCTAATAAAACTCCATTCTTTTTGATTTCCCACATAGTGCTTTCATCTCAACCATCTAATGTAAGTTTACCTGATGGAGATGTTGTTCATATCCCAACCCTACTAGTAGCACTATCAACATATAAAGTATCTGTATCTATTGCTAAACTAGGAGCAGTTGTATGGATACCTAGAACTACGTTACCTCCAGCTACAGATATATCTCCCTCAGCAAAATAAAAATTACCAGTGTTATCATCATAACTAGCAAGAGTTCCCCCTCCAACATCTATTGATGCATTACCTGAAGCATCACTTAAAAGCAAATAACCCGCCGTTAAATTCTGTGTCCCTAAGTTTACCGCTCAAGTAGATCAAGTGTAAGGTACATAAGTAGTAGCAACATCTGTTGTAGTTAGATATGTATTAGTATCGGCAGTAACAACTCAACTCGATAACGTCAAAAATCCATCAGGTAATCAAGTCATCGTCTGTGGTGTGGTTTGGTCTAGTTTAAGATATTCTGTCTGAGATATAAAACTATTTACCCAAGCAGTAGTATCTCAATCCCAAGTCCATACAGTGTCAGTAGTTCCAACTACAGCAAACCATCAATTCTGTCATACAGGATATGCTGCAACAAGAGCTGCTTCGTTAGCGAAATAGCCTTTATCGTTACTTGATCATCATCCTCAGCGGTTTGGTACAAATTGCATATCCTATTTTTTAAGTAAAACATTCATCCATTTATCTTCTTTGGTTTTGTTGTCTATTATTTTAGATAGATAGTCTGGTTTAGTCTTTATTATCTTATCTAACATATTATCCTTTTTTTCTTTCTTCTTAGTTTTCTTGATAACTTTCTCTTTTTTCTCATCGTCTATATATTTACTAACTTTCTCTTTAGATGTTTTATCTTCGTTGAATTTAGCTAATAACGATTTTCATAATCAATCTAATAACTTTTTATGCTCATTCTGTCATTTAGTGGACATATCTTCTAAACGGTCTACAGATTCAGTAATTTGCTGTGCTAAGACATCATTCAATCAATCTAAGTGTAACCTTGTTCCACTCAATATTTCTTCGTTCTTTAGAGTAATATTATCCTCTAACTCACCTAGTAACTTAGCTATATTTACCTCTTTTCTCTTGCTTTTAGGTTTATTTAGTAATGTTTTTATCTCTTTAATAGATTTAAGTAGTATATCTGTGTTATCTTCTTTAGGTATTTTCAGTAATTCATTAATCTCATCAAATTTAGGCATATAGTTTGTCATCGGTGCTGCTGTTCTTCATCGTGAATATTTGTTACTATATGCGTCCATCTCGTTAGCTCAGTTATTATATCTCTCGCTGTCATCTAAAGTAGCTCATCAGTCGAATAGATATAGATATTGTTTCTCGTTTGAATATTCATTAAAATTATAGATATAGAATCATCCTGCTATCTCTGTTAACGCTCCGTCTGTTACTCTTGCTGTTCAGTTCCTTTCCCATATATTAACCGTAGGGCTAAGTCATGTGGCAGGTACTCCACCACTACTGAAATAAGTTGCGATCTGTTCCATATCTTATTTAAGAGTTAAAATCTATTAGTTACCTGATATATATTTTATTCATTCTACTCATCCATATCATAATACAGATATATACGCAGCAGCCTTTATTATAGCTTCATTATCTTTGTAGAATTTAGCTAAGACTGATTGGTTTGTTTCTTTAGATGCAACATTCTTTATTATCTGATAAAGATGTGTTTCATCTCACATAAGTTTATCATATCAATTAACATTTTTAGATATAAGTCATCTTGTCTTTGAGATTATTTCAACTATATACTCTTTCATATCACTATCTGCTCAAACTAATTTTTTATTTATATAGTTATCTTTAGAAAAAGCTTGTTTTGTTTTATGTAATCATTCCATATCATTTTTATTTTTCTTTAGTATTTTGAAAAATATATCTTGTATCTTTTGTTTGTTTTTATCTGTTATATCTGATGGTGCTTCATCTATAGAGTTAAATGTTGATTTTATTTTATCATTATCAAATGTCCCTTTGTTTTTTACTAACTTATCTGCTTGTTTAGATTTCTCTCATATAGTCTTAGCTATCTGGTTAGCTTGTTTAGTATATGATGTAGTATAATCTATTCAAGATTCAAATATAAGTTTAATTTTATCTATATCTCTTTTATTTGGTATGTTTTGTGATTTATTTAATAATGTTGGATTTGTACGTCATGCTACCGATCATCAGTTAGGTCATCTTAATACTCTACTTCATTCTTTAGCTATAACATTAGGAGTTTGTTTTGGTTGTATAGATTCCCATATCTTTCTAAGTGTTTTGTTTTTAATAATATCTTCTCATGTTTTAGCTTCTTTAAGTACTTTTTCAGCACCTAATATCTTCTGAAATTTAACTTTTGATGCAACTGATTGGACTCCCTTATATATAGAATGTGCTCATTCAGCTAATTGTACTCATTGTGTTACTCATTTAGAAATATTATAACCTACAGAATCTTTATCCTCTCAAATATCTGATTGAGACTCAATTCAGCTTACTGTCTTATCATATATCCCCTTTAATTCGTTTCATTCATCTTTTGTTAGTAATCAGTTTTCTATCATTTTATCTACTTGTTTTTTTGATTTATTAGCTCATGCTTCTAATATTCATTCAGATACCATCCTACTTCATTTACCTATTCATCAAACAATATTTTTTACTACCTGTAAAGCTTTAGATGTTTTTTTTTCTGCTGGGTTATCTCTTATACCACTAGCTATGAATATATCTTCATTAATTCAATTCATATAATCAGCCATAAGTTTATTTCAACCTTCTATAGTGCTATTTCTATGCTTTATTAAATCATTATCATTGATAGATGTTAAATCTTTTCATTTCTTTAGTGCAGCTGCTCTTAATCCATCAGCATAGTCTGCCATCTTAAGTGTGAGTTGCATCTGTGTTTTTTTATCTGCATTCTGTTCTTTTTGAATCTGATAAGTAAGTTCTTTTTTAGCATTTAATCTATCGTTAGCTTTACTATTAGCTACAGCAACAGGTAATGCTTTTTTATATAGCACATATTCCTTTTGTTTCCTTATCTGTTCATTCTTCTCGTCTTTAGTTTTATTATAAAGTCGAGTAGCCTGTTTATTATTCAATCAAGGAAATGTTGTATGTTTAAATAGAGCGTTAACTCATCATTGCATAGCTGTTGCCATTGCGTTTCATATAGCCATTTTATATAAATTATATAATTAAAATACTAATAAGGTAGGTCATCTAAATCTTCATCATTATTTATATCATTTCAATATCAATCCAATCGGTCATCATTATTTGTACTGGTTGGTGTAGATCATTTATAATTATCTCATACACCAAATAAGTCTCGTACTTGTTTATTTATTTTATCCATAACAATTGGTAAGTTATGTCACATTTTAATTATTGATTTTTCCATAGCACTCTTTAGTCATTCAATACCTCAACTAGATAATCAATTATATATAATTTCTTCTGCTGCTTGAGTATCAGATATAGTTGTTATAGTGTTTCATTTCAAAGCTGCGTTATATCCAGCTATTTCTTCTCTAAGTTGTCATAGAAAAAATCAATATTCAATCATAGCTGGGTCATTTACCTCTTTACCAGCCCAATAATCTACCATAGTTTTTCTTTTTATGTTTGATAATTTCTCATCATCAGCTATTTCTGATAAGTTATCTAATGTTCATTGTATTTCTAATTCATCTCTTTGTATATTACCCATAATCTTAGTAGTTCTTTCTAATGAAGCATTAAGTGCAGTAAATCTTGATCTAAATGTTGATATATCTAATCAGTTCTTGTTTAGAAAATCTGTTGCAGAGTTAATAACCGCTTGTCTTTTTTCTTCTGATAATCTAGTTAGTGCCTTTGTTCATATCGTTAGATAATCAAATTCTAATGTATCTAATCATGTTTGCCTTGTTAAAGCATTACTAGTTGAGTCTATTCATTGAGCTGTTGATTGTCCTCTAAATTGTCCATAAGTTGAATAATCATATCAACTATCATGTTTAGCTATTTGTGCTGCAAATTTAGTAGCATCAATATCTCTTATCTTAGTATTTATATCCACTCATAGATTATTAGCTACACTTTTAGCATAAGCATTAGGATTGTTATTATCACTAGCTGGAGCATATTTCTTAAAATATTCTAGTATAGTTTTACCATAATAAGCTGATTTACTATTAGTCTGGTTATATTTGATTTTAGATACTAGAGCATCAAATCAATCTTCTGGAGATGCAAATTGTGCAAATCAACTACTAGCAGTACCAACAACATTACCAAATGAAGTATCTTTAATATTTCAAGGGTTATTGTTTCTTAATCAATGTCAAGTCATACCACTATCGTTATATGATTCTATTTGTTGTGTTCAAGGGATATTAGAGAATAGCTTATATGTAGTATTGCCACTAGAATCAGTAGAAACTTCATAAGCTACTCAGCCTATTGTAGCTATATCGCTTGATGTACCCATACCATAGGAAGAACTTACCATACTCTGATATTTAGGTTTAGCTTGTAGTGGAGTAAGGAACTCTTTCTGGAACGCTTCGGATACGCTTATACCTTCAGCCTGTGCCATAGCTAGTATATCTTGTATGTGCATAGCTTTAGGGTTTATGATTATATCAGAGTATTTCTCGTAGTAAGCGTCTAACGCTTGACCTAACGCTTGTCTCTGTTGTGCTGGTGTACCACCATCCATATCAGGGTTAGCTGCTGCATATTGAGCTGCACTCATATCAGCTATACCTTCTGGTGTGTATTGGTAATAGAACTGCATAGATTGCATCTTGTTCTGGAAATCTGTCTGCTCCATCTGTGCTATAGCTATATCGTTCTGGTAGTTTTTATCTATCAAATCTGTCTTGTATTGTAGTTGTCATTGTAGGTTGTTGAACATTATAGCCGCATCGCTTCTCATAGAGCTAATCTTCTGTGATTTGTCTGCTACTATAGCGTTAAATAACCCTTTACTTAGTCAAGGATATTGTGTTTCTACCTCATCTTTGATATGAGCTAAATCTTTATCTGATTGTTCTACTATCTGTTTCTGTGCTAACATATCAGCGTTAAGTTTCTCTATAGCTGGATCGTTCTCAGCTTCAGCTTTGTTTGTTTGTGCTGTAGTGAAAGCATCTGTTACGTCCTGCATCTCTTCAGCTAGTTTAGATTTATCGCTTAGTCCGTCTACTTTAGCGTTAGCTTCTATCTTGTCTTGGTTTACTTTTATTGCTGCTTGGATTGCTGCATATTTAGCGTCATTACCTGTGTTCTTTAGATAATCGAACTGCTCTATAGATGTATCTCAGTTAGTGATAACGTTAGCTATCTGGGTTGCTGACATAGAACCGTAGTTCTTATCAGTCTCATAATCTCTATATCGGCTTTTTAATACACCTTTCTGTTTATCGCTTCTCTTAGAATAGTTATAGTTACCTACA
>Ga0307928_10003654_pt1 | contig 11744 bp, 15 predicted proteins | sample AceLakmetagen232_FD_201815 | JGI IMG/M metagenome (GOLD analysis project Ga0307928, IMG submission 201815) | Saline water microbial communities from Ace Lake, Antarctica - #232 | ecosystem: Environmental > Aquatic > Non-marine Saline and Alkaline > Saline | place: Antarctica: Ace Lake...
TTTAGGTCCTGTTAGTCTATTTTTGGGATGGGCAATAGTATTCTTGTTTGCATTGTTCTTGTTTAATAGCGCGACAGTAGTTGTGCCCGTTGAACAGATAGAAATTTCTCTTGAAAAACCAAAAACTAAGCCAAAAAGAAAGAGAAAATAAAAAAAAATTATTAGGAAAGCATAAAGCTTTCCTATTTATTATTTTTAGATTTACATTGTATATGTTTTTACTTTAGTAGAACTCGCACTACTTTTTCGAACACCAACAACATTTTTTACTCCTTTACTTTCTGCAATTTCAAGAAGTCTTTTTGTGATGATTCCATCAAATGCAATAGTGTCAATCTTTTTTCTAGTTTTTTCCACTGCATCAATCATTTCACTGACTTTAACATCTTTGATCTTCTTTTTCTTTGCGTCGTAAAATCTTGCTTTTAGTTTTCCTTTGATTTTTCCAAAGTCTTTTTCAAGTGCAAGAATTGCCGCAGGAGTTTTTTCAACAACAACCTCTTTTTTCTCATAAGGGGTGTCGTGTCTTCTTCGATCGTCAAATTTTCTAGTGTCGTCTCGATTGTATCTTCCTCTTGAGTCATTTCGAACATGGTTTCCTCGTGAGTCATCACGATTATATGTTGGTCGTGAGTCGTTACTTGGGTATCTTGGTCGTGAGTCGTTACTTGGGTATCGTCCTCGTGAGTCATCACGGTTATGTGTTGGTCGTGAGTCGTTACTTGGGTATCGTCCTCGTGAGTCGTTACTTGGATATCTTCCTCTTGAATCGTTTCGCGAGTTTCGATCGTAGTTTCCTCTTGAGTCGTTACTTGGGTATCGTCCTCGTGAGTTATTCCGGTCATGATTTCCTCGTGAATCATTTCGCAAGTTTCTATTGTTGCTTGGTTTTCCACTTATGAAGTCTTTTACATCAAGTCTTCTTTTTAGAGCTTGAAGAATTTCTTTTTGTGTTAGTTCTTCAACTTCTTTACCGTCAGGTGCACGTGCAACATAAGTAACATTTGTTAAAGAATCTAATTTTTTAGCATTTAATTCTCCACCTCTGTCACCATCAACAAGCATTGTAACTTCTTTTGTTTTACATATCTCAACAAGTTCTTTTGAAATATTACTTCCGTTCATTTCAATTGCGTCGTTTATTCCATAACTTAATAGTTTTAGAACGTCAGCACGACCTTCAACTACGATTATGTTTTTGCTTGCTTCAACATCTGGTCCAGCAGTCATTCCTTTATACTTAACCGCTTTTTCAATTCTTATTTCACTTCGAATGTCGTCTACAAGTGTGTCGCTTTCAACACCTTCAAACTTTTGCATTTTTTTAAGTAGTTCCTTTGCTCGGTCAGTAATTTGTCCTCTTTTTTCTTTTCTAACGTCACTTATTGAAACAACAGTTACGTCTGCTTCGCAAGGTCCAACTTTTTCAACAGTTTCCATAGTTGCTGCTAAAATACTTGTTTTAATTTGGTCAAGGGAACTTGGGATTATTATTTCTCCTGTTGTTTTTCCTTTTCCTTTAGTTACACTTATTTCAATTCTTCCTATTTTTCCATTTTGTTGTAATTGTTTTAGATCCATATCTTCTCCAAGCAATCCTTCGCTTTGTCCAAAGATAGCTCCAACAATATCTGGCTTTTCTACAAGACCAGTAATTTCATATTTGGCTTTTACTTCGTACTTAACAGTACTTAAATATGTTTTTGCCATTTTTCTCATCTCCTTATATGTTATTTTTTTTAGAATTAGGGTATTAGTTTCTTCATCACTTTTGTTTCTGAAGAATTAATTTCTACAATTTTTCCTTTACTTTTAAATCCTGATATTATTTTTATTTCGCTTTCAAAAAACTTTTTTAGTTCTTTAACAATTTCTTTGTTTGCTTTTCCTTTGTCAGGATTACTTTTGATTTCAACACATAAAACTTTTTCTTCTTTTTTCCAATTTAATTGGAATTGTTTTTTTCCTGTTGAAACTTTTAAATGCAATATTGTAATCATCTAATACATTCTAATTCTTTAATTAAATAAGGCTTTACCTTATTTTTAACAAACATTTTGTCTGTCTTATAAGAAACTTTATTAAATAAGGACTTTATAAATATTGTGATTTGCTGTTTAAGGCCCAAATTTGGCAAATTAACAAAGAATAGCATATCTTTTTCTATTTCAAAAACATATATTGTATTATGACTCATTATAATAAAGGAGCAAATGCTGAACGCGAATTAATTAAAGAACTTCATGCAGCTGGATTTGCTGTAACTAGGGTTGCTGGAAGTGGAGTAAATCCATTGCCTTGTCCTGATGTTATTGCTCTTAAAGCAGGAAGGATTATTGCATTTGAATGTAAAGCGTGGAAAGGTAAATATTTAGCAATAAAGCACGAAAGTATGGAAGATGAAAGTGGATGGGCCAAAACTGCAGGTGGAGAATTTTATGTTGCTTGGAAAGTACCAAGAGAAGGTTGGCTTTTTGTAAAAAAAGATCATTTTCATAAAACTCCAAAAAATTATATGCTTTCTTTGCATGATGCGAAAATACATACAACTAAATTAAATGTGATTTTAGGGGTACAAACCCAACTGGGAATAAAACACGCATAAATAATTTACATTTGATTTAAAAATGCTCTTTTTCATTAATTAATTATGAGAGTTAGTACTGATGAACTGTTAACTGAACTAAAAATTCGTCTTTCTGATGAAAAATCTTTGAAAAAAAAGTTCTTACTAAAAAAAGCAATTGATGCTCTCAATGAACTTAACTAATAAGTGATCTAAGCCTTGGTTTAGCTCGTGAAAAACACCTAACTAATCTTTTAAAAATCAAAATTTATTTCGTTGGTACATTTCAAGTATTTCTCGTGATGCTTTTTGTAAGTCAGCGCGTCCACCTGACATAAGCCAGCCTTTTTTATGGGCAATTTTTTCAAGGATAGTTTCTGGATCGTCATCGTCTAAAGAAAACATTTCTAAAAAAACATCTTTTAATTCATCAATTAGTTTTAATGCAACAGTTTCCATATCTTTTAAGTGGTTAGCATTTTTTGCACCAACTAAAAATAATTCAAACTCATCAGTTTCGCCGTATGGGATAATTCCTGGTGCGTCAATTAAATATACGCCTTCTGAAATTTTTATTCTTTGAAGTCCACGAGTAAACCCAGCTCTTTTACTAGTTCTAACTTTTCCTCTGCCTTTTCCACTAAGGGCATTGATAAGTGTACTTTTTCCTGAATTTGGATATCCAAGCATTCCAATAATAAGTTCTTTTTTGTCTTTACCAGCGATACTAATTTCTCTTTTAAGTAAACGTATTCCATTTTTTTCTTTTGCAGAGAGAAAAACAACTCGTAATTTTTCCTTATCAATTAAATCTTTCTTTTCTTTTTCTATTTTGTTTTTTCCTACAAGGTCAGTTTTGTTAAGTACAATAATAAGCGCTTTTCCTTTTTGAATAATCCTTTCTTCAATTTGTTTATTTCGAGTCCTATCTGGAAATCTTGCATCAAGTACTTCAATAACAATATCACTTTCGTAAATCAAATCAGCGATTTGTTTCATAAATCCTTTACTCATAAGAATTACTAAGTTGCGTTTGTTTTTAATACTTAAAGTAGTTTAAGTTCTGAGAAATATTTTGCTGCTTCCTCTTCATCAATAGGTCCGCATGCAAAAGCAGTCTTACTTCCGCTAGGAATTTGTGTTCTTCCAGCATCAGTTATAAGTGCACAAGGTAGTCCTGCGTCCTTTGTTGATTGGAACAGTTCAACTAACTCTTCTGTACTTGCAACTTTAAGAACGATTTTTTTCATTCCAGTTTGTTTCCAATCATTAATAACATTTTGATCAACTTTGTCAAGAACGCTTACACTGGCGTGGCTTGCTTGAGCGGCAAGTTTTCCCTTGTCCATTCCAAGAGAGTTATTTATGATAATGTATTGGGCTAGTTCCATATTTATGAATTAGTTCCTTTTGTTTATAAAATTACTTATTAGAGTGAATCTTTAACAATTTGAATTCTTTTAGTAGTTTTTTTGAATTCTTCTTCAAGATTTTTAATTTGTGGAGTTAAAAGATCTTTATGTTCTGGAAATTTTTCCATTAATTGTCGCATATGTTCTGATTCTGCAGAAATATAATTTCGCATGTTTGTTAAATGGTCAACCATGGTGTGTTTAACATGCCAACTTTTTTCACCATATTCTCGCTCAGCTTCATGTACTTTTTCTCTACTTCGCTCAAGTTTTTTTGTAAGTCTGTCAAGTTTTACTTCAAGTGAATTTTGAGGAGTCTCGTTAACCCCTTTATATTTTCGATGTTCTTTCCAAAAATAATTAAAATCATGTTCCGCTTGGTCCATTTCAGATATTAATTTTTTCTTATCTCCTTTTCCAAGTTTTATTTTTTGTGAACAAAGTTTGAAATAAAGTTCAGTATATTTGGCAGCTTGTCTGTAAAAAACAACTAGTATTTCTCTTCCTTGAGGAGTATTTTCAAGTCTTTCTTTTTTTATTTTTTGTCATTCTCTAGTAGTTTTTTTCATTAGTTTTTTTGTATGTTGAAAATTTTCTTCAAGAACTGATTTTTTTGGAAAAAGATGACTAACTGTCCATTTTCCAACAGTAAGTCCTTTTTTTGAAGAACTTATTGTGTATGGGTGTTTTTCACTAATTTTTATTGGGCGAGGCATGTAATAATTTAGGGATAATTAGTTATTATTGCTTTCGTAATCTTTTATTGCTTCACGAAGTGCTTCGTCACCAAGAACTGAACAGTGTACTTTGATAGCAGGCAGACCCTTTAATTTTTCCATAATGTCTTTTGCAGTTAATTTCAAAGCTTCATTAAGAGTCATTCCTTTTATCATCTCACTCATTGCGCTTGTTGAGGCAATTGCACTAGCACAACCAAAAGTTCGCCACTTAGCGTCCTTTATTTTGTTTTTTTCAATTAAAAGCCAAAGTTCCATAACGTCTCCGCATTTCATATTTCCAACTTTCCCATAAGCGTTAAAATTTTTAACTTCTTTTTTATCTTTTAAAAAGTTTTTAGGATTCATGAAATGTTCTTTTACCTCATCTGTGTAAAACCAATCGTCGTTTTCAACTTTCATTTTTTCGCCTCCTTATTTTTTGCTCCTTTCCATTCAGGACTAATCATTCTTAAGAATTTTATTGATTTTTTTAATTCTCGAACCGTAAAATCAATTTTTTGTTTTGTACTATCTTTTCCAAGTGAAAATCGTATGCTTCCATGTGCTAAACCGTGTGGTAAACCAATTGCAAGTAAAACATGGCTTGGTTCAAGTGATTGTGAAGCACAAGCGCTTCCAGTACTAACTCGTACTCCTACTTCATTTAATCTTAGTAAAATACTTTCTCCTTCAATTCCTTCAAAAGAAAAATTAACATTATTAGGTAAACGTTCTTTTGCACTTCCATTTAGTAGTACTCTTGGAATTTCTTTTTTGATTTTTTTAATCATATAATTTCTTAATTTATTAAGTCGTGCACTTTCTTTTTTCTTTTCTTTTTCTGCTAGCGTTAATGCTTTTGCAAGTGCAACAATTCCTGGAATGTTTTCTGTTCCTGCACGTAAACTATCTTCATGTCCCCCGCCATGAATGAGTGGTTCAATTAATATTTTTCTTTTCTTAAAGAGTAATCCAGTTCCTTTGAATCCATAAACTTTACTTCCATTAAGAGTCATCATGTCAACTCCAAGTTTTGTAACATCAAGATCTAAATATTCTGCACCTTGGCACCCGTCAGTGTGTAATAGTACTCCTTCTTTGTGACAAATTTCACTAATTTCTTTTATTGGTTGAATTGTCCCAATTTCATTATTTGCATACATTATACTTACAAGTAAAACTGGTTGACCTTCTTGATTATTTTTTCTAATGTCTTTTTTTAGTTGTTTTAAATTAACAATTCCCTCTGTGTCAACATCTATTTCTATTGTATTAAATCCAAATTTAGTAAGCCATTGTAAAGTTTCAAGTGTTGCGTGGTGTTCTGTTTTTTGTGTAATAAAAGTTCCTTGGCCACGCCCTTCATTTTTTATCATATTTTTAAATGCAATTCCTTTTAGTGCCATATTAATACTTTCAGTTCCGCTTCCTGTAAAAATAATTTCTACTGGTTCACAATTTAATATTTTTGCAATGGTTTCTCTTGATTCTTGTAATACTCTTTTTGCAACAAGTCCAGTTTTGTGAAAACTTGATGGGTTTCCAAATTTTTCTGTAAAATAGGGTAGTGCTTCGTTAAGTACTTCTTTTCGAGTTGGTGTAGTTGCACTATAATCAAAGTATATCTCTTTGTCGTGCTTTTTAGTTTTTTTAGTTACCTTTTTAGTCGCCATGGTCTCACCTTAACATTTTCCTTGTTTGCAGTATGTGTCGATATGTTCACTTACAAGTTCAAAGAGTGGTTTGTCATTTTCTTCAAATATTTTACTTTTTAAAAAATATACTCTTTCTTTTCCTTTTTTCTTATAATCTACAAAACTACAATGACGTAGTTGTTGCAAAGCATGGCTCACAGCACTTTGTTCTTTATCTAAACTTTTACAAAGTTGTGTTACTGTAAGTTCTTTTTTTTGAAGACTTGCAATAATGTTAAGTCGTAATTCGTTTCCTAGAATATTTAGACATTTATGCGTATATGAATGATTGCTCATATGATGTATAGTTCATTTAATATTTATAAAGCTATTGATTGGCTAAAAAATAGAGATTTACTCAGTAGGTTCTGTTTTTGTTCCAGTTGCCAGGCCTTTGAAAGTGATTTTTTTAGTAATCCCATCTTCTCCCCAAAGGTAAGTCATTTCAACCGGACCATCTTGAACCAAATTAAGTTCATAACTTCCAGGATTGTGTGTTTTAAGTGTAAATAATTTTGAATATTGGACCTTGGCACTATTTGCGTTAGCACTAACTAAAGTGTAAACATTCTCATCATTTCCATTTCCAATAATTCGATCAAATGTTTCCCCTTCACCAACTTCAAATACTTCGTCAGTAATTTCTTTTTTAAAAGGAGGCTTCCATTGTGACTTAATACTTCTAATCTCAAATCTTGCTTTCATTTGCTCACTATAATAGAAAAGTCTGTCTTGTTTAAAAGCTTTTACTCTGGGTTTTGCCAATGTTTGTCAATTAGACTGCCTTTTGAAAATATTTTATGTATAAGCAACTCTATTTGTTGTTTCATTTTTTTATAACTGGCATTCTACCCAAAGCTAATTTAAAAACTCCCAAATACTAATTTGTTTATGTATTTAGATAATTTTCTTGATAGGGCATTTGAAACAATAAACAAAAAACACATGTTTCATGAAAAGGTATCAACAAGGCTCCTTCCTCTAAAAGGCTCTCCTTCACCAAGTAAAGATGAAACAGTTATTCTAAAAATGAAAAAAGCCACTCCAAAAGGAATTATTGCAGGGGTTGACTCAGGATTTGTATCAAAAAAGCTTTCATTTCTTGATTTAGTATTAGTACGCTCAGTTGGAGCAATATTTCATTATGAAAATGGGGTTTTAGCAAAGGCAGATTATTACCCAAACGCATTTTCTTTCCCAGAACCGTTATTACTCAAGTCAGGTCTTGAAAAAGATGAAGAACAACAAAGTGTTTCTCTTGCAAGGCTTAATGCGGAAGTTGGAACTTCAATTGGAGTTATAGAAAAATATAAACCAAATTATATTTTTGTAGATGGGAGCATTGTTCCTCAATATCAAGATAAACCTCGAAAAGATTCAAAAATAAACGATGATTATAATAGTGTAATTAGTTTATTTGAAAAATTTTATGAAACAGCAGAAAAAAACAATTGTACAATTATTTCGTGTATTGAGGATTCTCGCGGAACAAGGTTTAAGCAAATGCTTCAAGAAGAAATTCTTCCAAAGACTTCATTTCCGCAGGATTTGTTAAATGATTCTTTTGACTCCGCATTACTTGATTATCTTCTAATGAAAGGAGAAAGAACATTTTGTTTTACTTATACTAAAAAAACAGAGGCTCATGCGATCCTAAAAGACATTAAAGAAAAGTGGAGCAAAAACATAAATGTATTTTATCTAAAAGCAAGTGATTTTGATAAACCTTTAAGGGTTGAATTTATTGCAAGTGGAAATTTAAAAGAAAAAGCTGACGAAATCGCAGGAGTGGTTTATGCACTCTCATCTCTTCATAAAGAATATTCGTACCCTTCTGTTTTGATTGAAGCAGATCTTCGTGCAGGGCTTAATGAAACTGACATAAGTGTTGTTTACGATAAGTTAATAGATAAGCTTGGGCCTAAGATTAAAATGAGAAGAAATTCTCGACCGTTTAAGTGATAATATGATTAAGCTAGTAATTTTTGATTTGTGGAGAACTCTAATTCCAGCAACAATAGATTTTACACACCTTTTTTCTCTTGTTAATAAAAGTGAGATGAAAGTCCCTGAGTTTGTAGTTAAGTATGAAGATGCTGTTCAAAAAAAACATTATAATAATTTTGAAGAATTAAGAAAAGATTTTTTTGATTACTTTAAACAAATAGATAACCAATTGCTTGAAGAAGAATTGTATGAAATTTATCATAATCGTTTTGATAAGATTTATTTTTATCCAGAAATAGAAAGCACACTTGCAAAATTAAAAGAACAAGGTTACAAGTTAGCTTTGATGAGTAATACTGAAAGTTTAAGACAAAAGGATTTGGAAGAAAAATTAAAATTAAAAGAATATTTTGATTTTTTAGGTTATAGTTTTGAAATGGGTGCAATTAAACCAGATCCAAAAACGTTTGAAACAGTTCTTTCACATTTTGATGTTAAAAAAGATGAAGTGATAATGGTTGGAGACTCAATTAGAAGTGATGTTGGTGGGGCCCAGAGAATGGGTTTGCATAACTGTCTTGTAGAACGTGATAATATTGACAAAAAGTTTCATCCAACAATAAAACCAGAATTTAAAATAACTAAGCTTGATGAAATATTTAGAGTTTTAGGTGAATTAAATGAAAAAAAAGACTAATCCAATAAAAGCAATGGAAAGGGCAAATGTTAGGGCCTCTGTGTTAAAGACTCGATCTGAGCGGCTTTTAGAACAAGCTTATTTAGATTTAGTAAAAGCAGCTAAGGCAAATGGGATTACTATTAAAGAATTAATGAGGATAAGAAAAGATGCTGCTAGAAAAAAAGAATTAGCAAAAAAGAAACCTTAACCGGCATAACACTCGGGTTGAATTTAAAAAGCAAAAAAAGAATTGATGTTTATGGATAAAGAAGTTTTAGGAACAGTTGTCTCAACAATGGAAGGGCCTTCGCCAAGTAGAGTTGATTTTGTTGTAGTAAATGGAAAAGCTCACAAGGGAATGTTTGTAGAACTAAAATATAGTGAAGGGACACTTATTGCAATGGTTGATGAATTAATCAAAACAAATAGATACTTTGAAAGGCCTGATTCAGTAAAAGCAATTGGGGATGAACTTGAAAAAAACTTTCCAGCAGCTGATTGGGAATTTTTAATTGCAAAAGCAAAACCACTTGGAGTTTTCACAGAAAAATTAATTCAAAGAAGTACTTTTCCTGCGTCTCCAGGAACAAAAGTATATGTTGCTGAAGATGAGCATATTAAAAAATTCTTAAAACTTGATGATGATGGGTTAAACTTAGGTCAAATACAATTTCATGATGTTTTAATGAAACCAAATCTTTCAAAGTTACTTCAAAAGCACCTGGCATTAATTGCACAAAGCGGAAGCGGGAAAAGTTATTTATTGAGTGTCATACTTGAAGAACTTTTAAGTAGAACAAAAGAACAAGGACAAATTGCAGTAATTGCATTTGATACACATGGAGAATACACTTCTTTTGGAGAACCAACTAGTGATAAAAAAGATTTTTCAAATAAAACAAAAGTAATTGATGGTTCAAAAATAAAAATTGCACTTTCTTCTGTTCCAAAACATTTTCTTGGGAAATTATTATCTCAATTAACTCCTGTACAAAAAAGAGAATTGTTTAGAATTATTAACAAGTTAAGCAGTGAAATGAAATCTGGTGTAGGTCCGTTTGGAATTGATGCTATAAAAGCAGAAGTTACTGAGCTTGATTCAAAAACAAGTGTTCCAATTAGTGCAGCACTTGATGATCTTAGTAGAATGCAACTTTTTTCAAAAGTAGACTCTCCATCAGTAATGGATTTGTTAAAACCAGGTGAATTACTTGTAATTGATTTAAATGGAATAATAAACCAACAAAAAAAGCAATTAATTGTTGCATATTTTTCTTCTAAATTATTTAATGCGCGAAGACAAAAAAGAGCTCCACCATTTGCATTACTTGTTGAAGAAGCACACAATTTTATTCCAGAAGGAGTAGCTGGTGAATTTGCACTAGCTCGACCTATCTTACAAACAATTGCAAGAGAAGGTAGAAAGTTTTGTGCATCATTAATCCTAGTGTCACAAAGACCAAAGAGGTTAGACACAACAACACTTGCAAATTGTAATACTCATATTATTTTAAGAGTGACAAACCCATACGATCTTGATCACATTAAACAAAGTAGTGAAGGTCTTGACTCAAATAGTACTAATATGATTTCTTCCTTGAGGGTTGGTGAAGCAATGATTGTTGGTGAAGCAGTTAGTGCTCCAACATTTTTCAAAGTACGTGAAAGATTATCAGCTCCAAGTAAACACGAAACTACGCTTGAAGATGCAGCTAGGACTTATTCTCTTGATACAAAAGAACAAGATGAAGAAGCTGATGCATTTTTGTAGTTCAACCGGCATTGTACTCAAAGCTTGTTTTTAAGTAAAAAAAACGCCATTCTCTCATGCCAACACACATTTACCTAACGGAAGTAACGTACAATCCAGACAAGAAAGAAATTCTTGCAGAGTTTAGAAATGAAGAAAGAAAAGTTGTAAAAAGATATGACTTTTACCCGTTCCTTGTTCTTCCAAAAGAAATTACTAAAGAAGTTGTTGAAGACTTATTGCTTTATGCTGGAATAAAAGGATTTAAGATTGAGAAAAAAAATAAGTACTTGAAAATTATTGCTTCGTCATTTATTGAGTTAAAAAAGATAAGTAATTTTTTAGCAATTCACACTGGTAAAAAACCATTAACGCTTGAACCACAAAGACAATTTTTATTACAAAAAAATTGGAATTATTATGATACTTTTATTTTAGAAAATACTTTTTTTGAAAAGGTAAATGAAAAAAAAGACATTGCTTTTATGATTTCAAAAGAAATTAATTTTTATGAAGCTATGGATCTTGATGAAGAAGGAATTTTATCAATCGTTGAGAAATATGCCTTGTCCGCACTACTCAAAGTTCCAGTTGATAAGATTCCCCCTTCTCTTAATCAAAGAACAGAAATATTTTTAGAAAATATGTTTTTTTCAAATGGAGTTGGAATTTCTTGGGCAAAAAATAGTCCATTTTTTTCAGTAAATGAATTTGCACCTTATGGTGAATATGAGTCTGTTTCAACAATTGATTTTTCTAGTGCGTGGCCAAAATTAATGTCTAACAATTTTTTCAATTTAGGTGTAGATACAATTAATTGTACTTGTTGTAAACCAATTAAATTAAATGATTCAAATTTGTTACCTTCTTCACTTATAAAAATTGAATTTTTGGAAGATGCATTTTATTTTCAATCAATATCAAATACTTTTGCATTAAACTACCATAAAAATAATCCATTTAAAAAAAATAGGATA